>Ga0307475_10001094_pt1 | contig 16197 bp, 15 predicted proteins | sample atmos_gasesECM1C_FD_203317 | JGI IMG/M metagenome (GOLD analysis project Ga0307475, IMG submission 203317) | Hardwood forest soil microbial communities from Morgan-Monroe State Forest, Indiana, United States - atmos_gasesECM1C_515 | ecosystem: Environmental > Terrestrial > Soil > Temperate... | reverse complement strand
CAGGTCGCTCTTCTGCATCGCAGAAAGCCCAAATTGTTTATCTTGTCTCATACAACACCACCTTTAGCGAGCAGACTTATATCAGATGGTGTTGCATCGACCTATTGAGACCACCGCGTTAATCAGGCGAGTGCATTGTTTCTAGAGAGTGCGTCACTCGGGCGCTATCGCCAAGGTGACCGGGCGGACCACATCTCCGGTTATCCGAATAACCAGACAGTGGCACGGTTTCCTTCTTGCAATATTCCTGCTGAACTCCATCCTCCATTCGTGTTCTTGCCTCGTATTCCGTGCCTCTGCTATCGTAACCACACCTTAACTCGACTCTTCAGGGGAGAGTCACACACCATGACAGGACTTTTGCAGCGGTTCTTGCCGCGCGAAGTTGGTTTCTTCGACCTTTTCGCCAAACAAGCAGCGAATATCCATGTCGGGGCCAACGCCCTGTATAAAATGCTGTCGCACTACACCGGTGTGCCGGAGCAAGTGCAGATCGTCAAAGCCATCGAGCACGAGGGCGACGAGATTACCCACGCCCTCTTCACCAAGCTGAATCAGACCTTCATCACGCCTTTTGATCGTGAAGACATTTACGAGCTCTGCAGCCGCCTGGACGACGTGATTGATCTGATCGACGCGGCCGCCAGCCGATTTGTGCTCTATCGCGTCGACAGCATCCGCATCGGAACCATCGATCTCGTCAAGGTCCTGGTTTCGGCGACCGCTGAGGTTGAGATTGCTGTCCGCGCCTTGGAAACGCCGCAAAAAGCCCTTAAGCACTGCATCGAAATCAACCGCTACGAGAACGACAGCGACCGCCTCTGCCGTACCCTCATTGCCCAGCTCTTCGACGAAGAGAAGGATCCCGTCCAGATCATCAAGTGGAAAGAAATCTTCGAAGTCATCGAGACTGCCGTAGACAAGTGCGAAGACGTCGCCAACGTCATCGAAGGCGTCATCCTCAAGAGTGCCTGACCTGCCGATGACCAGCTTTACTCTTCTCTTGATCGTGGTCTTTGTCACCCTTGCGTTCGAGTTCTCGAACGGCTGGCACGACGCTGCCAATTCCATCGCCACCGTCGTTTCCACTCGTGTCCTCACACCTTTCCGCGCCGTCGTTTGGGCCGCCTTCTTCAATTTCGTTGCTGCGTTCGTCTTCGGCACCGCCGTCGCCAGCACCATTGGCAAGGGCATGGTGCACATTGAACTGGTAAACCAGCAGGTGTTGCTCGCAGGACTCTTCGGGGCCATCTCCTGGAATACCATCACCCTCGTCCTCGGTCTGCCCACAAGCTCTTCCCACGCCCTCATGGGCGGCTACGGCGGCGCGGCCGTCGCTCATGTCGGTCTGAAAGCTCTCATCCTTGGAGGTTGGACCAAGCCGGTCCTCTTCATCTTTCTTTCGCCGGTTATCGGTTTTTTCGTTGCCATGACCGTCACCATTCTCACCAGCTGGGTTGTCCGTCGCCAGCGCCCGCTGCGTGTGGACAAGTGGTTCCGCCGCCTACAGCTTCTCTCCGCCGCCCTTTATAGCCTGGGTCATGGCACCAACGACGCTCAGAAAGGCATGGGCATCATCACTGCTGCACTGGCTGTCGGAGGCCTTGCGAAATCGGGTCAGGTGCCCCTTTGGGTGATCATTTGCTGTCATCTCGCGATGGCTGGCGGCACCATGGCCGGGGGATGGCGCATCATTAAGACCATGGGCCAGCGCATCACCAAGCTCAATCCGTTCGGTGGCTTTGCGGCTGAAACCGCCAGCGCCGTGACGCTTTTCGGCACAGCACATTTCGGAATCCCAGTCAGCACCACGCACACCGTAACCGGCGCGATTGTCGGTGTCGGTTCTACCCGCCGTCTAACTGCCGTCCGTTGGGGCATCACTCGCCGCATCGTCTATGCCTGGGTCCTCACCATTCCCGGCGCCGCTCTATTTGGAGCCGTTCTTTTTCAAGCAATCCAATCCTTGGTAAAATGATTTCATTGGCGCATATTGACGGCAGAGCGCACTAACTGTTCTCTGTTCCTGCACCCTTTCGCAGAATCCGGGATACCATACCGATTCTGTTCCCACACGTAGCCATATGGAGCAAGACCGCAGCCCAATGCCGGGGTATCCGTTTCTCGCCCACGCCGAGTTGGCAGTAGAAAACTCGGATCTTCACCTCACTGCCCGCTTGTATGAGCTCAGCCGTGAAGGCTGCCGTCTCTACGTAATGAATCCTCCTCGGGTAGGCACATCGGTTTTTCTGAAAGTCTTCGCTTGGCCGCATTTTTTCCAGGTTCATTGTAAGGTCTTCCTCTCTGATCCCAACTTCGGTGTCGCCGTCGCATTCGATCAGATTGAATCACGCTACGCCTCCGAGTTAAATGCCTGCCTGCTGGATGCGGAACAGAAGCAACGTAACCGCACGGCGGATTAGTTGAGCTACGAAAGAGGTTCTCAGATGACCACCAAAAAGTGCTAAGCGAGCTCCGGGCCAGAAGTTCGCTTCTAGTCAGCGGAAATGGTTTTCGACTATTGTAGAAGCGAATGAATCAAACGACGCAGCGAACGGGTGCTCTTAGACGTGCCCCTCTTTATTAGTGGAGAATTCGAAGACAGGCAGGCGTTCCGAGAAGAGACGTTCACGCTGACTGTGAGTGCTCATGGTGCGCTCGTAATCTTGGCAACGAGAGTGGCGCTAGGGCAGAGAGTGGTGCTGATGAACCCGAAGAATTGGAGCAACGGGAAGGCACCGTTGCATAGCTCTCCTCCGCCCGATTGGAATCTATCCTAGAAAAGCAGGCTCGACGAACCCCTTCGGGCTGTCAGTGCCCGATTAGTCGGGTGGTCTCAATAGGTCGACGCAACACTCAGGTAGAACCCGGTTCGCATTGAAAACAAAGGCTAAATCGCTGGCTAGGTTAGATCAGCAGGAACACCACCCTGGCTAGGTTTTGACCGAGTACAGCCAAACAGATCGCTTCTCCCAAGGAAGCATTGTCGAATCAACGCATTGGATGGTGTTGCATCGACCGGTTGAGCTGGCACGCCTAATCGGACAAGTGGGTCCTGGTACGCACCTTCTTCCTTCCCGAAGCGCATTACAAGATCGTCTCTATTTTGAACAGCATCGTGCATCTCGACACGTTAGGGGCGTGGCCATCGAAGTTTCGCTTTTAGTTCCTCAAAAGCGTTGAACGCGACCGGACAGATGGCAACATTGTCAATCACGCCTATCAGCCTGGATGTGAATTCTGGTTGTTCTAGGTGAGGAAACGACCTGCAAACGTCTGGCCTATTCTCGTAAATGGAACACAGCTTCCCGTTAAGCATCGGGCAGGGCGGGTTTACCTTGCCTTCTGACATAGATTGTTTCTGGAATGCTTCTATTGACTGGCCAAGCGTTTTTGCAATAGCGTGAAGCTCACTTTTCTTGAATTCCATCTGCAATGATCGGCAGCAATTTGCACACTGCGTGCAGTCGATGAGGCCGAAGTACTTCTGGCTTAATGCCTTTACGACGCCATCGATGTCATCTGGAGCGTACTGCTTTAGCCACGATCGGAATTCCCAGTTTTCGTCGTCGTGCTCTTGTGAGAGCTGTTGGATTCTTGACAGATCGATCTCAATTTTCGGAACCGTGACCCGCTTCTGCAGTTTCATTCCGGCCTCACGTCGTGAGCCTACCCAACGCTCAAGCGATAATATCCGGATTGCTTGGCGACGAGGAAATTATCGCGATAAAGGCTCAGTGAAAATCGCGAAAAACCGAGCATCTGGGTACTTTGTATTATGGCGGACTTGTCCGGTTAGCCGACTTATCGATACTTAGGAAACGAACCCTCGCAATCCCTGTGGTTCGCGGTGTTCACCTTGACCCCACGGTCGAATCAAGAGCGAAAATACCATTTTTCCGAGGCGCGCGGTCCATCAACGGACTAGCTTTGCCGAGCAGAAACTTGTCAAAGAATGCTTCAATATTATCGCAAATCCCAACTAGAGTTTTCGTACCATCATCCGCATCTTCGATTCCGAAACGGCGGGCCGTATCTGCCCATGTTGGGAGGACCGCCATGTCTGAGAACGTCATATGCTTTGCGTCGGCGACCGCCAGGCGATATCCCGGTCTGCCTCTAAGATAGACGGAGGAAAGTTCTTCCTCGACCTGAGCTTGCATTGCCTTGCCCGCTTCGTCTGGTGGAACGACTGCGTACTTCGCGGAAATGTCATGCTTGATAACCATGAATGGCTTCGGGAGGAAATCCTTCGATAGAAGGCCGAAGGGAGAGCCGTCCAAATTGAGTACGGCTTTTATGCGTTTGTCTTTCAGACCTACCGAAATCGAGGCCGCCCCTCCGAACGAATGACCGAAGGCACCAATTCTACTGAGATCCAGTCGGTGGAAGAAGATGCCTTCCGAATTTCGGTCCAATCTTTCGATCTCATCGAGCATGAAACGGAGATCATCCACCCAAAGCGGCAGCGCTGTCCCGGTAATCCAGGCAAGGTCGTCCGAGCGCTTGTCGGAGGTCGGAATCTTATGTCCGTCAGGAAAAACCGTCGCGACCCAACCGGTGGGCACGATCCCAAACACCACGTAACCATGACTCGCCAAATCTTCGGTGAACGTACTGTAGAAGGCGGTGTTCACTCCGGCCCCAGGAGAGAATAGCAGCACTGGCCAGGGACGCTTGGAATAAGCCATCGTGGCTTCTGTAATCGAGCTGCTGACGGTTCCGCGAATGGCCTTTTGAGCCTCATCCATTGTCAGGGGATTGGCAGAATTGCGCCGCTGATTGTAGAGGAACAACGCCTCACTCGACGCCCAGCGGTCCGGCATCCACGAGGCATGCACCGGGGAACCCTTTGGTTCTGCGGGGTACCAAACAATGACCATGAATTCGCGTTTTGTTCCTGAACCTCCATCAACGGGATCAGTCCGGTGCGAATCAATCCAATGAAGGAAAGTGCGGCCAACAGAAAAGGGTCCAGTTGGTATCACAGCCCCGACAGAACGGCCAGCTTGAAGGGCCGGAACAACTCCTGTGAAGAACCATCCGATCACAACTGCGAAGACAAATATCGCCTTGCTTGTCACCCAAAGAGGCGACACCACGGAACCTCCTAGCTTCGAGAGGTCAACTGAGACAATCGTAACGGAAGATAAGCTCCTTTTGGCATCATCATTCGTTTATGCCTGATAAGCGCAGCGGTAATCGGAGAAGTGGAGTTTTACTTCGCATCTCCGGTAACCCGACTAACCAGGAGTTAGTGTAAGTCCGAGCAGCCGAAGACTCAGAAGCCGTCGAACATATTCAAAATTTGCGCGAGACAACCGTTGCTCCCCACGACTCAGGGTTTACGTCCCGAGCATGCTGCGAAAACAACCAACGATGGCCCTCGAGGTCTGTGGCGCCGTACTGTTTTTCTCCATAGATGGTTTCGCGAAGCTCTTCCCAGATCGTCCCGCCCTCACGTTTCGTTTTCGCGTAATGCGCCTCAACATCCGCCACCATAATTGTCAGCATTTGCGTTCCATATCCGAGCTTCGTTGGGCTTTCACTGCGGCCCTCTCGAGGACCGGTCAGCATGATATACGCGTCGCCCAAGTACATCTGGATGCCGCTTACCGGCTGACCATGGCGGTAGTACTCGGCAAATCCGAATACCCGCGTGAGCCACTCACAGGCTTCCGCCACGTTGCGGTATACAAGATGCGGAAGCATGATCGCTGTAGGCACCGAGCGGTTATTCATTGCGGTAGTATCCTGCGAATCTTCACTCACGTTCAAGGGGATGCCCGATTGTTCCTTCCTGCTGCCCACTCGAAAAGAGTCGATGTGCCAGATAAAACGCCGTAACCGTAAAAGTGGGTGGTAGTACGAACTTGTCCGGTTAGGCGACTTACCAGGAGTTGACGCAGGAAATTGGCACAAACTCACAACGCTGAGCTGCGCGCAAGGCCGTGAATGGACCTTCGTCATCGGGCAAGGTAACTAGAGTCCGCTAAGGTGGGCGTGCCTACTGCTTATGGGACAAAAATTATCCCTCTTTTTAAACTCAAGACCACCACAACAAAAACGACGATTAGCGCCGGAACAACATTTAGGAGCTTCATTGCAAGACAATATCGCCGTGCGGAAATCGTGTCTGTCCAAAATTGTACATTTCCGAGCCGTTGTGTATTCTGGTGCCCAAGTTACCGGCCGGTAACGCAACTTACCAGGAGTTGTTGGCAGCCGGGTTTCGGATGGGCGATGCCCAGCTACTATTGGTTCGATATACTTGCTCTGTGAATGATTCTGCTAAACGGTCGTTAAGCATGATTTGGATTCCAGTGTTGCGGTCATCTGCGTTCTACTCATTAGCGCTGCCCGATTCTACTTTCACAATCCTTGGGTAAATGTTGTCGCCATCGTAATAATCTTAGTCGGAATAATTCCCGCTCTCGTCCGAATTCGTTGGCGTTGAGCTAGCTGTTCCAAACTCCCAAGCCATCTCTTCGATCAAAATTTCGACCACGATTACTCGTTCAAACTCCCCTTTCAGGGAGCGGGATGCCCAATCAAGTGCACGGCGTTCTACTTCGCGCCATGTCCGGTAACGAGCTGTCCCGCGCACGAACCGCATTTAACTGAGTCCCTACACGTTTATGCCAGCTCGTTCTAAGGAAGGGTTGCCAGTCACTTGCGCGAAGGACTACTCGTATCTCAGGGCGACCATAGGATCCACGCGCATTGCGCGGCGCGCCGGGATGTAGCAAGCCGCGAGCACAACGAATGCGAGCAGGATTGCGACACCTGCGAATGTCGCAGGGTCCGTCGGTTTCACCTCGAAAAGCAGACTGGCCATCAGGTGAGTCAGCGCCAGCGCTCCTGCAATCCCGGAGGCGATGCCGAAGAGCGCGATTCTCGCTCCATCTCTCATAACGAGCCGCAGCACGTCACGTCGCTGCGCTCCCAGCGCTGTCCGTATGCCGATCTCATGCGTTCGCTGGTTCGCGGCATAAGCCATCGCGCCGTAAATTCCCACCGCAGCCAAGATCAAGGCGAGCGCGGCGAAGAGTCCGAGGAGCAGCATGTTGAAGCGTTGCTGCGCAAGCGACACAGCTATGAGTTCGTCCATGGCGTGCACGTCGCCCACCGGAATCTGGCCGTCCAAGCTCCAGATCTGCCTCTTCACTTCTTCAACGAGCCCCGGAGACGCATCCCGAGCCCGGATGGCGAGCGTCATAAATCGTCTCCAGGCCTCGTCGGACTGCGAAAAAGGCGTATACACAGCGGAGTCCGTCGGTTGATTCAATCCTGAATGTTTCACGTCGCCCACCACGCCGATGATGGTCATCCAGTGTGGCGGTCCTTCGTCGCGCGCCCAGTGAATACGCGCGCCGAGCGGGTTTTCGCGCGAGAAAAATTCCCTGACCATTTGCTCGTTCACGATTGCCACCAGGGGTTGCCCTTCGCGGTCCAACGCCGTGAAGTCGCGTCCCGCGCGCAGGGGAATCTGCATCACCTGGAAGTAATTGCCCATCACTGAAAGGGTTTGCACTTCCGGCTCAGCCCCCACGGCCACTGGAGGGCGTCCGTCGATGACGAAACTGTGGTCCACATAATTCCCGCCGAGCGGTATATCCGTCACCATCGCCGCTTGCACGCCCGGCAGAAAATTCAAGCGGGTGAGCAACTCGCGGCGGAACTGGGTTTGTTTGGGGATTTCGCCGTACCGCGTCGCGGGCAATTGGAGATACATCGTCATAACGTTCGCGGAATTGAAACCGGGGTTCATCGAGCGCAAACGTGAAAAGCCTTTGATCAACAAACCGGCCCCCACTAGCAGCACCAAAGCAACCGCCAGCTCCGATGTGACCAGAATTCCCCGTATGCTATGCCCCCTCGTGCTCGCGGTTGTGCTCCGCCCGCTCTCTTTCAGGGCCTCAGCAACGTCCGCGCGAGCCGCGATCCATACCGGCGCCATTCCGAACACGATGCCGGTCAGCACCGAGACCACGAGGACGAACAGCAGCACCCGTGTATCCATGTGAATCCCGCTCAGCCGCGCCAGCTTCTCCGGCTTCAACGCCAGGAGCATGCTCGTGCCCCACTGCGCGAACAGTAATCCGGCCGCACCGCCGAGGACCGACAGCAGTACGCTCTCTGTCAGCGCTTTCCGGATGAGCCGGCCGCGTCCCGCGCCCAGCGCAGCCCGGATCACCAATTCCTGGCGCCCCGCAAACGCCCGCACCATCAGCAAGCTCGCGAAATTCGCGCACGCAATCAGCAGCACCAGGCCTACAGCTCCGAAGAGCACCAGCAGTGCCGGCCGCACGTCTCCTACCAGCCATTCATGCAGCGAAACTAAATGCGTCTTCCGTTCTTTTTCCTCGGCGGGGTACCGCTCTGCGAGCCAGTGGTCGATCGTGGCCATTTCTTGTTGGGCTTGCGCGAGCGTGAAACTCGGCTTCAATCGCCAGTAGGTGTGCATGAAGTGTACACCGCGATAAGCAGCCGCTCCGGGGTAACCGACCCAGAGCGAAACGAATACGTCGGCATGTTCCACGGGCGGAACAAAACTCGCGGGCATTACACCGATCACCGTATAGGAGTTCCCGTCCAATAAAACCTCTTTGTTCATCGCTTGCGGGTCGCTGCCAAGGTAGGTTTGCCAAAAAGGATAGCTGACCACGGCGAAGCGCGGTCCGCCTCGCACATCTTCCCCCGGCGAAATGATCCGGCCCAGCATCGGCTGGACGCCTAAGGTCTCTAGAAACCCTGCATTGACAAGCCCGATGCGGACTTGCACGGGTTCCGTGCCGCCAGTGTATTCCATCGGCATGACGTTGATTCCGCCACCCTGTGAAAACGCTTGCGCCTGTTTCTGGATATCCGTCACGTTCGGGAGCGAATCGTTTTGCTTCATGACGATGAGTTGCTGCGGATTCTTGTAGGGAGGCGGACTGAGCAGCACGCCATTGATCACACTGAAAATCGCGGTGTTTGCGCCGATGCCGAGAGCGAGGGTGAGGATGGCGACAGCCGTGAAGCCGGGGGACTTGCGCAACATGCGGAAGCCGAGGCGAATGTCCTGCAGGAGTTGCTCGAGCCAAACGAAACTCCACACCTCGCGGGTCTCTTCCTTCATGCGCGTGACGTTGCCGAATTTACGAACCGCGGCATACCGCGCTTCCTCCGGCGCCATGCCCAGCGCAATGTTGTCCTCGGTCTCTCTCTCGATGTGATCGCGAATGTCCCGGTCGAGGTCTTCCAACATTCTCTTGCGTAGTCTCATGGTTCTTCACCCCGCTGGCCGGAGAATCCGCGCGATCGCTGCTGCCAGCTTGTCCCACTTGCTCGTCTCGGCTGCCAGTTGCCGTCGGCCTTTGGGCGTCAGCCGGTAGAACTTGGCCCGGCGGTTGTTTTCGGACGCTCCATCCTCGAACGAAATCCAGCCCCTCTTGATGAGCCGATGCAGCGCCGGATAGAGCGAGCCTTGTTCGACCTGCAAGACATCATCGGAGTTGAACTCGATTGCCTTGGCGATGGCGTGGCCGTGGGCCGGTCCCAGCAGCAGCGTGCGCAGAATCAACACGTCCAGAGTGCCCTGCAGCAGCTCGATGCGATCTGCCTGTTCTTTGGTAGACATTCTAGGTGAGGATACGGAACTTCCCCTAGAATGTCAAGGTGGCCAAGATCAGTTAGGGATTAGCGCCGCGCAAGACCAGAAGCAAGAGCTGGAATTTTTCGTCGGACGAGTCGATCTCCTGCGACACGAAACGAGCTCTCACGACGCGACGAAGTGACAAGGCGAAGCATAACTCCGGTTTGCTGACTTGAAGATTGATCCGATACTTTCCAAGAATTACGAAATTCCCCAACTTTTGTGGTCGACGTGGTGACGCGGAAGACAGATCAGATTTTGGATAAGCGGTTCACTTCATCGGCCCAACCTAGCACCACAACGATCTGCTTGGAAACGGCCGTGTCCGGCGCCTCATCTTTGACCATGAGGAATCGCTGGCCATCCAGGGTGACGTCGTAGTTGGACGAAGTCGCACCTGGCGGCCCGCACGAAGTGCTCATGCCGTGCGAGTAGTGTCCCTCCCATAGGGTTCGGGGGTGCCCCGCTGCAAATATTGGAGCAGTCGAGACAGCCACCGCCATCATCTTGTCCCCATTTCGGAAATAAAGCTCGCCACCGCTCCTCTTCCACACTGGGTCGGTGCCACCGTCGCTTGACACTTGTACTTTCGCGCCCGGTCCTGGAAACGCTTGCACGTAAACCTGCGGCTTCTTCGATTCATTCGAGCAGTATGCGAGCCAGTGGCCGTCCGGGGAGAACTTGGGGGAGCCAGCGGCGGCTTTGATATCGGCGAAGGGGCGAGACACGTGATCCCCCTCGAGCGACTCAACCATGATGTGCGAGCCTGCCTCCGGCGTGATGGCTGTGTACGCGAGCGCATGGCCGTCCGGGGACCAGGACTCGGCGCTTTGTGAAATCCCCGTGCCGGGAAGCTGTGCGGCCGGCCGGCTCCTGTCCAGCGGTATCTGCCACATCTTGAATGCGCCCATCGTTCCCGAACGGAATACGAGTTGCGCGCCATCCGGCGACCAGACCGGCCAGTGACTCACGCCGTCTGTGGTCATTTGCGAGAGCACGTCGCGGGTGAAATCGTAGATGTAAAAGTTATGATTCGGTCCTTCGATCTCGACGGCGAGTTGGCGCATATCGGGCGAAATCCGCGGATGTAGGTAGGGCCGAAGCGGCAGTTTGAGCGGTTCCGCATTTCCTTCTCGATCCACCCACACCAGTGTCCGCTCGCCCTTATCCACGACCCCAGGGATGTAGACAAGATCGCCGCTAGCCGACACGTCGTAATTCGCGACCCCACTATTCCGGCTCATCAGTACGCCCTCCAGAACCGTGAAAGGCTGACCCATCGTCTTCAACCGATTCGCGTCGAAAGGAACCCCTAAAATCTTGCCGTCGCGGGCGTACAAGAGGTGGCCAGAGGTCGAATAGCGCGGGTGGGTCCCGCCTTCCACGACCGTTCTTATCTGCCCGGTCTCGGTATTGAGAACGGCGATGTGGGCGTCGTCGAAGGTTTCCGCGTCGGCAGTGCCCACCGTGATCAGGATTCCCTTACCTCCGGGCAAAGCGCACGGATACCTGTGCTGACGATCGCCTTTCGCGAGGTCGATTTTGACGACCTCCTTGGGCTCGCCGCCGGCTGCCGCGACGCGCACGAGGCCTCCGGGAACCTCCGAGACGAAGTAAATCATGTTATCAGCCGTCCATGTTGCGCCCACGTAGCCTTTGCCGCAGACAGTTACGGGCGGGCCCCCGTCAAGTGCCATTTTCCGGAGTATCGGTTTTCCCGACGCCGACCCTATAAATCCAATCCATCGGCCGTCGGCGGAGAAAAATGGGGCGCCGGCGTCGAAGGGGAGCGCCTTGGGTTCCAGCTCGCGGAGCGAGTGCAGATAGCACTTATCGCCGCCGATGGTTACGTAATTTGACACGCCTCTGCTGATGAGGTTGAACGCAATATGCGTACCGTCCGGCGAAATCGCCACCCGCTTGTTGAAGCTCGCCACGGCCACGGCTCCCTCCGGCAGCGGGATGCGAAACCGCGTCAGGGAGCGAGTCGTCGTGCGCGACCCCCACCTTGATCCGAGCACGCCGCCCAAAGCCGCTCCTGTGGCCGCGCCTGCCAAAGCACTGATGATGGCGCGTCGTGTCATCCTCACAGGCTCTCGGCGAGCGAGATCGTTTTCTGCTCGACCGGCCAGCGCGTTTCCCAGTTCAATTCGCGCGTCACCGATGTCGCGCAACCGGCACTTGGGATCTTTCTCCAGGCAGCGCCGCAGCAGACGACGAATAGCGGTCGGAGTGGCATCCGGCAGCCGGTCCCATGGCGGCTCCCGTTCGAGGATCGCCGCGATCGCGTCGGAGGCTGTATCGCCCGAAAACGCCCTTTGTCCCGCCAGCATCTCGTACAGCACGCACCCAAACGCCCAAATATCCGTTCGCTTATCAACGGCTTTGCCCCGCGCCTGCTCTGGACTCATATACGCAGCAGTGCCGAGAATCGCCCCTGCTGACGTCTCATCCACCGTTATCGTCGGCAATTTGTCGAGATCGAATCCCACCGCATCGTTGGAAGTCGCTTTTGCCAGCCCGAAGTCCAGCACCTTCACAGTTCCATCGGGCGTGATTTTCACGTTGCCCGGTTTCAAGTCACGGTGGACGATGCCCCGCTCGTGCGCTGATTCGAGCGCCTCGGCAATCTGGCGCGCGATTGCGAGCGCATCGGTAAGGGGCAGTGGTCCACGGCGCAGCCGCTCCGCGAGCGTATCGCCCTCCACGAGTTCGAGCACAAGCGCGTGAACGCTTTCGGCATCTTCGACACCGTAGATGGCTCCGATATGTGGATGATTCAGTGCCGCGAGCATTCGCGCTTCGCGCTCAAAACGAGCTAGGCGTTCCGGATCGCTGGTGAAGACCTCAGGCAGGATCTTGATGGCCACGTCGCGTCCGAGTTTCGTGTCCCGGGCACGATACACTTCTCCCATGCCGCCGGCGCCGAGGGGCGCCTGGATTTCATATGGCCCAAGCCGTGTTCCGGCAGAAAGGCCCATCCTCTAATTCCTGGAAAAGTGGGCTGATTGTACTGCCCAAGACGTTGTCAATAAAGACTAAACAATCAAGCTGGTCAGCCAAACCCGGCCCACTCATACCAGTGAATCACAACGGCTATACAGCAGGCAACTCTTACATATGGCAAGCCGAAGTTGGCCGCACGTTCGGTGCGCAGCGGGTCCGACGATTTTGGGCAAGCGTTCACCTCGGAAACTGAGCACATTCACTCGCAATCGGCCGGAAAGCACCCGTGAAACTTCCGGTTTTCAGCGTTGCCTCGCCCTGGCTAAACGAAAGAGAGGAGGTATGAGAACTGCAGGCACAGCGCGCTTGTACGCACGGTATTCTTCGCCAAAGCGACGCTCCAATTCCGCCTCCTCCTGCCAAATCATTGGCCAGCCGGTCAGCAGCGCCAAAGCAGTTAGCCCGTACAGAACAATTTCACCAGAGCCCACCGTCAGGGCCAGCAGCATGCAGAGATGCGCAAGGTAGATGGGATGTCGGATGTGTTGGCGAATGCCGCTAGTGACAAGCCGTCGTCCTCGACCATGCGCAAGTTCCTTGCGGCCCACGACTTGGATGTGAAAGAAATGCAGGCGTGAGCGAGGGTAGATAAGAATGGCCGTAGCGAACAGGAAAACCGCCGCCAGCCACGCGGCCGGCGAGCGGTACAAAACGGCCCCGCGCCACTGCCAAGTCAGGAAATAGATGACTGCTATCATGGCGAACCAAGACGTGATGATTACGAGAAGCCGTGAATGGCGCACCCGCAAGAATGCCGCAAATGGGCGAACAATGATCGCGAACAACGGAATTGTCGCGTAAATCGTTCCCACTAACCATGCCAACGTAAGCAGTGCGCGATACACGGCCGGATTCTAGATCAATAGTTCCGCGCCCGAAAGATGGAGGTGAATTTGCACGTCAGAAGGCGCATCAAGACCCATCAGGCGTCAGAACCGATGCGGCTACGAGTGTGTGCAATGCGGATCGACAAATGTACGTATGGTCGGCAAGTCGGAAGTAATGGCGCGGACGGGTTTAATGGGATAACTTCCGCATAGCCCGTCATCCGGGAATGATTCGCTCAAACGCTGAGTCTGCATTTCTCCTCCACGCACTGCGTGCTATCTTCCTGCCGCGCCTAACATCTAAGTAGTGTTGCCGGGTTCCGGTGACTCATCCATATGAAGGGCTTTCCCTGAAAACGGGTCGTGAGCAGCAATTATCCTTTCCGAGTCCCGCAATTGGCGCAGGGCGCCCGCGGACGATCTCCGATGGCTGACCGCATCACTCTTCCGGGAGTCAATGTGGTTCGTGAGGGTCGTACGGAACCATTCCTGGGCAGCCATCCTGCGGGATCAAGGTCCGCAATGCAGTGGGGAGGAATCGCACTAGAGAAGTACAAGGTTCCTGCTGTATTTGTACCCCGCCACGAACATCCCGAACACTTCTTGAGCGTAGTATTGAGCGGAACCGTCAAATACGAAGTAAACACGAACGGGCAAAATCTCCGGTTTACTTCGCAACCTGGCACAATCTTTCTTCTGCCCCGCGGCACCGTGGACCAAAACAATTGGACGGGGCCGACCGAGCGCCTTGTTGTAGCCATCCACCCGCGACTATTGACCAATGCATTGGACGAAACGTCACACCAAGCGGATGTTGAACTGACGGAACGATGGAATTTGATCGACGAACATATTTCAGCGCTACTAAAGGAAATGGCGGCGGATCTTGACGATGGCTCGCCAGCGGGATCGATCTATGGCGAATCCCTGGCTAACGCGTTGGGAGTGTACCTGCTGAAACGGTATGCCGTGCGGCGATTCACACCTGTCGCTTATAAAGGCGGATTGCCCGGCTATCGCCTTAAGCGAGTTGTAGATTACATCGCCGCCAGTCTGGAGGAGAACATAAGCCTGGCACAACTCTCCGCGATTGCCGGCATGAGTCCGCATTACTTTTCAGAGCTATTCAAACAGAGTACAGGTCGCACGCCCCATACTTATGTTCTGCTTCAGAGAATTGAGCGTGCCAAGCAACGACTTTGCGATCCGAAGTCCAGCATCATCGACGCGGGACTAGACGCAGGTTTTGAGAACCCCAGCCATTTTGCCCGTGTGTTTCGCAGACTTGTGGGTACGACTCCGTCAAAGTTTCGAGCAGAACATACTATCCAACGGGATTCCTGCTGAAGGCCGCTCCCTCTTAGTAAAACAGGCGGCTACTAAGTCCGCTCGCCAGCAAGTGCTCGACAGCGGTCTAACCTAGTGTCAAGCCAGGACCAGCGCGACACCGGCCACCAAGGCCACAATCGTGTCGTAAAAAATCATCGATGCCTCTCCTTCCGAGCGGAAGCCTTCCGCTTGTCCTGAACCGCAACCACTTCCAGCCCCTGAGTGTTAGGCACATCACGGGCCGTAGTGGAACGGAGAGTCGCATGACCGCTGGTGTTTCTATTCAGAGCCTGTCCAACCGCGCCTGCCGTAGCAGGATTGGTTTTCGGCACATGGACCTTGGCCAAGGCTGCGGCCTGCCAGGAATCAGTGCCATCGAAGTGGTCGGGATCGATCTCACCCTGCGCGCGGCATTGCGGGGCGATAAACATTGTTGCAGCGAAACTAAGCACAATCATCGATATACGCAACATACCAAAGGACTTCATAGTGCTCTCCCTCATCCAGCCGCATCACTGGATTAGAATTCTCCAAACCGGCAAGAGTCATTTACGCGAGCCGTCTTGTAAATGACTCCTCCTATCTCGATGGCCAGCGTATCTGACGTCGTTGAAGCGCGCAGTTCCAAAAGACCGCTTTTGTACGAATCCTCCGATTTAATTCGACGCGCTCTCCATCGTGCCGACTCCGATTGAGTCCGGTACCGGACGAGCGGTCTTGTCCGAGAGATAGTCTCGCGAAGACGGCCTTCTGCGCCGTGTCGTTACTTCCGAGTTGTCGGCAACCCTTACCTAATCACGTTACGTCAGAGTTGCCCGTCATCCGCTTGCAATCGGCAGTAAGCTCCAAACAGAGCTTCCGACTTCCTACGAGGGGCCTTCGGGGCTCGGTTTGAAGGCGTAGCTGGTACAGGAGGCGTGTTGCGCAGCGCTCGGTCGAAACGAAGTCGACTTGAGCAAAGCCTTACACGGCGGCTGCCGAAGTCGGCCGTGATATGGCACTTCGGAAAGCCAAAGTAGACGCGCATGCTGTTGGTTGGTACGCACAATTTTTGACGTTTTCGAGGCCATAACGGGAGTCTCAGGTAACTTTGAAGATGTAAGCAGAAAAGAGGTTTGACCATGCGCAATGCCGCGTTGGCGTGTTTCCTGATTCTGGTTCCGTACTCGCTTCGTGCCCAGGACAAAAAGGCCGATTGGAAAGTATTGTACGATCTTCGCGCTGGTGAAAAAATCGAACTGATTGAGACCGGCATGAGGAAGCACGTCGGCACTTTCTCTACCGTCACCGACGAAGCGATTCAGATGCGCGAAGGTTCAAACGACTTCGGCATTCCCAAAGAAAACGTCGCGCGCGTGACGGTGCTCGACAAGAGCCATCGCCTCCGCAACGCTT
>Ga0307475_10001093_pt1 | contig 16199 bp, 9 predicted proteins | sample atmos_gasesECM1C_FD_203317 | JGI IMG/M metagenome (GOLD analysis project Ga0307475, IMG submission 203317) | Hardwood forest soil microbial communities from Morgan-Monroe State Forest, Indiana, United States - atmos_gasesECM1C_515 | ecosystem: Environmental > Terrestrial > Soil > Temperate... | reverse complement strand
AGATGAGTGTTCGTGGCTTGGGCCACGAAGAGCGCCGCGAGCGTCATGTAGAGGCTGGTGCCGTCGGCGTTGAATGTGTAACCGGTAGGAACAACCAGGCCGACGAGGGCTTGAGAGCATCCCAGCTTTTCCAGCTTGCTCATGAGACTTGGCAGCGCGGGCTCGGAGGAACTGGTGGCCAGCACCAGAAGAATTTCTTCGCGAAGGAACCACAGAAAGCGAAAAATGCCGAAGCCTGAGAATCTCGCGATGGCGCCCAGGATGATGACCACGAAGAATATTGAGGTGAGATAAAGGGTAGCGATCAACTTTGCCAGTGGTCCCAATGAGGACAGCCCGTACTTGCCAATCGTAAAAGCCATGGCGCCGAAAGCCCCGATGGGTGCTAAGCGCATCAGGATCGCTACCACTCCGAAGACGGCTTGAGTAAGAGCGGCCAACATATCGACTAGAGGTTTGCAACGCGGGCCAGCGATTGAGAGCGCGACACCGAAGAGGAGGGAGACGAGGAGCACTTGAAGAATGTCGCCCTTGGCGAACGCATCCACGATGGTGTTGGGAATAATATGGCCGAGAAATTGTGTAACGGTTTGCGTTTTAGCTTGTCCGGCATATTGCGCTACGGCACCGGCGTCCAGCGTGGCTGGATTGACATTGAAGGCGCTACCCGGGTGCACGAGATTTCCTACGAGAAGTCCGATAAGCAGAGCGAGACTGGAGACCACTTCGAAATAAAGCAGCGCCTTGCCGCCAACCCGGCCGACTTTTTTCATGTCGTCCATTCCGGCGATGCCGGTAACCAGCGTGCAAAAAATCACCAAGGTGATGATCATGGTGATCAGGCGGATGAAGGCATCGCCGAGCGGCTTCATGGCCACGGCAGTGGCGGGCCTCACGTAGCCGAGAATGATGGCAATGGCCACGCCGGCGAGAACCTGGAACGACAGGCTCATGTAGAAGGGTTTTTTACGCGCGGGTGAAGAGATTTCCGGTTCGTTGGCGGCAGAGCTGATCATGGTTTTGGTGGGTTAGCTTTTTTGGAGCGAGGGCCGGAGTTCGCGAATGTCGCGCAGGGTTTCGAGAGCAAGTAATTTATTAATCAGCGTGGTAGTTACGGCGACACCGAGAACTGGGGCGATGAGATCGCGGGCTTTATCCACAACTTCTTCGCGCGTCATGGGATTTTCTGCCGTGCCGCGAACATCACGAACCCATTGGGTGAGTTCGGTGCCGTCGTTAAACGTTAGTTCCACGATGGCTTCGCGGCGGGGACGACGGGCGTCGATGCGCGGATCGGCAAGTACTTCTACCTTGGCGCGCTGACGCAGAACTGCGGGATCCTTCATGCGCGCCTTGTCATGAACAGTAGCAAAAGTAACGGTTTTGTCGAGGAGCATTACGGCGACCATGTGCTCCATACAAATGTCGGGAATGTCGCGATTGCTGACGGTGTTGGCTTCGTCGGTAGCGATGCGCACGGTAACTTTTTTCACGTCATCGGCTGAAAAGGAGCGCTGCTTAAAAAATCCGGCGAGAGCGTCCAGTGGCGCTTGAATCGGCGAGCCGACGGTCCATTTCTTAATGTTAGTGCGGGTGATTTCATAGCGTGCGCCTAACTTCTCCACCAGAGCTGCGGGATCGGCTTTCGCCGTGCCATTTTCGCGTGGCGCGAGGGCCTCGTAAAAATTGTCGTAGCCGGAAAAAATATCTTCCACACCGCTCCATCCGGCGCGAACGAGAGTCGCCGCCAGAACCGCCACGGACGCTGGTTTTCCGGCAAACAGAAAGGCTTTTTCCATATGCGCCGCGTCGCGCGACCAGGCGCCAATTCCGGATGTTTGTTGGGCGGTGTAATCCAGCAACAAGCGCATTTGCTCTTCGTTCAAATTCGCGGCACACCCGGCAGCCGCTCCGGCGCAGAAGCCGGCTGCCGTGCCGTGCGTGCTGCGGTGCGTAGCAGCCTGATACGCAGGCCCGCCCAGGCTCATCGATACGCGCGTTCCGATGTCATACCCCAGCGTAACCGCGCGGACGAACTGTGCTCCGCTGATGGCATATTGTTCGCCTGCAGCAAAACCCGCCGGCACAGTGGACACGCCGGGATGCGAGCGCGACGGCCCGTGCGAATCGTCGGTTTCGTCGGAATGGGCAAGCACCCCGTTAGCAAATGCCGCTTCAATGGGGCCGCAAACAATATTGGAGGCCACCACGGTGGCCACCGGCGTTCCGCCGTAAGCGCGCGCGAACTCCAAAGCTGCGCGGCCGGGAACCAGACCTGAACCTGAAATCATGGCAGCAAAGGTATCGAGAATGTGCTGCTTGGCTTTCTCGCTGACTTCTTCCGGTAAGGCGCGCGTGGCGGCAGCGGCCATGTAGGCGCCGAGTTGTTGCATAATTTGGCTGACCTTGGAAGATGTCTCTTCTGGATAGAAAAATTCGGCAGCTTTCGCAAATTTAGGAGAAAGCGCGGCGAGCACGCTCGAGAGGCCACTGAGTCGGATAATTTGCCGGCGCGTCATGGCGGCGCGGTCTATGGCTTCGATTACGGGTTCACGTGAATGGCTCATTCTTATTTCTCCTACCGGGTTTGTTAGATTTCGCGATTTTAGTTTTCGACCAGCGCTTTCATGTCGCGAAACAATTCATTTTTTGCTTCGAAACCGATCCCTGGGATATCAGGGAGTTTCACGCAGCTGTTCTCCACCGGGATGCCGTCGGCGAATCCGCCAAAAGGCTGGAAGATGCCGGGATAAGATTCGTTGCCTCCGAGTCCCAGCCCTGCAGCAATGTTCAGCGACATCTGGTGGCCACCGTGCGGAATGCACCGCACCGGGGACCAACCGTATTCGTTCAACATTTCCAGGATGCGCAGGTATTCGACGAGGCCGTAGCTGAGCGCACAATCAAATTGCAAAATATCGCGATCAGGGCGCAGGCCCGCGTAACGAATCAGATTGCGCGCGTCTTGTAACGAAAATAAATTTTCGCCGGTAGCCATGGGGCCGGGGTAAAACGGCGCGAGCTTGGCCTGCAGTTCATAGTCAAGAGGATCGCCGGCCTCTTCGTACCAGCGCAATCCGTATGGCGCCAAAGCCTTTGCGTAAGCGATGGCCGTATCTAAATTAAATCGGCCGTTGGCATCCACTGCTAGCTGATCGGGAGTTTTTAATATTTTGAGAACCGCTTCAACGCGTCGTAAGTCTTCGGCCAGCGGCACGCCGCCGATTTTCATCTTCACGACGGAATAGCCAAGTTCCAGATACCCTGACATTTCATTCTGAAGCGCGGTTAAATCCTTGCCGGGATAGAAATATCCGCCGGCGGCGTATACAAATACTTTGGCGTCGAATTTTCCGCCACGATAGCGGTCGGCGAGAAGTCTATAAAGAGGGACGCCGGCGATTTTCGCGGTGGCATCCCACACGGCCATGTCCAGCACGCCGACTGCGACAGAGCGCTCTCCATGGCCTCCTGGTTTTTCGTTGCGCATCAGAACATCCCAGACGCGCGCTGGGTCCAAGTTGTCGCATGCGTCGTTCAGCAACGATTCTGAATCCGCAGCCCTTAGGCGCGGAATGAAGCGTTCGCGCAAGAGCCCGCTTGGCGCGTAACGTCCATTGGAATTAAACCCGAATCCAACGATGGGCTTGCCATCACGGACCACGTCGGTAATGAGTGCGAGGACGCTGACGGTCATCTGGCTGAAGTCGATGAAGGCGTTGCGAATCTGAGATTTGATCGGCACCACGGTTTCCCGGATGTCGACAATTCTCACGAGCGCACCCGTTGGTTAAATTTGAGAAGGGTCATTTGAGTTGAAGAAGGGGACGAAGCTCGCGAATGTCGCGCAGATTTTCCAGGTCCATTACTTTGCCGATGAGCTCGGAACATTTGTGCTCTCCTAGAACAGGAGTGATGAGGTCGCGCGACTTGGCTAAAACTTCGTCGCGAGTCATAGGATTTTCCGGCGTGCCGCGAACGTTGTCGACGCGCTGGCGAAGTTGCGTGCCATCGTTCAAGGTGAGCTCCAGGAAGGCCACGCGCAGGGGCATGAGGGTTTCGAGCTCCGCGTCAGGGATCAAAGTAATTTTTGCTCGCTCGCGCAACGTGGCGGGGTCTCTCAATCGCGCCTTGTCATGGGCGGAAGCAAACGTGACGGTTTTGTCCAGAAGCGCGACGGCCAGCATGTGCTGGACGCAGATGTCGGGAATTTCCCGATTGTTGACGATGGCGGCTTCGTCGGTGGCGAGCCGAATTTTGACTTGCTGCAGCTGGCCGGCGTCGAACGGGTGCTCCTTGCGGAGAATTTCAAGCGCATCAAGCGCGGCCTGGATAGGGGAACCGACCGGCCACTTTTTTATGTTAGTGCGGGTAACCTCGTAACGCTCGCCAAGTTTGTCGATCAAACCAGAAGGATCTGCACTCGGATTGTAAGCCTGGAAGAAATTATCCTTGCCGGAAAAAATATCGTCGACACCGGTCCATCCGGATTTGACGATCAGTGCTGAGGTGACGCCGTTGCGAGCGTTCATTCCGCCGAAGAGAAATGCTTTTTGAATGTGATCGGGATCGCGGTTCCAAGCGCCGAGGCCGGAAGATTGCTGGGCGGTGTAGCCGAGCATCCAACGCATTTCCTGGGCGTTCAGGGTGGCCGCGCAGGCAGCGGCAGCCGCGGCGCCAAAGTGAGGCGCGATACTGTGTGTGCTCCAGTGGCTCTCCACTTCAAATTTTTGTCCGCCAAGAGTTATGGTGACGCGGGTTCCGACGTCGTAGCCCAGCGCCACGGCGCGCAAGAGATGTGTTCCACTAATCTGAAATTGTTCGCCAGCCGCAAACGCGGCGGGTATGACGGCGCAACCGGGATGAGACTGCGATGGCGAGTGGGAATCGTCTGTCTCGTCGGCGTGCGCCAACATGCCATTAGTGAGGGCGGCCTCGATCGGTCCGCAGACGATATTGGATGCGACCACCGTAGAAATTTCTTTTCCAGCGTAGGCCTGCGCAAATTGCAAAGCGCGCTGTCCAGGAAGCAATTTGGAGCCAGAGACCATGGCGCCGAGTGTGTCGAGGATATGATGCTTGGTTTTTTCAATGACCTCATCGGGCAGAGGATGGCTAACGGCTTCGCTCATGTACGTGCTGAGTGTATTCATTACGCTGCCGCCGGATTTCGAGGTGGTGGATTGTTGCGGCGACGAAAAGGCGCTGAGAGCCGGGGTAGGCATGGCTGCGGCGGTGAGCGCGAAGCCCGCCCATTCAAGAAGATTGCGGCGACTGACGGGCGGCAGATCGAAGAGTTTCGATTTGCTGGATTCAGATTTCATGCGTTTAACATTTTGCGTATTGGAATTATTCTTTGTGCTTTTTACATTTCACGAAGAGTGGTTAAGCTCCGCTGACTTGCTTGGCAATCGCTTCACCCAGATCCCGCGTAGTGGACGTCCCCCCAATATCCGGCGTACGCACTTTTGACTTCGCGAGAATCGCGGAAATTGCCGCCTCGATGGCGTCCGCGCCTTCCTCAGCACCGAGATGACGCAGCATCATGGCGCCTGACCAGATTTGCCCGATAGGATTGGCAATCCCTTTTCCGGCGATGTCCGGCGCAGAACCGTGAACCGGCTCAAACATGGAAGGAAACTCCTTTTCGGGATTGAGATTTGCCGATGGCGCGATGCCGATGGAGCCGACTACAGCGGGACCGAGGTCAGATAGAATGTCCCCAAAAAGATTTGAGCCCACCACCACGTCGAACCAATCGGGATGACGCACGAAGTGAGCGGTGAGAATGTCAATGTGATATTGATCGGTGCGGATATCCGGATTGTCGGCCGCCATCGCACGGAAGCAATCATCCCAAAAAGGCATGGTGTGAATGATGCCGTTGGATTTGGTAGCGGACGTCAGATGCTTGTTGCGCTTGCGGGCCAATTCGAACGCGAAGCGCAGCACGCGATTTACGCCGCGACGCGTGAATACCGTTTGTTGAACGGCCATCTCATCTTCGGTGCCCTCATACAGCCGGCCGCCAATGTTGGAATATTCGCCTTCGTTGTTTTCGCGAACGATGATGAAATCGATTTGACCTGGTTTCCAATTTTTGAGCGGCGACTCGATCCCTTCGAAAAGGCGCACGGGACGAAGATTGACGTACTGGCGGAACGTGCGACGGATAGGAATCAAAAGTCCCCAAAGCGAAACGTGATCGGGAACGCTCGGGTGGCCTACGGCGCCGAGAAAGATGGCGTCAAACGGGCGCAGTTGTTGAAGACCGTCATCCGGCATCATTTTCCCGGTCTGTACGTAGGTTTCACAGCTCCAGTCGAGTTCGTGCCACTTCCAGCGGAAACCAAAGCGCCGCCCCGCGGCTTCGAGTACGCGAATGCCTTCGGGTATTACTTCTTTGCCGATGCCGTCTCCCGCGATGACTGCAATGTTGAAGGTTTTCATTTTTCTATTTATCCCGCAGCTGACGACAACAGTGGTGATAATGCGGACATCTCCGGAGCAGCCTCCAGCACTTTGACGAAAGCGATTATTTTCTCGGTCTTGGCTTGCGGCCACTCGGCAAATTCAGCACAACCTCGGAATTTTTCGGATGCTTCGTCGAAACTCATGGGGTTCGCCGGACTGCCCTTGCCAAAGGCTGCCTGTCCCGCAATGACCTTATCGTTTTTCAAGGTGATCTTCAGAATGGAGGTCATCTTATCGAAACCGGCGCTCTCTGCCTGGGGATCGACGTAGAAATTAATTTTGCGAATCATTTCGCGTACGTCCGGGCGCTGAACGACTTGGTCTGAAAATTGAGCCAAACCGGCTTTGCGCTCCAGCAGCAGAATAGCGATGCAGAATTCCATGCTGAATTTTGCTTCGAGCCCAGTATTGGGATTGTGATGAAGCAGCGTGGTGGTCATGTTGTGGTTGGCGCCGACGTCCACTTTTTCGACCTGCGCCGCCTGGATATTGTTGACCGCGATCAATCGCGCGAGCTCGGTCATCGCCGGGTGCGTGAGCGAGCCAGAAGGGTAAGGCTTCAACGAAACGCCGGGGTCGGCAAAAGTCCAGGGTTGGCCGAGGCGATTCATCATCGCTGAGGGATCGTAGGAGCCACCCTCCGCGTGGAAAAACCCTCGGTCCGCTTCGAGAATTTGCTCCGCGGCGGTCCATCCCAATGCCGCCATTTCAGCAGAAACGAGACCGCTCTCCGCGGCGTGCCCAGCCTGAAACGGTTTGGTCATGGTGCCAAAATTTTCGCGCAGGCCGCCCGATTGGCTGGCAGCTAATCCAAAGGAGTTGAGAGTTTTTTTCAGATCAAAACCAAGCAGCTTTGCGCAAGCCGCCGCGGAACCGAAGGGCCCGCATGTGCCAGTGGTATGGAAACCATCCTGATAATGCCGCGGCGAAATCGCTTCGGCGATTTTGCATTCCACTTCGGCCCCGATTTGATAAGCCAAGAGCCACTCTTTGCCGCTGACAGGCCGCTGTTCCGCAAGCGCAAAGATTGCGGGAAGCACTGGGACGGTGGGATGCATCAGCAATCCGTACACGCGATCTTTTGCGGCGGCGAGCTGAGTATCGTCGAAATCATCGGCATGAATAGAAATTCCGTTCAGCAGCGCGGCGAAACGCGGCGACGTTTTCATTGCAGTGCCGATCACGGTGGCTTTGCCACTGCCACCGCATTGCTCGACATATTTTCGAGAAATCGGTCCACTCTCCGCGCGCGAGCCGGCTAAGGCCAGTCCGAATCCATCAAGGATGGACTTTTTGCCCAGCTCGATGACTTCCGCAGGAATATTTTCGTATTTGGTTTGCAGGACAAATTGTCCAACGTATTGCGTCAATCCTGGAGTCTTTGGAAAGTCGACGGCAGGCGCGACTGGCGCTGCTTCGGCGCCCGCTGCGTCGGCACGGTCAGCAAGAAACGTGGCGCCCAGCACCCCTAAAGAAGTTTTGCCAAATTCACGCCTACGCATAGTTCACCTGGAGGCGCCGCACGCTACGGCTGGACCTCGTAGACGCGCACTTCGGCTTCCTTGCCGGCGTGATGCGGAACGCCCAGATAATAGCGATTCCACTCTGGCACCAAGACGCCAGTTTTCGCGCGGAAGGCAGTGGGAATTTTGGCGAGGAGTTCGTAATGGTCGGCATCTTTTTGCTGGAATACATCGAGAGCCTGGTCGCCCGCGAGATATATTCGTTTATGCTGTGGGTCATAAACCGCGTCGTCCACTAGGCCCACGGCTGGCAGCTCCGCGATAACTTTGCCATCATCGGAATTCAGCACAATCAACTTGCCCGGCTCTCGCGTGACCACAAACAGGCGGTGGTTTGGTTCGTCGAAGGCCATGGCGACATTCGCTTTGTCGCCAGCGGGCAACGGCCAAGTGGTGGATAGTTCGGACTTGCTGCGGTCCATCACTCCAACCGTGCTCTTGCCGGTGATGTTGATGAACATGCGGGGCCCGGACTTTTCGAGGGTGATGGCCTCGACGTGGTTGTTGGGAATTTTTATGTCGCGCAATTTTTTTTGACTATTGGTGTCAATGACGCTGATCAGCGAATAGGGCGTCTTGGCTTCGCGGCCGCCATTTACAACATATAAATAAGAAGTGGCCGGATCGTAGGCGATGGAGTCGGCATCGATGGACAGTTTAACTGCGCCCAGCGGTTTGAAATTATCGCCGTCATAAATCTTCACTTCTGAAGCGTCGCCTTCCACTACGAATAATTTCTTAAGATCCTTGCGATACAAAATGGCGTGTGGCGCTTTGGCCTCGTCGATGGTGTGAACGCGCTTGTTGGCATTAGTGTCGAGGACGTCCACTTTATTGTTCTCTTCGTCGGTCAAAAATAGCCGGTGCCCACCGATGTCGGGGGTGAAATGGTCGAAATCGCCATCCTTCAAGCCAGGCAGCGGAATGGTGGCAACCTGTTTGAGTGGCTCTTTGCTCTGCGCAAGAGACAAAAGCGGGATCAACATAGCGAGAGTACATACAGCGAACATTTTGCGCTTCATGACGTTATCTCCATTCGAATGTTGCGGAGGAAAAATAATTAGGCGCTCCACAAAAACCACGCGGATGCTACGACACACTCGCGAACGCGTCAACGCCAGCCAGACAGGCGGCTTTTCCGTGGCGCACGTTTCGACTCATATTTCGGGCATTTGAAAGGATTTGCACCCACATCGGCGCATACGGCTAAACATAAATTAATCTTCCTTTAAGTTCGTAACAGCCCTGGTAGAGATTATGCTTTCTCGCGACTGCATAACGCAGTCGTCAATTCAGAAATGAACTGGATTACAAAATTTTGCTAATCGCGTCTTCGAGGGTGAAATGAAGAAATCGTTTTCAATTTTGTTTGCCATGCTGTTTTTATTTGCGGGAAAAATCTCTGGCCAGCAGTCTGCGCCGCTCAAGTTGGTTCAGACCTATAAGCTTCCTTCGGATGTGAAAGGAAACTTCGATCACTTTGCCGTCGATCTAAGTGGCAACCGGCTGTTCGCCACGCCCGAAGAATACAAAGCCGTGCTGGTGTTCGATCTCAAGTCTGGAAAATTAATTCACACAATAACCGGAATTGAGAAACCGCACGCTGTTCTTTACCGCAAGGATTTAAAACGCCTGTTCATCACCGACGGGGAAAGCGGCGACCTGAAAATCGTGGACAGCGACAGCTACGCAATCTTGTCCAGCGTGAAGCTTCTTGAGGACGCCGACTCTATCGGCTACGACCCCAAAACAAAATATTTGTACATAGACAATGGCGGCGGCGACGTGCATCAAACCTATTCCATGGTCAGCATTGTCGACACGAGCGCGGGGAAAAAATTGGCAGATATAAAAATAGACGGCGACACACTTGAAGCCATGGCGCTGGACAATGCCAGCCCGCGAATCTTTTTAAACAATAAAGCCAAGAACCAGGTGGATGTGATCGACCGCGACAAGCGGACGCTGCTGACCAGCTGGCCGATCACCAAATCCAAAACCAATGTCGCCATGGCTTATGACGCAGCCAACCATCGTCTCTTCATCGGTTGCCGCGGAGGCGGCATTGTCGTGATTGATACCGACTCTGGAAAAGAAATCACCGTCCTGGAAATAACGAAAGGCGTTGACGATATGGTTTTCGATCCCGCCAGCAAGCGTTTGTATGCCTCTTGCGATGGCGATGCTGACGTCTTCCAGCAAACAGACGCGAACACTTATAAGTCACTCGGCAAAGTGCCTACCGGCGCATTGGCGAGAACGGCGCTACTGGTTCCCGAACTGAACCGGTATTTTGTGGCCGTGCCGCAAAAAGGAAGCAGCAGCGCGGAAATCAAGGCGTACGAAACCAACTAATCTCAATGTATATGCAGGCTTTGCGAGGCGCTCAGCTGGATGTTTTGCGCGATGCCGAGCGCTTCGCGAGGTTTCTCACAGCAAGTCTTCAGCGAACCACCGGGTTAGCGTTCTTAATTCCTGTAACAATGTCGGAGGCAAATGTGAAAGTCGCAAGGTGCATTGCGGGGAACGTTCTAATTGCATTTGTTCTTGTGGTTGCGGCTCAGGCCCAGACAGCCCCGGTGTTTGCCATCCGCGCTGGTCATCTGTTCGACAGCAAGTCGGGCAAACTTCTCAACAGTCAAGTCATCCTTGTTAAGGACGAAAAAATTATTGCCGTCGGTGCGGCCGACGCGGTGCAAATTCCGCCCGAGGCTCAAATCATCGACCTGACGAAAGATACTGTGCTGCCCGGGTTGATTGACGGCCATACACATATATTCGGCTTCGGATTGGATGGGGTGCAGTCCGGAGGTCCGCCGTTTGCTAGTCCTATCAATGACACGCGTGAATATCGCACGCTGCTGGCGCTCGCCAATGCGCAGAAAGATTTGCGTGCCGGATTTACGACGCTTCGCGATCTTATGAGTCACGGTGGCGGATATGCGGACGTGGACGTTAAGAAGGTTATCAACCGCGGCTATTTCCCGGGGCCACGCTTGCAAGTTTCTACCATGGGCCTGGTGGCCACCGGGGAAGGCATTCTTGGTTCGCCGGAAGTGAACCTGCCACACAATTACCAAACGGTGGATGGGCCGTGGGCCGCACGGCAGGCGGTGCGAGAACAAATTCATTATGGAGCCGACTGGATTAAGTTTCATTCCACGTCTGATTACGAGTTTGAACCGAGCGGTGCGCTATTCAGCGAGCCAACTTTTACAAAGGAAGAAGTGGAGGCCATCGTTGACGAAGCGCATCGCCATGGGAAGAAAGCCGCCTGTCACGCGTTCGGGGGTGAAGGTTTGCGCAACTGTGTGGAAGCCGGCGCAGACACCATTGAGCATGCCATCGAACTGGATCAGGAGACCGCGGACTTAATCAAGAAAAAGGGCCTGTACCTGGAGTTGACTGCCTATCATTACTCGCTCAGTGAGTACACGGCTCGCGATGAAAAATCCACCGCCGGAAAGTACAGCCTGGAAGCGCTGCGAGAAAAGAGCGGACGGCTGGCTATTTCGCGGGGATTGAAAATTTCTTTTGGAAGCGGCGTTGGACCTTTTCCACACGGGACGCAGGCGATGGAATTTACCTACCTGGTAAAGTACGGCATGTCACCGAGCCAAGCCATTCAGACGGCCACCACGGTGGCTGCAGAAATGATGGGCTGGCAAAATAAGATCGGCTCCATAGAAAAAGACAAGTTCGCGGATATCATCGCCGTTTCGGGCGACCCTCTTCAGGACATCACGGAACTTCAGCGCGTAAAATTCGTCATGAAGGGAGGGAAGGTAATTCGCGACGACACAAAGTAAATGTCAGTCGGCCTTCCACTTACAGTACCCTCGCTATTCCAATCGCTGTTGCTTTTTCGCTGAATTCGTTGGATTTCCGCTCGAAATTTCCCTCTGATTGGTTGCGTTTTTTTGCTCGAAAATTTGCGGTTTTGGCCCGTCTAAACAGAAATTAATCTGGCGTTAAGGCATCCACCACACTGATGGGTCTAGGCTGCGCCCAACTGGGGGTTGAGTCCTTGTCAATCAAAACTTCTTCTGTAACGCATTCGTGCGGCCGCTTTGCAGCGATTATTTTCATGCTGATTATGTTCTTTTCTGCTGCAGCTCAAGCGCAGGTTGCTGGCGGGACGCTCTCGGGTACCGTCTCCGACCCCAATGGCGGAGGTGTGCCCCACGCCAGCGTGGTGATCACCAACGTGGCTACCGGCGTCGACCGCGAGGTCAACACCAACTCAGACGGCTTCTACACCGTGGTAAATCTTTTGCCGGGAACTTATCAACTCAAGGTCACCGCGACGGGATTCAATCCGGAAGAGACCACCGGCATCATCATGACCGTCGGAGTGCAACAGACAGTGGATGTCGCACTGCACGTTGGCACCGTTTCGAATCGTGTCGAAGTGACTGCGGAAACACCGGCCGTGCAACTCACCAGCTCCGATATCAGCGCGGTCGTCAACGCCACGACCGTGCGCGAGTTGCCGCTGAATGGCCGCAGCTGGACGGACCTGGCAGCGCTGCAACCGGGAGTTTCCACCATTGAAACGCAACCGACTTTTGCGACTGGATCTGATCGCGGCAACCGCGGCTTCGGGCAACAACTGACCATCTCCGGTGCTCGCCCGCAACAAAACAACTACCGTCTCGACGGTGTCAGTCTCAACGATTACGCTAACGGTGCTCCGGGCAGCGTGCTGGGTGGAAATCTTGGCGTCGATGCCATCCAGGAATTTTCGGTGCTGACAAGCAACTACTCCGCTGAATACGGCAAGACCTCCGGCGGAGTTGTCAATGCCATCACGCGGTCCGGCACCAATGATTTTCATGGCAGCGTGTACGAATTTCTGCGCAATAGCTCGCTGGATGCTAAAAACTATTTCGAATCGGCTGGCGCGCCAAAAGCGCCCTTCAAGCGCAACCAGTTCGGCGGGGCGCTCGGCGGGCGTATCATACCGAATCGCACGTTTTTCTTTGTGGACTACGAAGGCATCCGGCAATCCAAAGGAATCGCCAACGTGGACTTCGTGCCGTCGCCCGATGCGCGCGCTACGGTCACAGATCCTGCAATTCTGAAATATCTGGCATTGTACCCAATACCTACCGCTGCCGAGTGTGCTGGCGGCGGGCTAGTGTGCCAACACGTCTTCAACGGGAAACAAGTCGTAACGGAAAACTTTGTCACCACGCGCATTGACCACAAATTTTCAGACAAAGACAGTTTGTTCGGAACTTATCTTTACGATAAGACACCCTACAATTCTCCAGATGCTTTTGGCAACGTTGGCCTCAACACCTTGTCGGCGAGGCAAATCGTTGCGGCGGAAGAAACACATAGTTTCACCACCACTTTTGTAAACGCACTGCGCTTTGGGTACAACCATGAACGCGTCGATAACGATGCCAGCGTGACGGCTCTCAATCCGGCCGCGAAAGACACCTCGCTTGGGGCGTTCACCGGCAGAGACGCAGCGGTCGTCAATGTACCCGGATTCTTGACCTCCATGCCAGGCGGTGTGGGCGGTTTGCCTACCTATTTGTATCGCTGGAACTCGTATCAAGGCTACGATGATGCCTTTTACACCGTCGGAAAACATTCCATTAAGTTCGGCGCGGCCTTTGAGCGCATGGACTTGAACGTAACAGCCCTGACGGATCCTAACGGAATTTGGTTCTTCAATACGCTGACGGATTTCCTTACAAATACTCCCAACAAGTTTCAGGGCGGCGTCGCTAGTTCGCTTACCCCGCGGAATATCGGCCAATCCATCATTGGAGGCTATGTTCAAGACGATTGGCGCGTGAAACCGAATTTGACCTTGAACCTGGGGCTACGGTACGAGATGACAACTGTTCCCACCGAAGCCAACGGCAAGTTTGCGAATCTCCGGAATCTTTCCGATCCGCTTCCGGTATGCGGCACTTTGGTACAGGGCGGTTGTTCCGGCACCGGCCCACTTTTCTACAATCCAACTTTGCACAACTTTGAGCCGCGCTTTGGTTTCGCTTGGGATCCGCTGCATAACGGCAAACTGGCGATACGAGGCGGAGCTGGTCTCTTTGACGTTTTGCCTTTGCCTTACCAGTTCATCCTGCTCACTACGCAATCTGCTCCGTTTTTTCAGTACACGTCTCTGAAGGTGGGGTCCACTCCCACTCCGCTAACGTTTCCGTTCGTCGACCCTGCGCTCATCACCGCTAATAAATTGCGCTCGACGTATATCGAATCCCATCCCAATCGCAACTATGTAACGCAATGGAACCTGAATTTGCAGTACCAGCTCACTCCGTCCCTGGCGGCCTTCGTGGCCTACGTGGGATCTCGCGGCGTTCACCAACCATTTCGCGTTGATGAAGCTGACCTAGTGATACCAACCAAGACACCTGCAGGGTATCTGTGGCCGAAGGTCGACGTGCTAGGGAACGTCTTCAGCGCCCAATGTAATCAAACGGATCCCAATGGAAGCGATCCCGCGCAATGCGCGCCTCCAAATACCATTAACCCAGCTTTTGGGTCAGTACGCGGCATGTTTTATGACGGACGCTCCTACTACAATGCTCTTGAACTGCAGCTGGCCAAGCGTTTGAGCCATGGCTTCCAGATGCAGGGTACCTATACGTGGGCTAAGAGCATCGACACCAGTTCAGCTACAGTCGCTGGGGATGCCTTTGGCAATTCTATTTCCAGCCTTGACTGGTTTGACCTGAAACTCACTCGGGGCTTATCGGATTTCAACGTCGGTCGGACTCTGGTCATTAATACTACGTGGGAGCTGCCAACCGCTAAATCTTTCACGGGGCCGATGGGATGGCTGACCAATGGATGGGAACTCGGAATGATTTTCACCGTGAGTGATGGCGTGCCTTTTACTCCTACGTGGGGAACGGGTGCCGATCCGGCAGGCACGCTTAGCAGCGACGATTTTGCATACCCGGACCGTCTTAAAGGCCCGGGCTGTGGCACCGCAGTTAATGCGGGCAATCCCGCCAACTACATAAAGACCCAGTGCTTCAGCGTTCCAGTTGCGCCCGATCAGGCGTTCTTCAATGCCAATTGCGACCCGGCTCCTCCCACTTTTGGCGGTCCGTTACCTCCTGGAGACCTGCGTTGCTTCAACCTGCGTGGCAATGCGGGCCGCAATATTCTCATTGGCCCCGGTGTCACCAACCTCGATTTCTCTATTTTCAAGAACAACAAGATCCAGCGCATCTCGGAAAATTTCAACGTGCAGTTTCGCGTGGAGATGTTCAACATTCTGAATCATCCCAATTTTGCGCCTCCGGGGCCGGGCGATGGGAACACGGACATTTTTGATCCCACCGGTACTTCGGGCGCTCCTCCCGCAGGCACCGCTGGAGCGTTGCTGCGCACAACGGTTTCCGAGCGGCAGATTCAATTTGCGGTCAAGGTTATTTTTTAGGCCAACTTCGAATCTTAATGGGTAACATCACAAAGCGGGCGCTGCTCGCGGGCGCATTGGCACTGATGACCGCGGCTTTCGCAATGCGGGCATGGGGCCAGGACGAGGGGCCGCAGAAACCCGCTGGCGAAAAGACTCCGGCACAGCGTCTCGATTTCGATGCTTTCAAAAACACCATCCAGCCAATTTTCCTGAAGCACCGCCTCGGCCATGCCCGGTGTTATGGCTGCCACGTCCTGACCAATCGCGCGTTTCACCTCGAGCCTCTTGCTCCCGGCGCGACGGACTGGACGGAAGAACAATCGCGAAAGAATTTTCAAAGCGTGTCGCAGCTGGTCGTTCCCGATCATCCAGAATCGAGCCTGTTTCTCTTACACCCACTGGCGGCAGAAGCGGGTGGCGACGCTTTTCACTCTGGCGGCCGCCAATTCTCCTCGTACGACGATCCTGATTTTGTGACTTTGGTGGAGTGGGTTCGCGCTGGCGCATCTCGTGCCAGGCAGTTCCCAGCAACTCCTTCCGCTCTGGTGTATGTCACCAACAGCGCGGGCAACACTGTCGACGTGATTGATACTTCCACCAATCAAGTCGTACAGGTAATCCACGACATAGAATTGCCGCACGGCGTGGGATTCTCCGCCGACGGGTCCCGCATCTACGTCAGTACCGAATCGGAAAATATGCTGGATGTTGTGGACCGGCAATCCACCACCATCCTCAAGAAAACTCCATTAAGCGGCCGTCCCAACAACCTCGCGGTTACCAACGATGGC
>Ga0307475_10001091_pt1 | contig 16209 bp, 16 predicted proteins | sample atmos_gasesECM1C_FD_203317 | JGI IMG/M metagenome (GOLD analysis project Ga0307475, IMG submission 203317) | Hardwood forest soil microbial communities from Morgan-Monroe State Forest, Indiana, United States - atmos_gasesECM1C_515 | ecosystem: Environmental > Terrestrial > Soil > Temperate... | reverse complement strand
CTGTACACCGCGGTGATCGAGTGCGTCCCGGCCATCAACTGCAAGGCTGTGGTGGTGAAGCTGGCCGTGCCGCCCGATAAAGCGACCGTGGAGCTGCCGGCAAGCGCCACACCGCCGTCCTCGAACGTCACCGTCCCCGTCGGCGTTCCGGCATATTGCGGCGCCACCGTGGCCGTGAAGCTCACCGCCTGCCCGTAGGTGGACGGATTCGGAGAGGGAATGACCGAAGTGGTCGTGTCCGCCTTGTTGACCGTCTGGGTCAGCGTTTTCGCCGTGCTCCCCGCATCCGCGCCCGTGGCGTTGAAGTTCCCATCGCCGCTGTACACCGCGGTGATCGAGTGCGTCCCGGCCATCAACTGCAAGGCTGTGGTGGTGAAGCTGGCCGTGCCGCCCGATAGAGCGACCGTGGAGCTGCCGGCAAGCGCCACACCGCCGTCCTCGAACGTCACCGTCCCCGTCGGCGTGCAAGAATATTGCGGTGCCACCGTGGCCGTGAAGGTCACCGCCTGCCCGTAGGTGGACGGATTCGGAGAGGAAATGACCGAAGTGGTCGTGTCCGCCCTCTGTATTTGCAGCATGAGCGCTTGCGTACCAAAGTTCATCTTGAAGTCAGTCACTTTCACTGTGAAATTGTAGCTGCCAGCTGTGCACGTTGTGCCGGAGAGTAAGCCGGAAACTCCGTCGGGAGCCGTTCCCAGCGAAATGCCAGGCGGGAGTGAACCGGAAATGACGGTCCATGAGAAGGGTTTTGTTCCTACGGTGCCGCCACTTTCGTAAACCGTATTGCTGTAAGCGTTCCCCACAACTCCAGGGGGGAGAGACGTGGTGGTGACATGTGGGGAGCTGTCTGATACGTAAATCAGCAGCTCCAACGCAGTGCTCTGCTCATACTGGTTGCTATCCAAATCCAGCTCGAAGAAATAGCAACCCGCGTTGAAGCTCGTTGTGTTCCAAGTAGCAGCGAACTGATTCCCCGCGTTCCCCGTAAACGTAATTCCGGTCCCGGAAGCAGATGGAGTCGTGAGATTCGTGACTGGATACGGGTAAGGGCCACTGAAGCCTAGAAATTCCGGCGGCTTTGCAAGCGACGAGCACTGTGCATCAGATGGAATAGGCCCAATGGCGACAAGCGCCGTGCTTGCAGCCGCCCTTGTGACGAAGGCGCCGGTGTTGTCATCTTGCAACGACCATGTTATCTGAATATTGTCCCCTTGTACGGGCGTGTTCTGAGAGGACAAATCGGTGAAAGCCAAGTTCGTTAGAGCCACCGTTGGCGGTGTGTTCGTGTAGCAACCCGTCAGCGGGGGCTGGCCGGATGCAGGCACAGTGTTCGATCTCTCGCTCTCCGCTCCCGGGTTCGTCGAACTGGCTGACTGAACAGCACTCACGGCATAGGTATAGCCGCTTGGATTGCAGGTGACAGTATCTGTATACGTAGTCGCCGGGGGATTGCCGCTAACGGTGGCGATCTTCGTGAAGTTCTTTCCTCCATCCACGGAACGGTAGATGTTATATGCACCAATTTGGCCGAAAGTCGGCGCGGTCCAGTTGAGCGTAATCGTGCGCGGCGATACGCCCTCGGCCGCCGTCAGGTTCGTCGGAGGATACGTCACCGATTCGGCGATCGTCTGAGTAAGCTCACCTTCGCCTCCGCCGCCAGCCAGACCATGCTGGCCTCCGCCACCAGCCAAACCAAACTGGCCCCCGCCACCAGCCAAACCAAACTGGCCCCCGCCGCCAGCCAGGCCAAACTGGCCCCCGCCACCTGCCAAACCAAACTGGCCCCCGCCACCTGCCAAACCAAATTGGCCCCCGCCACCTGCCAAGCCAAATTGGCCCGCTCCGTTCGCTGTGGACATGCTGCCGGTCGCGCCGATCTGCCGCAAGTCAATCCCAGGGATCGCACCAGTGCCAACCCAGTCGTTGTGCCCGCGTAGGCCGTATACGTTCGGCGCCATACCCACGCCCGTGGTCTCGAGCACACCGTCGAAATTGATGTCGTAGCCACTGCCGCTAGTCCAGGAAAGTGTAGCGGCCGGGCCCGTGTGGACGTTCATTGACTTGTCGACGTCAGTCCCAAGGATAGGCGTGCCGTCACAATGCAGGCTCGCAGCGGTACCTCCAATAACGTTAATGGATTCATACCATCTCGTGTTGTAGTAGGCTGCGGGCGCAGGGACTAAGCCGGGCGACATCGGCGGAGCACCCTCGCTGAGCGTATTTAGATTTTGCCCGGAATAGTCCGGAACTTGTTTCGTAATTGGATTCTTGAATCGATCAAACCCTGTAAGTTTGTCCAAAAGGACGGTTTGGAAATTGTAGTTCATGACGCTCTGCTGATTGGGGTTGCAATTGGCCTCGATCGTCGGTGTGTAATTGTCATTGTTCGCAGTCAGGCTGTCGTAATAAAAGCCGCCATGCGTCAAGCCGATTGAGTGCCCAAGTTCATGCATGAATGTGCCGGCGTAGGCCTGCCATGTCTGAAGCGCTGCCGCCCAGGAACCCAAACCTATCAGTGAGTTCTGGCCACCTATATCGGAAAATCCGGAAATTGTGGTGGCTTGGCCGTAGACAACGGCAAAGTTCGGGTCGGTGGAGGAGGTGTATGTAAAATTTGTCGAACTGGCAACATGGATTGTGAAGGTGGTGGTACTGGTGATGGTAATACAGTAAGTGCTGTTCAGGCTGGGATTGGTGAGGGCGCCGCCTACGTTGACGCGTCCTTGGGGGCAATGTAAATCATTTAAGTTTTGCGGCGGGAGCATGTGCGGCGTGGTCGTTTTGAACGTAACCGTGTGACCGGATTGCCACACGTTGGGCGCTTGGACACCTGGATTGGCATTTGCCAGCGTCCCGCCTAGAAGCGTCCAATTCGGCACACCCAACCCATGAGCAAACAGCGCATAGTGATAGCTGCTATCCTTGCCGTGCTGGAATCGCCTCAGGCACGGGCCATTAGCGGCCGCTTCGCAGGAAGGTTCGTCCGGGTAATTGAGCGGCTGATTCTTGAGAAATATAAGACCTCCTGGCCACCCAACCACGCCCGGCTGATTGGGGAATGCGCAGAGCCCAGGCGGCGAGAGGTTTAAATCATCAGTGCACGTTGGCTCTGGAATGGCGTTGCCGGGAATCACGTGGAGGACGATGGGAGGGTGGTTGGTGTTACCCAAAGTACCCGCGAACGACTCAATTACCTTCTCCACCGAGCTCTTGTTGCCATCCGACGGGTCGACCTTCAAGGACGGATCGAACGAATAGCGACCATCACATGTGTTGCCGTCCGTGGTGCTGCACAGGTGATCGAGTTGAACGAATACGTCCTTTTCCCCTTCCATTGCCCCGGGGAGATCCACCCAGTTATCATCTCCCTGGGTGCAGACGCCCTCGTTCACCGAGGCATCACAGTATCCTGGATGGGATGGATTGTTGGGTGCCTTCGGTTGCTTCCACACGTCCAGCAGACCATCCCCGTCACTGTTCTGAACAGTTGTGCTGACGATGACTGCTCCCCAGGACACGCACCCCTGCTGACTGGTGCTCGGGATGACCTCAGTGGTTGCCGAAGCATTGCCCGCGTGCACTGGATTTGTGTTCGGGTTTGAAAAGCTCCAGGTCGTATTGTCCCAGGTGCCATAGAAACCCGGAAACGGAGGCTCGCCGTGATAAGGCGAGGTTAGCGCCTCGTTGTTTAAGTAAACGGTTTCGAACTTGTTGCTCTTACCTTGCCCGACGATGTGGGTCAGTCTGGATACCGGATTTGTCGCAGCGTCATAAAATCCCTGCAACGTTTGAGTCATTGTCAGTGCACTGCCACTGGCAGCAAAATTGCCGTCGTAAATTACAATCGAGTTCAAAGGAAAATTTGGGGAAAGGACACGGTAAATGATTACAAGAGTCGCTCCTAAAGTAAGAGGCGTGTTGTTGCCGGTGCTCGGCAGAAGTACTTCGTATGTGCCGTTAGCTAAGACATTCCCGTTCGCATCTTGCGGCAATGCCCCGCGCACATCTGCGCGATAGGTCCGTACGAGTTTCCCTGTCGAGGAACCAGTGCAGCCTCCAGAACTAAAGGACACACCGTTTTGGCTGCCAATGTTTAAGCCAGTGAGGGCATATCCTGCTTGCGGTCCGCCTGGGAACACCGGTCTGAAAAATCCATTCTGGCCTGATCCCGATTGGCCGGGAACTACGCTGGACTTCTCGGCCGTCTGCCAATAAAGCACGGCGGCAACGATCTGCGCGCCCGCTGGGACCTGGTTATTACCCGTCTGGGGGGAGGGGCTAATACCCGGGTTCGTGTCAGGTATAGTGATCGTTCCCTTCGCGTAGCTGATGCCGTTAATCGAAACGAAGTTTGTCGTTATGTTGTGGGCGCCGGCGACGACGTAATCACCCGTAACAAAAAAGTTGTTGCGGAAGCTGAGAGGAGGAGGACCAGCCTGTGCGTGTGCGAAGGATGCAACGCTCAGAATTATGGCGCATGCAAAGACAGCAAGCACCAAAGAGAAGCGCGAACGTCGCGCGGAGCGCCATTTTTCCATCAGCCGGGCGCGCGCACTCCAATGGGGTGCGACATCAACTGGGATCGTTGGTCGCAAAGGGACCTCCTTCCGATTATCCGGATGTAGACGCCTCGCGACTCAGCTTCGGCGGGGAAGCGAAAATGGGTAATTGTGCTGGTCGCACCGCGCACAAGGCACTGTTGGCACGCGATTCTGCTGCGAGGGCTGGTAGTTGTCAAGCCAAAAGTCAGCTTGACAACGTCCGACATGGGATGGATCACAAACAGCTGTTATCCACGATGATGGGGTGCACCTCCAAGTTCTTCGGCACGTTCTTCTCCATCTCACGCAGAAACTCAGGTACTCCTGATGCCAGCGGCGCTGTCGACATTTCGTGAGCACAATGCTCTCGCCGCGACAATGAGGGACACTGTCGCCCAGATGTTTAAGCGCATATCAACCCTATGAAAGGTGGTTGCTCCAGAGTACGCTCGTGCTTCTCATGCCTCACTTTCAGCTGAAACTCCACTCCGTTCATCGAGAGAACCCGCAGCTTCCTTCTGTACAGCAAGGCCCCGGTTGTGTAAGTGCTCTGATCGCGGCGCCCGCTGCAAAAGCCCATAACGAAAGTGCCATTCGGATTTTTCGCGAACCAATCCTCGATCAAGGACAGGAAAAGAAGTGAGCCGAAGCCTTCCCGAGTTTTTTGCGTGCCACCCGAGATGTAGTAGAGCGCTCCACCAAACTCGATCCCGAAGAACGCTGAATAACATTTCCGGCCGACTCTCACCGTGGTGATAAACGCTTTGTTACCGAAAACCACGAGTTTTGCCGCGTGTTGCACACAATCAGCAAGAAATCGAAACGGGACCTTATGCTTACGCATCACCTCGCGCCGGAGGGTCGCGAGCCGAAGGAGACTGCCCAAGGCCGAGAGGCCGCGTTTCGTCCCGACTCTTGCCGCTGTCATTCTTGCCTTCTTGTAATCACGACGTACGTTCTCGCTGATTCGGCGAGCGTAGCTCTGGAAGTCCGGCCAGTCCTTGAAATTGATCACGTCGATGTGAAACTCATCGTAGACGAGGTTCTCTGCGACGAATCCCGGGATTTTGTCGATTTCAAACCGATCCTCCACATTCCAACGTGACCCGTAGTGGCAGGAAGTTACGAGTAATCTTTGAACTACCAGATCGAAGAACTTATACCGCAGGCCGCCCCATTCGGGCCGCACGTAGAGTCGGTCAAGCAACACCATTTTCGTCCCGCTCAACCTGACCGCGCATTGACCCACCTTGAGCTCTGCGCAAGAGCTGGATTCAACGAACAGTTCAAAGAGCTTCACTTCACGGAATATCCTGCAGGCCTTCAGAAGCGCCCACGACCCTAGGAATGATCCTCCGCTCGCTTGAACAAACTCGTCCCACTCGTGGCCGTCGATGGTTGAGAAAGTTCTTTCGGCAAGCCGCAAGATTGAGCCCGCTTCTCGCACTTGCTTCTCATCCACCTTTGCCCATCCTTATAGGAGATGAAGGGGCTGTGCTTGCGCTCATAGAGCTAGTTGCCGCAGATGGTACCGAGCGACATGGTGCAGAGAGAGTACGACCGCATGTATTCCGTAGTTTCGACGATGGCGCTGAAGTCATCGAACCTGTTCCATAAATAGTGGGGCTCGTTAGGGATGAATATTAAACCGGGATTTCCGATTTGGACTCCGAGCTCGCATATGCTAACTCTCCTTCGTCCCTCGACCAAGAAATTTGTGACCACAGCAGCCCCCAGCGAGACTTCGGGGTGCCGACGGCTCGTTCTTTGCCCGTCTGAGCGCCCCGCTTGTTATTACTTTTGTTACAGGATTTCGGAATCCAGTCCCCAAATCGGCGGTGTCCCGTTTACGGAGGCATCGCGATAGCAAGGGGGCGAATCGATGCAGGAATTTACGTTTGATATTTCCCCATTCAACCTGTGGTCACCGTGTATTTGGCGCCCTTGCTGTTTTTGGGCGGGTTGGGCCTGAGTCTTTATGGCTTCTATTTGCACCGTAAAGTTTGAGTTGCCACTGCCGCCGAAGAGACACAAACTTAGGTAGCCCGAAGAGGCAAAGCGGGATCCAGGGGCTGAGCCTGTGCGCAAATGATTCCCGATGATTCATACAAGCGAACGGCTGGTGGTGACACGGCCCCCACCGGAGAGGACGCGCAAGTATCCAAGCGGCGCTCCGTTCGGCGGTGCCCGCTCGTTGCTTCTGCTGAAATAACCGAGCTGGGCTCAGCAGCTCAACTCAAAGCGCGAACCTCCGAACTGGGCCTCGGAGGCTGCTACGTTGACACGCTAAACCCGTTCCCCCAAGGAACGCTGGTCCAGGTGCGGATACTTAGGGACTGTGGTGTCTTCGAAACTCAGGCCAAGGTGGTTTATTCCGACGTGAGATTCGGGATGGGGCTTGCGTTTACCGAGATGACGGCCGACCAACGGTCACTACTAGAAAGCTGGTTGGCCGAGCTTGTTACGAAACTCATACCGAGTTCTTAGCTCACCAAGCTGTAGCGGCACTCAGCACGGCCAACCGTTCCTGTACACTAAGGACACCATCTATTTTTGCCGCGCAGTCAGTGATGGCGAGCACTTCTGAATACTTTTTCGTGGATTCTTCGCCTTGGACGCGAAAGGTCAGGCTGAGAGGGCCGGAAACGGGGATGTGGAAGAAATTGCTTCTTTCGCCTGTCCCTTCGACCAGTTGTATTTTCGTCCGGCTCTTCATAAGCTAGTCCGAACCTCAAGCTGTTGGCAAAATGTGCGAAGATGGATCCACTCAGCACTCTCAAAAAGATCAGGGAAATAATCAGTAACACCACCAACCGCGACCTTGTGAAGATAATCCTCGATTTGGAAAAAGACGTCTTTGCGATAGAGAGCCACAACCTCAAACTTGCCTCCGAGCTGGCAAGCCTCAAAGGACAACTGGATTTGCATGCAAAATTGCATATGTGCCCACCGTTCGATTACTACTTTCAAGACGGGGACGACGTGCCTTTCTGTCCGAAATGCTGGGAGAGCTGTGGGAAAGCAATTCATTTACGAGCGCCCGAACCGTCGGGCGGTAGAAGCCGACGGGAGTGTCGGGTTTGTAAGGAGACCTACTGGGAGCCGGCCATTGCCAAGGGACGAAGCCGGGCTCATCACGCTTAAAGCCCCAATTAGATGCATGAGCGCGATGTGCGAGGGGGTGAGTCTTAAGTCCTGCTGTGCCCACAGTTCCCGACTGCGGCTCGCCGAGAAACTTTACGCCCAACGGCTTCATCCGCTTGTAGTCGCCCATGCTGCCCGCCGTGTCGAGCTTGCCCACTATGGCCTTGTCGTCGGCCGTCTTAGCTAGCTCCAGAGCGAGTGTGAGATCGCCGTTCTTGGGCAGCGAAATCGTGACCCAGCGGCTCTCTCCGAAGGGCTTGTCTTCGCGGATTCGAAACCAAGTTTCCGCTCCGTCAAACTTCCTCGCTTGCATAACTCCTAACTAGCTCGAGTTTCTTGTACCCACTTCACTGGGAGAGTCCCCCTTCGCAAGACTGTTCAAAATTGGACAGCCAAGCGTCTTGGCTGCTTTTAAGATGCTGCCTCCAAACGCGAGGAAGGAAAAATGGCTAGAGAGTTTTGGGTGGATCGGCATTGCCACGACAGCGGGCGCAGACAGTTGGCGGGAGAGGGGGACATTCTTGAGTTGATTTCTCAGCGTGCGCCGCTTCTTGGGATCTTGAATCGACTATGCGCGGCGATAGATTTACAGATCGGCAACGTGGTATCGCTCGTCTTGCTGCCGGACGGAGGAGAAAATCATTCTTGTTCGGTCACCAAGAACGCCTTGCAACTGGGCCTGCATCTTTTCTTTACCGCAGATATTCTCTCGCGTGACAAGGCTTTCCTGGGAACACTAGAGATTTACGGCTGCGATCGGCGACGACCCACACTGCATGAATACCGGCTGATTGAGCGCGTAGGCCAGTTGGCGGCCATTGTGCTTCAACGTCACGCTGATCACGAGGCTTTCGAAAAACCATCCGGGTACTCAAAAGACGGGATGGACGGCGCACTCGAAAGGCCGCGATTCATCAATTGATCTTTGGGTTCGATTTCGCCGGTACCGCCGCATGTGGGGCAAGCACCGGACCCCTTGCACCGCGGGCAGGATATGTCGGCTGCCAACTTCCCGAAAGACTTGTCTGGGAGCGTTTTTCCCTTCACCGTGACAACGTCGACAGTTCTTTCCTAACTACCTGCGCGCAACAGCACTGCTTCAACTGCCAAGAGCGGCAGACACCGTCACTGAATTCAAAGCAATTCTGGACCATCGAGGTGAGCTGCTACGCTTGGAGTAATGCTACATAATATTCTTCTGTGGGCCGGCATCGCAGGAGAGGTGGGCGTGGCCTATGAAAGGCGGAGCCAAATTTCAAAGTAGCCCATTACCCAGAGAAGGTCTGTCTCGCTGTGAAGAGGCTACATATGCTAGTTCGTTCTTGCAAAATTACGTGCCCGGGACGCCGCAACGCTCCGGCGGCGGATTTCCGACAAACTGGACATAGTCGTCGCGTTACGGATTATTCTCTCGAGATATCCAACCATATCGTCGGTGGCGTTGGTTGGCCGAGACGGATTTTCTGAACAAGCTCAAGCTGGCTTAAGGTCGATCAAGGCCTTGACGGTGGCGGGAAACCGGAAACCGCGGGAGTTCCAACGCTTGGCGGGTAACGAATTTATTTCAGCTTCGCGTATTCGACTTTGGCTCGCTTGAGGATGGGATGTCGGGGTCGGGGTCGGGGTCTTTCCACAACGTGAGGAAATCTTGATAGGCGGCGCGGGCTTTCACAGCGTCGCCCTGTACGGCATAAGCGCGGGCCAGGCCAAGCTGTGACATTTCCCACATTGTTGACATGGGCCCAGTTCGCCAGCATCCCACAGATAGTCACCGACGACTTCTTTCTAAAGCAATAGGAATCGGGTTGGCCGACCCGCGCACAACTATTGGACACTCACTTTGGGCTACCGGCAGTTCCGGCATCCCGGAACGTGAGCTCGGTTCGCTGGTAGCTAGACTTGCCTTTGCAGTTGGGACATTCACACTCCAAACCTTTTGGTGGGAACTTAGGCTTCTCGGGATCGAAATAGTCAGCTAGCGCCTCACTTATTTGAGAATACGTGAAAATTTCCCCGCAGCGCTTGCATGTTAAAACCCAGCGTGCCATCGGATTATCCGATTCTAGGGATACGCTGTTCGTTTTAGCACGGAAATACCCGGATATCCGCAAGCGGAATTAGGTTTAATTAAGTGGTTTTCTTGTCCCTTAGCGTGCTGGCTGCTTGAATTGACGCGTCGCATTGTTGACTCGCAGCGGCGAGTGTTTCTTGCACTTGCGTCACCTGCTTTGATAAAGCTTCTTCGTAGCGCGCGAGTAAGGAGCAAAGATGAGGTGTCCAGTTTTAGTGGGGAGCACTACACGGGTGTCCCTTTACCCACCTACAGTCATTTGGGGATGGCATCGTTCCGATAAACCCGCAAACATAAATATGTGAGAGGAGCGGCGCCTCCGTTTCCGAATGATGCTCATTTGGTGACGGCTGTGGAGGCTGCCGTTCAAGATGAGACCTATTTCCTCTCGGACCTGAGATGAGGACCAACAACTTCGCTCTCGAAAGATGTAGGTGACGACATGGGATCGGAAAGACGCAACCGACAAGTCCCGCGCAAATTAATCAAGCTACGGTCGGGTCAAACTACGGGACGCGGAGGACGGAGAACAGCCGTTATGAGCAAGATCAGCAAAACATCTTCTCTTATCATTCTGGCAACGGCATCCGTTGCACTGACGATTGCATTTGCGGGATGCAGCAAAACCACGACACAGGACAACAGCGCTCAGAGTCAACCGGCATCAGCGCAGACGCAGGATCCCCAAGCTGCCGCCAACCTGGCGCCTACTAGCGGCGCTGAAGCAAGCAACACCAATTATCGGCAGGACCAAAGCTATTCCAGTAATGATTATGGCGACTACGATGCCGGTGACGAGGACCCGAGCTACGGCCAAGCGGTGCTCCAGGCAGAGCAACCTCCCCCGACGCTGCCAGAATATTCTCAGCCCGATTGCCCTGGCGATGGCTATCTGTGGACGCCCGGATATTGGAGCTACTCCGATCAGGGGTATTACTGGGTACCAGGCGCGTGGGCCAGGCCGCCCGAAGTGGGCTATCTATGGACGCCAGGATACTGGCGATATTCGCACGGCCGGTATCGTTATCACTACGGGTATTGGGGCCCGCATATCGGTTACTACGGCGGCGTCAATTATGGGTATGGCTATACTGGCGTCGGATATCAAGGCGGGTATTGGAGCGGGGATCGTTTCAATTACAACCGTGCGGTGAACAATGTGACCATCACCAACGTTCACGTGTACGAGCGAACGGTAACGAACACGGTCATCAACAACACCACCATAAACAATACGACCAGCCGCGCCAGCTACGCGGGGCCTGGAGGCGTCACGCGGCAGCCTGTGCCGGCGGAACTCGCTGCCACACGCGAGCAGCGCATTCCCCCAATGACGACGCAGATACAGCAGCGACAAGAGGCGGCACAGAACCGTCAGCAGTTTGCTTCGGTGAATCACGGGCGTCCGGCTGTGGTTGCGGCGACCAAGCCAATCCCGCAAAGCGCACCGATCGCTCCTGTGATTCCGGCTCGTGCTGCCCCGGCAAACGCGCAGGCGAATCGCGCCCAACCTGCACCGCAACCTGCGGCCCCGGCTGCGCCCACGAAACCTGCCGAGAGACCTGCTGAGCCAGCGAGAACACCGACTCAACCAGCAACCAAGCCCACACCGGCTGCGAAGCCTGCACCTGCAAAACCTGCCGAGAGACCTGCTGAGGCAGCGAGAACACCAACTCAACCAGCAGCCAAGCCCGCACCGGCTGCGAAACCTGCACCTGCAAAGCCTGCCGAGAGACCTGCTGAAGCTGCGAGAACACCAACTCAACCAGCAACCAAGCCCGCACCGGCTGCGAAGCCCGAGCGCGGCGCTCAACCAGCTCCGGCCGCGCGATCGAACCCTGCTCAGCCCAAGCCGGACTCGAAGCCGGAAGCCAGGCCGGCCACCCCGCCTCCGGCTGAAAAAAAGGCGCAACCCCCGGCATCGAAGGTTAAACCTAAAACTCCACCTCCTCCGGCCAAGAAGGAACCGAACGAAAGGCCGAAGCCGGAGTGACGCGCTCACGGCGGATAGCGGCCCTTCGCCTGAAGCACCAAGGACACAAACCATGAGGGGCTTTCGAAGTGCCGTTATGTTGATTATCCTAGCTGGTGCAATCCCGCCGATGTCTTCGCAGTCGCCTGCTCAGGGATTTAGAAATGTGTTTTGGCAACCAAATGAGCTGCATCAGGGATCGGTCGCATTTATCACTGTGGATCTTGAGCGGGTCCCGCTTCGGGTAACGGGCAAGTGGATTGGAAAGGATCTGGCATTCTTCAAGTCAGACAATCCAAAGATTTGGTATGCGCTAGCGGGTGCGGACCTAGAGACGCAGCCTGGAACGTACCAGTTAGCAATCACGGCGGTGATGGTTGGAGGGAGGGTCATACACTCGTTGAAGGAGGTGGAGATTAGCGCGGCCAACTTTCGGACCGGCGCGGTAGAAGTGCCGGAAAACTTTGTTGAGCCGGACGCGGCAAGCAAGAAGCAAATTGCAGCGGATGGGATACTGAAGAACCGGGCATTCTCGCATCTCATCGGCGCGCCCCAGTGGTCCGGCGATTTTGTGACGCCGGTAGAGGCTAAGCCGACGGACTCGTTTGGGATGACCCATATATTTAATGAGGAGTTGAGCAGCACCCATCGGGGAACGGACTTCCCAGTAAACGAAGGTGCGTCGGTTGTGGCGTCGAACTCGGGGACGGTAGTACTGGCGAAAGAATTATTCTACGAGGGCAACTGCGTAATCCTGGATCATGGGCAGCGGTTCTTTACTATCTATATGCACCTTTCGAAAATCGAAGTGAAGGCAGAGGACAAGCTTGGGAAAGGTGAACGTCTAGGACTCTCCGGGCAAACGGGACGCGTAACAGGGCCGCATTTGCATATGGGGGTTAGGTGGAACGGAGCGTATCTGAACCCGACGAAGCTGCTGAGGTTGACTCTCCCGAAACTAGGCCCCTGAGAAGCAAACGTGCGAAAAATCCTCGACACTGGAGAGGGATAAATGTGTGACACGAGTTTACCTAAGGAATGCGCCAGTTATGGCAACGGGATTCGATAGAGGTTGCGGCGGGTGTTCTGGCGAGTGTAGGTGTAGAGGGATGGGCTTACGGCCGAATTTACGATCTGGGGAATCACGGCTGCACTTTTCGCGTTTTGGCGAAATCCTCGATTCGTGTCATTCCGGTCGTGGCACCGGTTCCCCTGTAAAATCAACCGCATACGAATTCCAGTCTCGCTGAATTGCTAGGTTTTGGCCCCGCTAATACAGGGAGGACGGTATACCGCTGCCGGGCGAGAGACCCTAGATTTACGGTATGGCTTGGTCCTCTGCGGTAAATATCGGGGGCGCGCGGAAAGCTGACGGTAGCGGCGCGCCTTCTTCTTCAGGTACCCCTTCAGGGACCTCCACAGGAACTTCTTTGGGAAATTCCGCAGGAACCACTGTGGTTCGTTTCTTCGAGTGGTTTGGCGAGCTGGGCTCGTTCAGCTTTCAGTTGTTGCGTTCCGTCTTTTTGCCGCCGTACGAAGGCGGGGAATTCGCGCATCAACTGGACGAGTTAGGGGCTAAGTCGCTGCCGCTGGTGGCGCTAGCGGGCGCGGCGATGGGAGTTGTGCTGTCGCTGGAAACGCACGACAGCCTGGTACGCTTTGGCGCCAAGTCGCTGCTGCCCGCGCTGCTGGTGGTGTCGATCATCAAAGAGAGCGGCCCGATTATCACCGGGCTAATCGTGAGCGGTCGCGTGGCGGCGGGCGTGGGCGCGGAATTGGGCGCGATGAAAGTTACCGAGCAGATTGACGCGATGGAGGCTTCAGCCGTCAATCCGTACAAGTATCTGGCGGGGACGCGCATCGTCGCTTGCATACTCATGTTTCCCCTGCTGACGCTGGTGGCGGACTTCTGCGGGATTTTGTTTGGCTGGCTGACGAACTCGTTGACCGAGCACATCTCCCTGCGACTGTTCATCGAAAACGGATTCAAGAACGTCACGTTCAACGATTTCCTGCCGCCTACATTCAAGACTGCTGTCTTTGGACTGATCATCGGCATGATCGCGTGTTTTCAGGGTATGCGCGCGCACGGAGGCACCGAAGGTGTGGAGCGCGCGGCCACGAATTCGGTGGTAGTGGCGTCACTTTTCATCATTCTCGCCGACGTGCTGCTAGTGCGGCTGATTCAGGTGTTCTTTCCATGACGGAAATGGCGCAGGTAACCGAAACGGCGGCAACGGCGGAAGCGCAGAATTCCGCGCCGCCGATTCAGGTGAAAACACTGCGCAAATCGTTCGGCGAGCAGAAAGTGTTGGACGGAATCGATTTCGAGGTCGAGGCCGGCCAAACTCTTTCGGTGTTGGGGCAGAGCGGCACGGGAAAAAGCGTGCTGCTGAAAATAATCATCGGACTGCAGAAGGCTGATTCGGGCTCCGTTCTTATTCACAGTCAGGAAATAACCGGACTCTCGAGCGAACACCTGAACGAAATCCGCAAGAAGATCGGCTTCCTGTTTCAAAATTCGGCGCTCTACGATTCGTTGACGGTGGAAGAAAACGTGGCGTTCCCTCTGGAGCGTCACAGCAAAATGCCGGAGGCCGAGCGCGAGAAGCGCGTCCGCGAGCTGCTATCAACCGTGGGAATGGAGAAGGACCTCGAAAAGCTCCCCGCTCAGATTTCCGGCGGGATGCAGAAAAGGGTTGGGCTGGCGCGAGCGCTGGCGTTGTCGCCGGACATTCTGCTTTTCGACGAACCTACGGCGGGACTGGATCCGATTACAGCGTCTGAAATCGACGATTTGATTCGGAAGCTGCAACAGGAGAGGAAGATTACGTCGATCGTCGTGACGCACGATCTGCCGAGCGCACGGGCGGTTTCCGACCGCCTGGCGCTGATGCGCAATGGGCGAATTTTGGCCCAGGGCACGTTCGAGGAACTGCAAGAGAGCAAAGATGACTTTGTCGTTCAATTTTTGAACAGAACTCGTTAGGCGGTGAGCTATGTCGCGCGCGTTTCGATTGGGTCTCTTCATCGTGGCGGGACTTCTTATTCTGGCGTCGGGAGTGTTCCTGATCGGTGACAAACGATTCCTGTTCCGGCGAACTTACCGGCTCGGCGCTGAGTTTCAAAACGTCGCTGGACTCAACAATGGCGCTGAAGTGCAGGTGGGCGGGATTCATCTGGGGACCGTGAAACAGATTACGCTGCCCAGCGGCCCGAACGGGAAACTCAGGGTGGTCATGGATATGACGAACGCCACGAAAAACATCATCCGGCGGGACTCGATCGCAACCATCAAGACCGAGGGGCTGCTGGGCAACAAATACTTAGAGATTTCATTCGGGTCTGAAAAGTCGCCGAACATCGAGGATGGCGACACCATCAAGGGCGAGACTCCCGTCGACTTCTCGGACGCGGCGTTGGCCGCCATGAATCAGACGAAGGCTGCCGCCAGCGCGTTCCAGGACGATGCGGATGCGCTGAAAAGCAACTTTCTGTTGAAGGGTTTCTTCCAGCGGCGGGGCTACGCCGACCCGAGCGAACTCAAGAAAGACAGCATTTCGCAATTGCCGACGCGACGACAGAGCAAGGAATTTGTGTACGACGCCAAAGAGATTTTCGACAAGTCGGATAATGCGAAACTCAAGAACGCAAAAGCACTAGACGAAGCCGGACAATTCCTGCAAGGGAACAAATTTAGTCTGGCCGTTGTGGCAGCCTCGGACGAACTCGGCGACACGGACAAGGATCGCGTGCTGACCAAGGCGCGCGCGAAGGTGGTACGTGATTATCTGGTCCAGAAGTACAAATTCGACGACACGCGAATGAAAATCATCGGACTGGGTAAATCGTCGAAGGACGATGCAGCGAGCAAACTTGAGATCCTGGTCTACCAGTAGCGAGCGAGTGCCGCGCTGGCTCTCTTTCGCGATCATTCCGTCTCAAATAGCCAGCGCCGTATCTGGTCCGAAGTCAGATTCCCACCGCAGAGCGGCGTAGCTACCCGTGCGCCTCGAAATCGTGCCTTATAGATGACTGCGGCCGCGAGGCCTGCCGCGCCCGCCGGCTCTATCACCAACCCGTGATGGCGAAAGACCAGGCGCATTGCACCGATCAGCGATTCATCCTCCACCAGCAGGACCCATCCATGAGTCCCGCGAGATGGAGCAGCGATTCGGGAACCGGTACTCTAATGGCGATGCCATCGGCGATTGTGGATGTTGTTTCGGTCGAACGCAATTTTCCTTCTCGCCACGACATGGCCATTGCCGGAGCTCCCGCAGCGCTAACTCCGACAATGCGCGTGGCGGGTGAATGCGTTTTCATCCATCGTCCGATTCCTGCGACAAGAGCTCCATCTCCCAACGGAACAAGCAACGAGCAATATACTATGTGATTGGCCCGTCTAGCTTTGTTTTGCGTCCTGTACCACGGTTTTCCCTGGTTTTCGGCAGGTCTTGGACCCAAGGGACTCAGGTTTT
>Ga0307475_10001090_pt1 | contig 16213 bp, 10 predicted proteins | sample atmos_gasesECM1C_FD_203317 | JGI IMG/M metagenome (GOLD analysis project Ga0307475, IMG submission 203317) | Hardwood forest soil microbial communities from Morgan-Monroe State Forest, Indiana, United States - atmos_gasesECM1C_515 | ecosystem: Environmental > Terrestrial > Soil > Temperate... | reverse complement strand
TAGTTCAGTGGCAGAACAGGCGCTTCCCAAGTTTCCGACACGGGTTCGCTTTCCTCCCCGGCCCTCAGGTGGCCTCGAACCTTGAGTTGCCGCCATCCAATGTCTGAAGTGTTACGGGAGCAAGCAATGGAAAAACTACTGTCAGAAGCAGCAAAACGAGGGTCGCGATACGTCACAGAAGTGGCCAGCAGACGGATCGCGCCACGTCCAGAAGATGCCGCAAAACTTAACATCCTGGGCGGACCTCTTCCCGAGGACAACTCGGATCCCGAGGCAGTGCTCGCCCTGCTCGACGATATCGGCTCGCCGGCAACGATGGCATCTACCTCGGGTCGTTACTTCGGATTTGTCACCGGGGGCGCACTGCCTGTGACGCTGGCGGCCAACTGGCTAGCTGGTGCCTGGGATCAAAATGCCGGCCTCCACGCCACCTCTCCCGTGGGCGCAAAGATCGAGGAAATCGCTGCCCACTGGCTTTGCGATATTTTTGGACTGCCCGACACTTGCGGATTTGGATTCACGACCGGAGCTACAATGGCGAACTTCACGTGTCTCGCCGCTGCCCGGCATGCACTGCTGAAGCGCGCCGGCTGGAATGCCGAGGATGACGGCCTGTTCGGAGCGCCTCCGTTGACCGTCGTAGTGGGGTCTGAGGTTCACGTGTCCCTGTTGAAAGCTCTGTCGCTGCTGGGTCTCGGCCGGGCGCGAGTGATTACCATCCTCGCGGACGAACAAGGCCGAATGAAGCCCGCGCACCTTCCCAAGCTGAATGAGCGCACGATCGTTTGCACGCAGGCAGGCAACGTCAATACAGGCGCCTTCGATCCCGCGGCAGAGATTTGCGCCCGCGGTAATCAAGCGGGCGCATGGGTACATGTTGACGGGGCCTTTGGCCTGTGGGCGGCGGCCTCACCCTATCGCTCGTACCTCATGAAAGGCGTTTGCGAAGCGGATTCCTGGGCAACGGATTGTCACAAATGGCTGAATGTACCTTACGACTGCGGTGTCGCCTTCGTTCGCGATGCAGAGTCTCTCCGCAACGCGATGATCGTCAGCGCGGCGTATTTGCACACGGAAAACATGCGAGAACCAGCGCATTACTCTCCGGAAGCATCGCGGCGCGCGCGCGGTGTGGAAGTCTGGGCAGCGATACGGTCCCTGGGACGGACTGGTCTGGCGGAACTTATCGAGCGGGACTGCCGGCTGGCGAAGCGTTTCGCCGAGAGCTTACGGCAATGGGGCTTTGACGTACTGAACGATGTGGTGCTCAATCAGGTCCTCGTCTCCTTCGGTGATCGGGAAACGACCCGGCGGGTGATCGCCGAGGTGCAGAGTGAAGGGACTTGCTGGTGCGGCGGTACGGAATGGCATGGACACATGGCAATGCGGATCAGTGTTTCCTCCTGGGCGACCACGGAAGAGGACGTCGATGCAAGTGTGGCGGCCATCGCGCGGATCGCCAAGCGAGCAAATAGTTCGCAAAGTGCCGGCTAAACAAAATGGGCAAAAAGGATCATAGGCTGAGGATGCGGAAAGACCGCGTTCTAAGCCCTAACGTGGGTGGCCACTCGCGAGCTTGAGAACTTTGTCCCGCGAGCCGAAGATGTGGTCGTACATCAACTGGCGCGCGGCGTGGGAGTCGCGTTTTTTTATGGCGTCAAGTATGCCGCGATGCTCGCGCCCCGGGAATTCTCCGTAGTACCCGATGTCGATCGCGGCGTACATGATGCGCTCCATCTGGCAGCGCGCGGCTTCGACAGCCTGAAACAATAGGTGGTTCCTGGCGAGTTGAGCGATACTCAGGTGAAAATCCGTGTCCTTCGAAATAAAATTTTCGTAGCTCTCCCTATCGTTAACCCGATATTCCGTGTGAGCCAGCTCCTCCAAGCGCTCCAGGAGGGCAGGGTTCATGCCTTTCATGGCCGCGAGTTCGGCGCAGGCACACTCCACCGCTGTCCGGTAATCGTATAAGTCCGTCAAGTCCTGCACGGAAATCTTGGTAATGAAGTAGCCGCGGTTCGGGATGATCTTGAGAAGTTGGTCCTGTTGAAGTCGGACTGCTGCTTCGCGCACCGGAGTCCGGCTGCTGCTGTATCGCTCGGCAAGATCCTTTTCGCTCAGGGCCTCCCCCGCTGGATGAACACCAGTGATGATGTCGTGCTTCAGGGCCAGGTACACGCGCTTACTCAATGAATCCGTGGAAGTCTCGCGGATTGCGGGCTGGCGCCCCAGCAGGCGCAGGTGTTTCCGCTGCGTCATCCGCCGGCTACCTCTTTTCTTTTTCAGCTTTTCCATGCGACCTCGACTTGGGGAGCGGGGCTATCCTACTTGCTTTCCCGGGGGAACCAAGGGCTCCGAGCAAACTCGTATATCGATTGTATACCACAAGATTTTCGTTGACATGCAACTCTTTGCTGTATAAAGTGCGCGCGCCAGTGGGTCATTTCGTCCGACTCCGCTTGATCGGTCCGCCTGCCATTCGTCGCTTTCTTCGCGGATTGGTTTAATGGGGTAGACAGGTTCGGGCTTTCGCCACGATGTGGCGGGGGGAGTGTGGAGGGGTTATGAAGCGAAGTGTAAATCGGCTTGCAGCGTCCATTCTACTGACTTTCTCTGTCTTGCTTCTGCCGTCCGCAATTTTGGGGCAAGGTGGAGAGGGGAATATCGTCGGATACGTTAAAGACGCCACAGGAGGCGCAATCAGCGGCGCCAAGATCACCGTAAGCAACCCAGCCACCGGCCTGAAGCGCACGGTGCAGAGCGGCAGCGACGGCGCTTTCAGCGTGATCAACCTTCTTCCTGGCAATTACAAACTGGAGACAACCTATACGGGATTTGCCACCTTGGCCCAGGATGTGACCGTTCAGGTCTCGCAATCTCTCGACCTAAACCTTGAGCTCCGGCCCGCTGGCCAGCAGCAGCAAGTAAATGTCGAAGCCGTGGTGCCATTGGTGGAAACCACGACAGCGACGCTTCATAAGGCCATCACACCGCTACAAGTGGATGAACTGCCGATCGATGGGCGCACCTTCACGACTTTGGCGTCGCTCGTACCTGGAGTCACCAGTGGCAACGTTTCGGTAGACCAGAACTACGATCCGACCAAGCGTAATGTGCCTGCCATCTCGATCAACGGCCAAAGCGGACGCAACCTTTTCATGTCCATCGACGGCGGAGACAACACCGATCTGTTCATGGGCGGACAGAATATCAATCTGTCGCTGGAAGCAGTGCAGGAATTTGACGTCACCACGCACGATCCCAAAGCGCAGTACATGCGAGGAATCGGAGGCGTGGTGACCGTGGTCACGAAGTCCGGTTCGAACGATTTTCACGGCTCGGGGTTCGGATTTTTCCGCAACGATGCCTATGAGGCAATTGACCCGATTTCATCGAGGTTTGGCAAGCCGAAACCTCCCTTCAGCAGCCAGCAGTTTGGGGGCACCATCGGTGGCCCGGTGTTCAGAGATAAGCTATTCTTTTTCTACAGCTACGAGCGAGACCGCGACAACACATCTCGGGTCTTCAACAGCGGCGGGGCGTTTCCGACTCTCGACGGTACGGCTACGCCACAACCCTTTCGCCAGAACTTGCACACCGCACGGCTGGACGGGCGCATCAACGACAGCACCACGTGGTTCGTCCGGTACTCAGAGCAAGACAACATCAGGGCAAACGAGTTTTTCAGCGGCCTAGAAGCGCCTGGTCCCGGCGCAGGCGCCAATGAAACCAACAAGCTGCACGATGCCGTGGCGGCGCTCACCAAGTTGTTCGGGTCCAACAAGGCAAACGATTTCCGGTTTCATTATCAATATTGGCAAAACTCGCTGACCGACAATACAAGCTCGCTGGACGTGCCGACGATCATTCTTCCCGACGCATCGTTTGGCGCGAGCCAGGCAGGAACCCAAGCGCCAAGGGAGAATATGTGGCAGTGGAATGACGACTTCTCGATGGTCCACGGACGGCACAACATGCGCTTCGGTGTGACCGATGTGTACCGGCCGCGCCTGGGAATCTCTGGGGATTTCCGGCACAATCGCTACACTTTTGCCAACGACTTATACGATCCAGCGACGAATACAATTATGCCGGGGGCGCAGACATTGCCTGGGAATCCCACTCCCGTCCCACAGCAACTCGCCAACTTCAAGTCCTGGACTTCTCCCGCGTTTGACATTTTCAATCGGCCGCTCACACACCTCGGCTTCTACGTTCAGGATGACATCCGCCTCGGCAGGGTCACGCTCTCGGCCGGGCTGCGCTACGACTACTTCCACAATCTTCTGTATTTCCGCGGCACCCTGGCCGAGAGCCTGGTCACACAATTTGGGAACGTAACTCCTGGGGGGCCGCGAGGCAAGATACCTCACGATGACAAATCCAACTTCGGCCCCCGGGTCGCTGTGGCGTGGGATGTCAACGGCGATGGCCGAACCGTAGTCCGTGCCGGGTACGGACGGCTCTACGATCCTTCCTCGCTCCTCTCGGGTTCGTTGTTTGCCGATTTGGAAGTGCCGCAGGCAAACGGCAATCCCCCATTTAATTTTGTCTTTGTGCCCGGTTCAGCTGCGAAGTTCTTTCCCGGAGTCACGTGCGGCGCCACACGGCCTCTGGTCGCAAGCTGCCAGCCAGCCGTGGCCCCCACGAACATTTTTGGGGATGGATTTCCGATCGGTTTCGTGACTTCGCCCGACAGCAAAGTTGCGTATGCGGATCAGGTGCACGGCGGATTCTCCCACCAGTTCAAAGAAGGGCGCGTGGCGGGACTAACGATTGACGTGGACGGCGTTTATTCCCGCACCAGGGCGCTCACACAGGGGCGTAACCTCAATTTCTGCCTCAACAACGACCCCACCTGCGGCTCCGGAGTAAATTTCCCGCAGGCCGGGGTATTCGATCCAAACTCCATGCTTCCTCGGCAGATTTTCCTCGAGGACACCACCGGGCGCAACAACTACGAGGCCCTCATCATCTCCGCGCGGAAAAATCTGACCAAGTGGTATCAACTCTTTGCCAGCTACACGTTTTCGCAGTCGACCACGGACACGGATCAATTCGATTTCGTCGTTTTGAATCAGTTGAACCCGCACGGGCCCGGCGAGCTTGGACCATCCAACCTGGATGAACGGCATCGGCTGGTGGTTTCCGGCATCATTCGTCTGCCTTACGGCATCCAGTGGTCGAATATCCTGACCGCCGCTTCTGCCCGGCCCTACACGCCGGTCTTGTGCGGCGGCTGCGACGCCAACAACGATGGAGTGCCTACGGTCTTCGGTGCGGTCGATGACGGCCCCGGAGGCTCGCGTACGTTTAACACAGACGGTGACCGGGCGGGCCCGCGCGGTTCGCTCCGCGGCGACCCGACTTTCAGTTGGGATACGCGCATCGCCAAGATCTTCCGGTTTGAAAAATTGGGGAAGAATTCCGAACTGGAATTGCTTTTCGAGGTATTCAACCTGACGAACAAGGCTAATTACGGCCAAAACTATAACGACAATATGGCCAGCGCCAACTTCCGGAAGCCAATTAACATTATTACTCCTCCGCTGCAAGGCCAGTTCGGAGCGAGATTCCACTTCTAGACCGGGACTTACCGGGCCCTTGGTACCGGCAGCGAGAGAGCGCGACGCTCCCGCGCTGTTCGAGTTCCAAGCGGCCCGGCTCCCTGGCGCAGACTCGAGGAACCAGCAACGGTTCAACCATGCTCACGAACTCTCAAGTGCTTTCCATTCGCTCGCGATTTCCTGTTTTCAAGAACAAAATCTATCTGAATAGTTGCTCCCAGGGAGCGCTGTCAGATGCCGTGGAGGAAGGTTTCCGGGAGTACGTCTCCAGTTGGCATGAGCATGGTTCGCCGTGGGAGCTCTGGGTCGAACGGTACGAGGCTGCGCGCGCGCAATTTGCCGGCTTCATCGGCACAACCCCAGACGAAATTGCTCTCATACCCTACGCCTCGGCAGGTATCAATTCCGTCGCCAGCGCCTTGGAATACGATCAGCGAAAGAAAGTAGTTCTTGGCGAGTTCGAATTCCCAACGATGGGCCACATCTGGCTGGCCCAGCAGAAACGCGGCGCCCGGGTGGAATTCGTGCGCGCATACGGTGACGCCATTCCGCTGAAAGGATACGACCAGGCCATCGACCATGAGACTCTCATCGTGCCAATCACGGGGATCTGCTTTATGAACGGATTCCGCTCCCCGGTAAGCGAGATTGTGAGGCTCGCTCACGCGAATGGCGCCCTGGCGATGCTGGATGATTACCAGGACAGTGGCACCCGCCCCGTGAACGTGCGCACTGCGAACCTCGATTTCTACGTGACCGGAACATTGAAGTATCTTCTGGGGCCGCCGGGCCTGGCATTCTTGTATGTCCGGAAAGAGTTGATTGAATCGCTGCAGCCCACAATCACTGGCTGGTTCGCGCAAACCAACCCCTTTGCCTTCGACGTGAGACACCTCGACCTCTCTTCTTCTGCGCGCCGGTTTGAGGCGGGATCCCCTCCTGTACCCAACATTTACGCCGCCATGAGGGGCATTCAACTGCTTCAGGAGATTGGACTCGAAAACATTTCCGAGCACATTGAGGGGTTGGTGCATGCACTCCTTGCGGGCGCACATAAACTGGGGCTTTGCGCGAAAACTCCTGTAGACAGCGTTGGACCGCTATGCGTCCTGCAATGCAAGGACGCTCCGGCGCTGGTTCAAAAACTTGCTGCAAACGGAATTGTTTGCTCCAACCGCCACGATGGCCTGCGAGTCTCCTTCCACGTCTACAACACGCAAAGTGACGTCGAGGGCGTGCTCGATGTGCTCGAACGAAACCTCGACCTCTTGGCGACCGGCGCAACTTCGGTAAGCGCAAGCTAGAACTTGAGGTGCCGCAATCTTCTATGCAGGCTTTTCTGCGGGCACGTTACGGCGCAGGCGGAGACTACAAAGACAGAGATTTGTATAATCGGCGCGGGAGGCCGAATGGTGAGAAAGGTCAGTGATGGCTGAATTTCCGGTGGGCCGTCTGCGGCGGATGTTTCCGGCACTAAATCGCAGTGGAAGTTCCGTGTTTTTCGACAATGCGGCCGGAGCGCAAGTACCGCAAAAAGTTTTTGATGCGATCAACGACCACCTGCTCTGCCGCAACGTGCAGCGTGGCGGCCGCTACCGCGAAAGCAGGGAAGTAGATGCGGAAATCGCCCACGCCCGGGAAGCGGTTGCCGCGTTCCTGAATGCCGCCGAATCTGACGAAGTAGCCTTCGGCATGAACGCGACCTCCTTCATTCGCCTGGTGAGCCTCGCGCTCAGTCAAACACTAAGAGACCGCCGGGAGATCATCGTCAGCGACCTTGACCATGAGGCCAACATTGCAACCTGGATGGCTCTGGAGCAAGAGGGCGCGGTCATCCGCTGGTGGAAAGTGCGCGACGATGGCAACCTGCACTTCGCCGACCTCGAGCCGCTTCTTTCTTCGAAGACGCGTCTAGTCGCGTGCACGGTCACGTCGAACGCCCTCGGCACGATCATTGATGTTGCCGGCGTGGCCAAGAGAGCTCATGCCGTTGGTGCCGAGGTCTTCCTCGACTGCGTGCACTACGCGCCCCACGGCTCCATCGATGTTCAGGAATGGGGCTGTGATTACCTCGTATGTTCGGGTTACAAAATCTTTGCTCCGCACATGGGATTTCTGTGGGGCCGCCGCGCTGCTTTGGACGCATTACCGACCTTCCGGGAGGACTTTATCCCGAATGTTCCACCTCTCAAAATCGAAGTGGGAACGTTTGTATATGAAAACGTCGCCGGAATGAGGGCCGCCATAGAATACCTGGCCGACCTGGGCAGTCGTTCCGGCGGGAACGATGCTCCGAGTTCATGGCGCAAGTGCTTGTCCGCCGCCATGAAAGCGATCCGCGAGTATGAAACGGCGCTTTCTACCGAGCTCTTGCAGGGATTGCGTTCGATTAAAGGCGCGACCGTCTACGGAATACAAGATCCACAAGCTTCTCATCTGCGTGTTGCCACGGTCCTATTCAATCTCAAGAATATTTCACCCGCCGCAATCACCACGCGGATGGCTGTCAAGGACATTGCGGTCCGCGATGGCCATATGTATTCGCCCAGACTCATGACACGACTCGGGCTTTCACCGGATAGCGGCGCGGTGAGGGCTTCCTTGGTGCACTACAACACCCAGGAAGAAATCCGATTGTTTCTGAACGAGTTGCAAGAAATCGCGGGCAATTGATCCGCTCCTCATGCTTTCTCGGTGTAGAGTCTGGGGTCGAAAGGCGGTAAAGCGAGGATGACGATCACCAATGCTTCCCCTGGTAGCGAGAAACCTGCCGACACCGCACGGCCCTCCCAGAATTTGCAGCGCAAATTAACCGAGCGCCAGCTCTCCATGATTGCCATCGGCGGGGCCATCGGCGTCGGCCTGTTCTTGGGGAGCAATGTCACCATCAGTCTCGCGGGGCCTTCCGTTATTCTCACGTATCTCCTTGGCGCGGTTCTCGCGCTGATCATGGCGTACGCGCTAGCGGAGATGGCGGTTGTCCATCCCGTCGCGGGCTCTTTCGGCATTTACGCCGAGCGTTATCTAAATCGCTGGTCGGGTTTCACCGTTCGCGCTACATATGGACTGATTCAAATCATCGCCATCGGCGCAGAAGTAACGGCGGTGGCCATTTATTTTCAATATTGGTTTCCCAACACGCCGCAGTGGCTGTGGGTAGTAGTGGTTTCTGCGGGAGTCGTCGGCATCAATGCGGCCCACGTCGGGAATTTTGGAGAGTTCGAATATTGGTTCTCTCTAATTAAGGTTGTGGCGATCATTGTTTTTATCTTTGTCGGAATCGCGTTGATCACCGGCTTATCCCCGCGCCCCGCGTTGGGCATTCGAAACCTGACTGCCTACGGCGGATTTTTGCCCCACGGGTTTCGTGGCATGTGGCTGGCGTTCACGCTGACGATGGCGAGTTATATGGGAGTCGAAGTGGTGGCCGTCACAGCAGGTGAAGCTCGCCGGCCGGCAGAAGCGATCCCCCGCGCCATGCGTACGATGGTGTTCCGCCTCATCCTGTTCTATGTCCTCGCGATTGCCGTGATGGTGACCATGACACCTTGGAACCAGACGGGCGACGGCAGCATCTCGGGAAGTCCGTTCGTGCGCGCCTTCGCTTCCATTGGAATTCCGAATGCCGCGTTCATTATGAACCTCGTGGTCATCACCGCCGCGCTGTCGAGCGCCAACACCAACCTCTATCTTTCCACCCGTATGCTTTTTTCTTTGGCCCGGGGAAACCTTGCGCCCTCGTTGCTCGGCCGCCTGAGCGCCAATGGCGTGCCACACCGGGCGCTCGCAGCTTCCAGCTTGGGGATGGTAGCTGCAATTTTTCTGGCAATCTACGTTCCTAAGCGCGCATTTCTGCTGATGTACGGGTCGGCAGTAGCGGGAATGTACTTCGTATGGATCGTCGTGCTCCTCGCCCATTTGCGGTTCCGCAGCTCCATCGGCGCGAAAGTGAATGACCTGCCGCTGAAACTACATCTGTTTCCCATCGCGAACATCCTGGGCATCGCTGTCCTGGTGGCGATTGCGGGCAGCGCCTTTTTTGTCGAGGGACTGCAATACTCGGTGCCCGCGTTTGCCGTGCTCCTCGCAATCATCAGCCTTTTGTATTGGAATGTGCGGCACGGCGCAGTGGCTGGCACCGGCGATCAGCTGGAAGCGAGTCCGGAAAGTCTCCCAAGGGAGCCCTAGGCAGAGTCGACGACGGCCGCCTCGACGAGAATTGTTAGGTATGCGGATTTAAATTTTTGGTCTAGTGATATTTGGGTGGCTCATTTCGGGGAGATTTCAAATGGCACAGCTCAAGAACAGGGGCAATAATGGCGGCCGGAAATCCGCCTCGGTCCCAGTTGCGCCGTACATGGCGATCGGTCTCTCAACGGTCGTGCACGGAATCGGCAGCCGCAAAGATATCGGGAGGAACCTCGACACCATCGAGGACGGCATCCATGCCGCGATGTCCATCGTGAGCATCAACATGCCGGTTAAATTGATTACTCTTGCCGAAGGTGCCCTCACCGGGTTCACGGACGAAGCCTTTGATCTCCCTCACATCGTGGCCGCCAAAGAGCTGTTCATCGATATACCCGGCGAAGAGACCGATCGACTTGCCAAGCTAGCTACGAACTATGACACCTACGTCGTTGTGCAGTGCAAAGCGCGCTGGCCGGAAGTGATGAAGAATCGGTTCTTCAACACGCTGTTTGTAATCGATCCCCAGGGAGCAATCGTCCACAAAGCTGCGAAGAACCACATCTGGTGCCGTGAGCGTTCTTGCACGCCGCACGATGTCTACGATCGCTGGGTCGAACTGTTCGGAGAGGGGATCGAAGCCTTCTACCCCGTCCTGAAGACTAAGGACATCGGGAACATCGGCACGATTTGTTGCAGCGACGGTGAATACCCGGAAGCCGTACGCGCTCTAGCCTTCAACGGAGCCGAAGTTGTCTACCGGCCCAGCGAGGCGATCCCAATGACAAATTCCGGATATCCCGGGGGAGGCAGCTGGCTCATCCAAAATCAAGCGCATGCACACTTCAATTCGTTGTACATGATTTGTCCCAACATCGGGCCCGTTTTTCTGCATCCGGGCATGAAACACCCATTTGATATCGCCGGCGGCCACTCTCACATCGTCGATTACATGGGCAGCGTGGTTTCCTATTCGCCTTCGGGTTATAACACCGCGGTTGCCGCGACGATCGACATCGAAGCCCTGCGCCAGTTCCGAGTGAGAAACCTCAACAGCAATTGGATCAAGGATCTGCGCACCGAAATCTTTCGCAAGATGTACGAGGTTCCAATCCACCCAAAAAACCTGTGGATGAAGAAAGACCCGGAACAGCACGCGAAAGTTGACGAGTATTACCGAGACAACATCCGCCGTCTGATCGAGCGCGGCACCTACACTCTGCCTGCGAATGATTTCCCCGGCTGCGAGTACAAACCCGCCTCGAAAGACCCGGAACATGAGCAGTGGGAAAATATCAAGCAACTCTGGGAGTAACCACGAAGAGTTGATTGGCAGCCCGTGAAATATCACACAACTGGTTTTGCTATCTTTGCTGTTCCGGTAAAGGAGAGGTAGGAATGAGCAGCGCCATCGAAGACGTCTACTCTTCTCTGAAACGTCAATTCCGCGGTGACCTGCTGCGTCCTGGCCACGCCGAGTTTTCCGAAGCGCGGCGCATCTGGAACGGAATGGTTGCCCGCACGCCTGGTTTGATCGCCCGTTGTGCCACCGTGGCGGATGTGCAGGCTGTTGTCCGAGCGGCGAGTGCCGCTGGCGTAGCTCCCGCTATCCATTGTGGTGGCCACAGCCTTGCCGGATTCAGCAGTTGTGAGGGTGGCTTGGTGCTTAATCTCACACGCATGCGTCGGGTGCATGTTGATGAAGTAAATCGCCGCGCGCGATTCAACGGTGGGTGCCTTCTCGGCACGATTGATGTTGCGACCCAATCTGTAGGTCTCGCCTTTCCGGCCGGCGTTGTTTCCCATACCGGCGCTGGGGGACTGGTCCTTGGCGGAGGCACCGGATGGCTAAACCGCTTGCACGGTCTCTCATGCGACAACGTTGAGGGCTTCACCCTTGTCGTCGCTGATGGATCTGTTCTCCACACCAGCGCAGCAGAAAATCCTGACCTATATTGGGGGTTGCGCGGCGGCGGCGGAAATTTTGGAGTGGTCACCGAGTTCGAGGTCCGACTCCACCCCTTGTCCACTGTTCTGTATGGGACGGCCATGTACCTCGGCGATGACATCCCCCGTATGTTGCAGTCTTGGCGGGATTTTATGCCGGAATCTCCCGACAACTTGCGCTGGGGTTTTTCATTGACGATTGCTCCTGACTCGGAGAACATCCCTTCGCGCGTTCGGGGGCTCCCCGTCGCAAGTGCCTCTGCGTTATGGGCCGGAAACCTCGAGGAAGGCCGCCGCTATGTGGATCGCGTCCTTTTCTTCCGCAATCCTGTTGCTGTAACGAAAGAAGTGATTCCGTTCCTTACGCTGCAGACGATGGCAGATGCGGAATTTCCTCATGGGCGGCACTACTACACCAAGGCGGGCTATTTCAAATCTTTCACTGACGAGAGCATTTACACAATGGTGGAAGCGCTCGGCACCATCCCTTCTCCCACTAGTCAAATTGAGCTCGCGTACCTGGGTGGCGCCGCCGCGCGGGTTGGGGCCGATGAGACCGCCTTTGGCGATCGCAGCGCTCCATTCGTTATGAATCTGCTCGGAAACTGGCATGAGTCTGAGGACGATATCCTCAATATCTCTTGGGTTCGCAATTTGTTTGCCAGGCTGCGGCCAGCGATGGTGCCCGGAGTCTATGTCAACTTCATGAGCGGCGACGAAGCTGACCGCGTGCCCGAGGCTTATCGCAACCGCTGGGAACGCCTCGTGGCCGTCAAGACTCGTTACGACCCTAAAAACTTGTTCCGCATGAACCAAAACATTCCTCCACAAAACGCCGTAGGGAACAGCAGCCATAACTAGCCTAGCGGTCGCTAACCGGAAAGGTGGGTCGTGCTGTGCCACCTAAGAATTCCTTCCGGTACGTCCGAACTCGGCGACAAGAAAGCCATTCACTCCTGCAAGTCGGGATACCGTGCAGCTACACCATACCGTGCACAGTGGAAGCCTACTTGCAAAATTTGTGCAGTGCGGCTTCCAAAAACTCTGGTTCATTCGGCCTGAGGCGCAGTCTGATCCTCCTAGTTTAGGACATGGGTTCGACCGCAGTTGCGGCCCACCTACCCCGCAGCGACTTCGAAGGGGTAATGTCTTTGTTTATGCTGAACCGAAATCCACTTCAAAGTCGTGAATTCTTCGAGAGCCCACTTGCCGTTCAGACGGCCAATACCCGAGGCTTTTTCCCCGCCAAATGCCACTAATGGCTCATCGTTGATGGTTGCGTCATTCACATGAATCATCCCCGAATCGATCTGTTTCGCCATCTCCGCACCCCATTCCACATTGCGAGTGTGGATTGCACCGCTCAGCCCGAAGGGACTGTCATTCGCGATGCGGATGGCTTCTTCCGACGTGTCGAAGGGCATCACGCAGACTGCCGGACCGAACATCTCGGATTGCGCAATGGACATGCCAGAACGGACGTCGGCAAGAACAGTCGGGGAGACGACATTACCCTCGACTTTTCCCTGCAAGACAGCCCGGGCACCTTCCTGGACCCCTTTTTGAATCTGTTTGGAAAGAGTTTCGACCTGTGCTTTATTCATGAGCGGTCCGATATCCGTTTGGGGCTCGCGCGGATCGCCCACCTTCAGGCTTGAAACCCGCTTTACATACTTTTCCAGGAACTGCGGGTAAATGCTGCGCTGCACGAGGATCCGGTTTGCGCTCATGCAGATCTGGCCCTGGTGCGTGAAACGGCTAAATACCGCGGCATTCAGTGCATTATCCAGGTCGGCGTCGTGCATCACGATGAGCGCGCTATTTCCCCCCAATTCCAAGATCGCCCTCTTCAAGCACCGCCCAGCGACGGCGCCAATATGCCGCCCGACCCCCTCGGAGCCGGTGAACGAAATGACGCGTGACACGGGGTGTTCGACAAAAGTGTCGCCGATCTCCTTGATATCTGCGACGATGACATTCAGCAAGCCCTTGGGAATTCCCGTTTCTTCGAAAACTCTTGCGACCAGTGTTCCTCCGGTGATCGGGGTATCGTCGTGCGGTTTCAACACGACGCCATTCCCGGCTCCGAGTGCCGTGGCCACAGAGCGCATACTCAGGAAGAATGGAAAATTGAAGGGGCTGATGACGCCGACGACCCCGACCGGAACGCGATAGAGTCTGTTTTCCTTTCCGTCTACCGGTGAAGGGTAGATCTCCCCTGTCATCCGGAGCGGATACGTGGAAGCCTCTTTGATGATGTTCTTCACGATCATTATTTCGAAGAACGCTTTCAGGGCGGTGCCGCCCAGCTCTTCGATGATAAGGTCGGTTATCTCAGCCTCGTTTTTTTCAACGAATGTGATGGCCTTTTCAAGAATGCTCCGTCTCTCGAACGGGTTGACATCCGCCCAGATCTTTTGCGCCGCTGCCGCCGAGCGATATGCTTCATCCAGGTCCGCGAGACTTCCGAGCTTGAATTCGCAGATGGGCTTGTCATTGTAAGGGTTCCGATCGGTCAGCAGTTTGGAACTGGCCCCGTCACGCCAGGTTCCACTAATGTACTGTTTATTGAGTTTTATGAAGGGATTCATCGGGATTTCCATTTCTCCTCGAAAGGCATAAATGAATCAAAACCTATCTTCACATTCTTGGCCCGCACTAGAACTATTCATTCCGGGATATCGGGGTGCCGCGTAGCGATCCGGTAGCGTCCGGAATGGAAGACCAGAGGCTCGCCCTCGTTCCATTCGTACTCCTCGACTTCCCCGAGAAAAATAACATGATCACCGCCCTCGAACTGGCGGACATTGCGGCAAACAAAATGGGCCGTGGCGCCCTTCAGCAGGGGACACCCCGCGACATCCTGCAGGCAGTCAACACCCTCGAACTTGTCCCGCAGAGGGGTTGAGAATTGCCGGGACAAATGATGCTGGCTGGCCGCCAAAACGTTGATCGCAAAGCGACTCGCGCCAATAAAGTCCGCAAAGCTCGGGGTTTGACGCGACAAACTCCAAAGCACGAGTGGCGGATCGAGCGAAACCGAGGAAAACGAATTCACAGTAATGCCGATCCGCCGCCCGTCTTTCGCGCGCGTGCTGACCACGGTTACGCCCGTGGCAAATTGGCCCAGCGCCTTGCGGAAGTCCCGCCGGTCGAAGCGCTCCGCCGCGGCGCTTGCGGCCTCTTGGAGGAATGCCTCGGCCGCTTCTGCTTCCATGAACCACGGGAACAGCGAGCGCGGGTCATCGAAGCCGTTCACAAAAGCCTCGGACACTTCTCTCAGCCGCGCTGCGGATTGGAGGATCTTGGACACATGCGGCGACGCATTGAGCAACATGTTGGTCCATTCGCTCACCCAGCGGGCATATCCGGACCAGTAGCGGTCGAATGTCTGCTGCATCCATTCCGGGTCCGCCTTCCCGTCACCGTGATCGAGAATGCTCTGCAGATAAATGTCCGCGCACTTGGCGGCGTTATTCGACCCCTGACCTGTGATGGGGTCATTGAGCACCGCCGCGTCTCCGAGACCGAGCACCTGTCGCCCCGAAGGAAGCGTGGCCACCGGCTTTCGCACCACCGGCGTGAAAGACCCTGTGAGGGTCCCCTTGTCATCCGTCAATTCCACGTCCCGGCAACGTTCTGCTTCCCAGGGCAAGAATGTCTCCAGAATCCATTTGGATTTAGCGAGATGTTCATCCGGCGTTTTCACATCTCCCCAGCAATCCATGGGCCCGCCTGGAATACCCTCAAAGACCATGATTTCGCACGGTCCGGACGTTGTTAAGGCAGGAAAGACAAAGTATTCCCCGACTGCCGGAATCAGGCTGAAGGATACGGCCGCATAGGATTCACGCGGGCGCATCTTCCTTACATACGTGAGCGCGAGGACACGCTGAGGTTGGTCATAAGGTGAGCGGCTCCGATCCCGCTCGAAGAGCCACCCGAGAATCCCTTTGCCACTGGCAATAATCGTCAGGTCATGACTTCTCGAACAAGACTCTACGTCCGCCATCTGCGCTTCTTTGAAAATCAGTTCGCCGCCGCTGCTCTGGAATTCAGTCATCCATGCCGGCATCTTGATCCGTTGATCCACGGCTTGCGCATAGGCATCGAGCCGCGCCGCCCAATCGACCACCTTCGCCCTGTGCGGCCCCGAAACGCTGAAGCTGATTCCCTCGACTTTGGGGCATTCCTGCTCCCAGAAATTCAGGTGGAGGTCGCGTTCCGTCTGCAGCGCCGAGTCGAACATGCACTGGCTTGACATCACTCGCCCGGTACGAATTTCCTCAGCGCTGCGGTCCGAGAACAGCGTAACTTCGTAACCGTTGTGCAGCAGTCCTAATGCCAGCTGCAGCCCGGACTGCCCAGCGCCAATAATGGCGATGCGCTTCATACGGTCAAATGACCTGACTCCCCTACTCCATCAACTTCGGAATCGCTGGTGTCGCCATTTCCGGCCCCATGGCGGAATAGCCTCCGTCCACGGCAAGATCCGTTCCGGTAATGAAGGA
>Ga0307475_10001089_pt1 | contig 16219 bp, 11 predicted proteins | sample atmos_gasesECM1C_FD_203317 | JGI IMG/M metagenome (GOLD analysis project Ga0307475, IMG submission 203317) | Hardwood forest soil microbial communities from Morgan-Monroe State Forest, Indiana, United States - atmos_gasesECM1C_515 | ecosystem: Environmental > Terrestrial > Soil > Temperate... | reverse complement strand
GCGGCTCTCGCCCGAACTCGGATAGAGTTCGGGTTGAGAATCCCTTTTTAAAGGAGAGAGCCGCCGTGAGAAAGAAATACCAGAGGAAAGACCGCAAGTCCAATCACAAGTTCGAGGTCGTCGGAGGGCAAGAGTTGATGGTGCAGGTGCCGTTGCCGATAGCTGAAGTGTGGGCGGAGATGCAAGCGCAGGTGGAAAAGCTGACCGGGCAAGCCGGGCTGCAGATCCTGCGCGCCATCTTGGAAAGCGAAGTCACGCGTCGGGTGGGGCCTCCGCATCGGCCGGTTCCCAGCGCCGGCTGTGTGCGCTGGGGGAAGCAACCGGGTTATGTGGTCTTTGCTGGACAGAAGATCCCGCTGGAACGGCCGCGGGTACGAACGCGTGAAGGCCAGGAAGTAGAGCTGGAGAGCTACGGTCAGTTGCAGCAAGACGGAAAGCTACAACGAGCGGTGCGGGAGCGCATGGTGGCGGGGTTGTCTACGCGAAACTATCGGCGAGCGGTGGAGAGTGTTCTGGAAGGCTACGGGATCGAGAAAAGCAGCGTGAGCCGGCAGTTCGTGGCCGCCAGTAGCAACCAGTTGCGAGTGCTGTGCGAACGGCGCCTAGAAGATCTGAATCTCGTGGTGCTGATGATCGATGGCATTCACTTTGGCGGCCAGGTGCTGGTGGTGGCCCTGGGGATCGCGGAAAGCGGAGAAAAGCACGTTTTGGGAGTGTGGCAGGGAGCCACGGAGAACACCGCGGTCGTCAAAGGGCTGTTGGAAGACCTGGTGGACCGCGGACTGGATCGTCAGCGGCGGTATCTGGTGGTGATGGACGGCTCGAAGGCGCTGCGCGCCGGTGTGGAACGTGTTTTCGGTGACCAAGTGGAAGTGCAGCGTTGCCAGATTCACAAGCGGCGGAATGTGCGGGAGTACCTGCCGGAGAACTGCCAGAAAGACTACGATCGGCGGATGCGCAACGCGTATGCCATGAACAACTACGCGGAGGCCAAAGAGGCGTTGCAGAAAATCTTCCGGCAATTGGAACGGATCAATCCGAGCGCTGCCCGGAGCTTGGAGGAAGGGTTGGAAGAAACGCTGACGGTGCATCGCTTAGGTATAGGAGCGGTGTTGCGTCGGAAACTGGCCACCACCAACCCGATCGAATCGTGCTTGTCGACGGTGCAGCGCGTGGCACGCAACGTAAAGCGTTGGCGCGAAGGAGATCAACCGCTGCGCTGGACCGCCACGGGACTCCTGGAAGCAGAAAAGAAGTTCCGACGTATCAAAGGCTATCAAGAAATCCTGTTGCTGAAGGAACGTTTGAATCCGTCGCGCATTCAGCAGAAGGAGGTCCGGACAGTAGAAGTCGCTTGAACTTGATTGTAGGTAGGCTTACAGTGCCGAACATCGAGAGTCGCTGCAATCAACTAAAACTCGGACATCCTCCAGAAGCCTTCCACCGCTACGCCAGTTTCCGGTTAAATCACCATCTGCACGTATGTCGTTTCGCCTGCCACTGTCTCGATCACCGTCGCGGGTTCGTTCTTGGCGCTGCAGTGAAGTTGGTGTTTACCAGGCTCGGCGTGGACTGAAAACCAGCGACCATTGGTCAGGCGGTCCATTTGATGCGGTCACCGAGGATGGACTTAAGTTTCTGGTGCTAGAACCTCGCAAGGGTTTTCTCGAAACTTATTCTGTGGTCCTTAACTGGCCTGCGACCGTCAAGTAGCGCGTTGGAAAAGCGGCGCGCCATGTCCACGCGCCTTTCTCTACGGTACGGAAAACTGGGGCAGTGACGCTTCCCAACCTTCGGACATGGGCGCCCTGTTGCGTTTTCTGTCTCATCAAATCACCAGGTATTTGAGCTGATCTGTCGCGGTTTTTCGCGTCGGTCACCGGATTATGGACGGATTTGGACGGCAGTCGGCAAGAATAACCAATAATCGCAGCAACATAGCGGGAATCGCGGCTGGGTTCGATTCCCATCCCTCGCTCCATAGCTCAGTGACCTTACACGGCTAAGTTACCCGAATCGACCCTGTCGCCGCTTGGGATGGAAGTCCGTCAAGAATGTGCTGAATCAGTTAACGGAGGCTGGTACTTCGCTAGTACTACATGTCTAATATGGAACAGAAATGGACGACCCCTCTCGATAGCCTTTCTACGAATTAACGCCGACTACGCCCGAGGGACAGTTAGGCGGAAGGAGCTGCTTCCCTGGGCGATTTGCCGAGGGTGGCCATCTCTTCTCAATCTGAACTGATCCCCGATCGAGTGGCGCGCGCTTCTTCCCAGTACGTAGCTGAGCGCCGACACCTTCTCGTGCGAATCCTCTTTGTTCATCGTTTCGTGGCAGATGCGGAGCGCTGCCTGTATGAGCTCAAGAGGGTGCGATTGACGGCCGCCTCAGATATAGTTGTGACTCCCGAGCAGTTCGTCGAACGGCTCCGTTCGGAACACTTTGACCTGGTGGTGGCCGAACACCCCAGCCCTAATTGGCAAGAAACGCAGGCACTGGACGTTCTTCGCGAGATGAAGAAGGACATCCCCGTTATCTTTTTGGTGTATGACTGGAGGCGCGAAACTGCAGCGGAGTTGATTCTTAAAGGCGCCTCCGATTGCGTTGAAATGGCTAGGATTAGCCACCTGCCGGTGGCCGTCCATCGAGCCCTCGCTGAGAAAGCGTTGCGCGATCAACGCGATCGCGCCGAAAAGGAATTGCGGCACTCGCAAGCGCGCTACCGCGCGCTGGCAGGAAATCTAAGCTATGGAATTTGCCGCTGCAGTGTCGACGGCAAGTTTCAGGAAGTGAATGAAGCGATGTTGAGGATGCTCCACTATGAGTCAAGAGAGGAACTCCTGGCTTTAGACCTTCTGTGCGACATTATTCAAGACCCGGGACGACGGGCACAATTGCTGCGTCAATCGGGCGCGGATGCTCTCGTCGATCCCATCGAAATAGAATGGAAGCGGAAGGACCGTGCGACCGTCAAGGTCCGGCTCAGCGGCCGAGAAGTCGTCAGCGAACATGGAGAATTGGAAGCCTATGAGGTCATCGCCGAAGACGTCACCAGGCAGCGAGAATTGGAGGATCACCTCCGCCGGCAAGCAGCGAGCGATTCGCTGACTGGTCTGGCGAACTATCGCCGGCTCGTGGATGTGCTCGATTCGGAAATCAAGCGCAGCAAACGCACGAATCGGGAGTTCGCCATGCTGTTTTTTGATCTGGACGGATTGAAACGAATCAACGACCGCTACGGACATATGATCGGAAGCCAAGCGCTTTGCCGGCTGGCCGACGCTTTGTGCTCCTGTTGCCGGGATATTGATACGCCGGCGCGCTTCGGCGGAGACGAGTTTGCGGTTGTCTTACCGGAGACGAACGTAGCGGCGGCCAACCTGGTGGCACGGCGTATCTGTGAAAGCGTCGCTAACGACGGCAAAGAACCAAAGCTTTCCGTCAGCTTTGGTGTTGCAGTCTACCCCCCAAATGGTAATTCCATCGAAAGTCTATTGTGCCAGGCAGATTCGGAACTTTACTCGATGAAGAGAAAGAGAAGTGAGGCTACAGCGTCCAAACAAACTGCTGGGCGGTAAACTTGTTTTTGTCAGACCGGCGCGGCTTCAAACTGTAACGCAACCAATCAATCCGGGTCTTGCTTCAAAGCGCATGATTTCGCTAAAATAGATGGCAAGCGGTGATGTTATGCAACCAATCGCGAGTTCAAGCAAAACCTCCTCCAAAATAAAAATCAAGAAAAAGGGCGCTTTCGATGTCCGCGCCTTTCTCGGTTCTGCCGGAGTGGCGAGAAAAATTGTGCAGTATCGCAGATCAGAGAAAATCTACGGTCAAGGTGATCCCGCTACGAGTGTGATGTACATTCAAAATGGCGGAGTAAAGCTCTCCGTTGTCAATGAGGTCGGCAAAGAGGCAGTCGTGGGGATGCTGGGGCCCGGCGACTTCTTTGGTGAGGGGTGCCTGGCAGGTCAGTGCATATGCATGGGGACGGCCACGGCGATTACACCGACGGCAGTATTGGTCATTGAAAAAAACGAGATGATGCGCGTGCTCCACACGGAACGCGCCCTCTCCGACACCTTCATGTCCTACATTCTTTCGCGGAACATCCGCATCGAGGAAGATTTGATCGATCAACTTTTTAACTCCAGCGAGAAGCGGCTGGCGCGGACTCTTTTGCTGCTCGCTCGCTACGGCAAGGAATCCCAGGAGCAAAAGATGATCCCCAAAGTATCTCAGGAGATGCTGGCCGAAATGATCGGTACAACACGAACCCGGGTCAACTTTTTCATGAATAAATTCAGGAAATTGGGCTTCATTCGTTACAATGGCGGCCTTCAGGTCCACAATTCCCTCCTGAGCGTCGTCCTGCACGAGTAACCACGACTTTCGCGCTGCAGGAAAGCAGAGGCACTAACCACTCAGAAGGGGAGAGAAGAGAGGTCGACATTGCCTCCGGAGAAAATGACGCCAAGTTTTGGCGTACCGCCCTCCGGGCGTTTCGGCAAATTCAGAGAAGCGACGACGCCGGGTTTCAGAAGCGGCGCAATGGCCACGGCGCTGGAAGGCTCGATGATGATTTTCATGCGCTCCCATACGAGACGCGCGGAGGGAATGATCTCCTCTTCGCTGACAAGCAGAATGCGATCAACGTTGCGGCGCAAAATCGCGAAAGTCCGCGGAGCGAGCGAAGCGCGCAAGCCGTCGGCGATCGTGTCGCTGGAATCCAGCGATTGCAAAGTGCCGGTTGCCAGCGAGCGATAGGCATCATCGGCGCGCTCGGGTTCGCAGCCGAAGATATGAATTTCCGGGCGAATGCCCTTTGCGCCCAGGCAGGTACCGCTCAGCAAACCGCCGCCACTGACTGGCGCAAAGACAGCGTCCAAATCGGCCACTTCTTCGAGCAGTTCTTTTGCGGCCGTGGCTTGCCCGGCGATGATGCGATCATCGTCGTAAGGATGGACGAGGTACGCTCCCGTTTCTGCTTGCACGCGGTCGCAGGTATCTTTCCGCGCGGAGATTTTCGGTTCGCAGAAAATGACTTTCCCGGCGTAGTTCTCGATAGCTTTGGCTTTTACAGCGGGCGCATTTTTCGGCATGACGATCCAGGCAGGCACGCCGCGCCATCCGGCGGCTCGAGCCACGGCGGCGCCGTGATTTCCACTCGACTGCGTGACGATGCCTTTAGCCGCTTGCTGATCGGAGAGCGAAAAGATGGCGTTGGTGGCGCCGCGGATTTTGAAGGAACCGGTCTTCTGGAAATTGTCGCACTTGAAGAAAAGACGCGCTCCAGTTAGAGCGTCGAGCGAGGAACAGGTGAGGACAGGAGTGCGATGAATGCGGGGCGCGATCCGCGCATGAGCCCCAAGAATCGTCTCCCACGTGGGCGGATGGTACGCGCTGATATTCATTTGTGAGACGATGCTCATTGTGCTCGCTTTCGAATGGAACTTTGCCCATTTTATAACGAGGATTCCTGCTGTTCGAAAGGGACATTATGGCACTCCCGACGCAGCAAAAATGAAAGGGAGAACAAAAAGCGGCCCGCGAGAAAGGGTACTGGTATTACTTACCCAGCCCACCTTTGGTACTTGACCATGCGCAAGTCTCTGGTACGCTAAAAACAGCCCTTCCCCTAATTGCGAGTAACCACTGACGAATCTGGTTCGCAGGGCGCGGGACACTATGAAAACTTCAGAGCGTCGCCAGCTAACCCGTTTCAGTATTCGTACTCCCCTGCGGTTCCGTGCCACCGGGGTAGCCGCGGACAAGACCGAGCATTTCACCGAAGCTCTGAATATCTCCCGTGGCGGTTTCTTTTTTGCGTCTTCGGCCCCCTTGCAGGTCGGGATGCCGATCGAGGCCACGCTACGCATGCCCACCGAGGTGACCGACGGCGGGCCACAGGAGACACGCTGCACGGCGCGGGTGGTGCATGTACGCAACCAGCCTTATGGGGATGGGCGGATTGGATTTGGAGCGGAGATTGAGAAATTCGAGGTCGTCAGCGTGCAAGAACGGTGGATGAGCTGACGGGCAGTTAGCAGTGATCTGTCTTCAGTGAACAATTAACCCAGACAACTGCAACAGCATTCGTGAAGAGGACCTACTTGTGGCGTGAGTCTGTCCAGGAAGTGCCGCTCGGGTTGAAGCTGAGACTCTTTGCTTCGCTCAGGATTACGCTCTCATGCTTCGTGCTGGACGCTAAGGTTTGGCCGGTGGCACGGTGAAGGTGGTTTTGGCGGTGCCGACGTTCTCGAAGCGATCGTAGGCGCGTACTGCCAGGGTATGCTCTCCGGGAGAAAGTGCGGGGAGGTTGAAGTCGTAGTGCTCGACGGGCAAGTCACTGATGCCGGTGCTGGGCGCGGCGAGGAGCCATTCGCCACCATCGACGCTGTATTGCGCGTGCTCGATGGCAGAGGAAGCATCGCGCGCCGTGAAGGATGCGGGAGGGCCACCACTCATTTTTCCGGAAGGCGCGTTGACTCGTAACTCTTCGATGACCGGCGGAGTGTTATCGACCTCGAAGCGCTCGCTCTCGCGCTCGGTCTTGAGGGCGGCAGCGTGAGGATTCGAAGGGGCGTCGCTGGCGGTTATTTTTAGATAGTAAGCGCCGTCCGCAAATGTGGTTGTGTCCCACGAATAGAATTTCTGCTCGAGATTCTCCTTCAGCAGTTTCCATTCACGTTCGTTTTCACCGCGAAAATAGACGGCGTAGCGGAGCTCATCGTCATTTTCGTCGTGCGCGGTCCAGACAACAGATTGATAGCCCTTTTGCAGTGTGCCCTGGGGCGGCGGCTCGAAATGCGAGGGAGTGCTGGACTGCGTGATGACCAGGCCGGTAGTGTTTGGCGCTGACGGCATTTTGAGAGTGACGGTGGCGGGCTGGCCCGAGCCCATGCCGGGCTGGCCCTGGGCACGAATGCCGGGCTCCTGGAGCGCGATGCCGTCGATGATGGGGGCGACGTTGCGAGGCTGGTAAGCGAGACTTACCCAGTCGATACCATCTCCCGGACGGCCGTCGTGAATGACGGCTTTCCACTGCGCGAATCGGGCGGAAGGCGCTTCCGTGGCGCTGCCGGACTTGGTGAAAGGGCCATACCAGCGGGACCATTCGCGATTGGGATCTTCGGTGTTGCCGGTGCGCAGAAACAATTCGAGGCGAGGTCCATTCGAATTGGCCGAAGATTTGGACGCGGGAGCGGGCGGGGGGCTCCACCAATCGAGGCGGCCCCAATGCGAGAAAAGTTGAGCGTCGAAGGAGCGCGATTCGTAGGATCCTTCCGCTTCGTATTCCGGGCCGACGGAGAAGACTTTACCGGGATTGGAGGTGCACAAGAAGATTTTGCCGGAGGAATTGCGCACAAGGCCGGTAATTTGCGCGGAACCTGATTTGGCGAGCTGTGCGAATACCCCGCGTCCATCAATGGCTAAAAGCGTGCCATTGTTTCCAGCGCCGGCGAGGAGACGGCCGTCGGAAGCGAGACCTAGGGCGTAGACGATATCTTCGCGAGAGGACCAAAGCTCCTCGGGGGCGCCGTCGGTGTTGATGCGATAGATGCTGCTGGTGAGAAGAGGAGGGAAAGCGACGAATGGCTGTTGAGGCTGCTGCGCCGGGCCGGCGCCGCTCATTCCGGCGGCGGTGATGGTGGTAGTTCCTTGAGGAGTGGCGATGACCGCATTCGGAGCCGGCGTGCCCGCGCGCGACTTTTCGCCTATCGCGGAGGCGTAGATCACGCCATCGGTGGAGACCGCAAGTGAAGTCACTTCCCGCTTTGCGGTTTCGTAAAGGACGAAGCCTTCGGCTTTGGGCGCGGAGGCATCCTTGGTGTCTTTGGAGGAAGTGTTCGAGGAAGTCCGTGATATGCGGAGGATGCGGCCGGTGGGCTCGGTGCCGGCGATGAGATTGCTTTTGGCGTCGAACGCAAGAACGCGGATGTGGGCTTCTTCGCTGGAATAAAAGAGCTCGCCCTTGCCTTCGGGTGAAATGGAGAAGACCTGCCCTTTATCGCCCGTGGCCACGTAAAGAGTGCCATCCGGAGCGAAGGCGAGATCCCAGATGTATTTTGTCTTGGGATCGAAGAATAAGGACTTTTCGCCGGAGGCGGAGACCTTGAAAACCTTGCCGTCGGGCGACGTTCCGACGTAAAGAGACCCTTTCGCATCGAAGGCGATGGCTTGGGCGGAGAGATCGGTGGAATCGAAGACCACGGTGGGTTTGCCGCTGGCGTCAAAGCGGAAGACTTTTGCGGGAGAGCCGCCTGCGGCGTACAGCGTGCCCGTGGAGTCCAGGCGGACAGCCCAGAGGTACGAGGCGTCGGCGTCGGCGAGGAGGCTGAATTTCGGAGCAATTTCGAGACGGCCGTCGCTGCGAACGGCCACGCCATGCGCGGTGCCCTTGAGAAATTCGTCGTAGGTGGACTGGCGCCAGCGGCGAGTATGCTCAGCGAAGAGTGGCAGGGAGGCGAGGAAGCAAAGAGCTAGAGACAGAGAAAGAGTGCGGCGACGGAAGAGGCCGGGCAGCGCAGTTTTATCCTGTCGATTTTGCGTAGGAGTCATCGGATTGGTCACCGGATTTGGAGATTGAGAGAAACTACGCCGGAGACTGGGCCTCCAAGCGGGATGGAAGCTTCACTGGCCAGGGATTCGCGCAAGACTTGCACGCCGCCGGGGGCAGGATGGCCATCAACAATGCTAATTTGAGACAAGGGGATGTTGGGCATTTCCTTGTCCTCCCAAAGTAGCGTCGGGGCGGGGACGAACAGTCCGACGTAGAGACGGTCGTTGCGGCGTTCGCGGTTCAGAAGCGTGATGAGCTGGTCCAGGCCGGCGGGGCCGCCGCCCGCACCGGGGAAGCCAAAACCCCGCGAGGAGCGATTGAGAATATCGCCGTCGCTCACGAGGATGCGGAGCGTAGTACCGCGCGCCGCCTGTTCGGGGACGCGGACGCTGGCTTCTTCGACGTGGGCAGCACCGCGATATGGACGAAGGAGCACGCGGACGCGAAGTGTTTCACCGGGAGCAGCTTCGCTTCTCTCGAGCCAGGCGCTCTCGATCGCAAAAGACCTCCGGCCGGGGACGCTTTCGACGCGGAGAGAGATGTGGTCAACCTTGGCGAGCTCGAAGCTGTTGGTGAACAGGCGCGTAAAAACACCCTGCATGGTGAGGGCGATGGGGAGCCCGTCGGGCGAGAGGGAATCACCGGGAGCGAAGGTGTTTTCGATTCTTACGGGTGAATGTCCCTGCAGCTGAATCTCGCCAGAAAAATGAAGTGTCGTACCCTCGCCGTAGAGCGAATTTTGGGTAAGACCGCTAAAGATCGTGATGGCGACAAGCAGCGGAGTGAACTTCGGGTGATTGATAAGTTCGAAATGAAGCTTTTTTTCCTTCATAGCGCCGCTGGAAGAATCGGATCCGGGAACGAGCAGGCTCAGATCAAGCGGAATCATGGGAGGAGCAGGGCCGAGTTTGCCAGTGACAGCGGTGAGATGATCGCCGGTAATCGTGCCGATGGCGCCGCCGACGTTTACGATTTTCGTCGAAGCGAGGTTGGAGGAGAGCGTGGTCACGACGCGGCTGCGGGCCATGGGAAGCGCGACGGTGCCGAGGCTCATAAGAGGGTGGCCGCACAGATAGACGCGATCGCCCTGCACTGCGGTGACAGTGCACGCGGAATTGATGGAGGCATCGCCCTGGACCAGAACCATGCCAGCCATGTCGCCCGGAACGAGATGCGCATCCTCGGGCCGCGCCGCCGCCGTGCCCCCTTGCGCCGCGACGAAGCCGTAACCCTGAAGCTGATTCGAGAATTGCTGAATCACTGACGTTGGAAAACCGGAGAATACCAGCGGAGTCTCAATCGGCTCGAGAGAGGAGCCGGGGGAGATGCCGGCCCGCATGTTGGAATCGGCGGGCAGAGAAAATTGTTGCGTGTTGACTTCCGCCGATGCGCTTTGCGAAGGAGGATTCAGCATATCGGCGATGGGGGTGACGCCGGCGATAGCCTCCTTGGTGAAAATTCCGAGTTTCAGGGAGAGCGCACCCGCAAGTTTGCCATCGAGATAGACAGGGCTGCCGCTCATGCCGGCGACTACGCCGGTGTGCTCGACTTTAGGGCCCTTGAGCTGGACCAGGATGATAGCTTGCTTGGGGCCAAGAAAATTCTCCAGCACACCGATGACTTCGAGGTCAAATTTCTCGATCTGGTCGCCTTCGAAGATGGTGTAGGCGTAGCCTTGCATGCCAGGACGGACCTGACTTAGGGGAAGAAGTTCGTCCGCCTGAGGGGCTGCCGCGAGACGAGCGGGGAGGCCTAGGGCAGCCGTGAGCGCGAGGAGGGCGCCAAGGATAAAGCGAAATGAATTTAACAGCTGAGACCGGCTCGTAACCATGAACCTCCCATAATACGCGGTGGGTTAGTGAGAAGCAATCGAACCCAGCGAAGACGATAAGTAAGAATCACTAGCCGGACGACCTGGGATGGCGCCGGATGTTGATTGAACTGGGCAAAGGATTTCGTTACTTCCTCAATCTCCAGCAACAAAACAGCCGTCCTCTCAGTCGTGGTGGCGCATGGCGAAGACTTTGTCAACGGAATCTTCGTATGGATAAACGTGGACCATCCAGCCGAAAATGACTGGCGAGAAGCGGCCGCCGGCGGCGTCGCAAGCTTGCTCGGTGGTGATGGAGCCGCGCAGGCCGAATTTGGTCCAATCGGCGTGGCGGCGCTGATCTTTGGCAGGCATGCAGAGATTGGTGTGGAGGTGCCACATGGCCATGCTCAGCGGGACGCGATCATTGAGCTGCTCTTCGGTGGCGCGCTTGGGCATGGTGTACATGGCGCCGACGAGTTCATAGCCGCCGCGAGTTTTCTTGTACAGGAGAGAGGTCGGGCGCGACGGATCAAACGTGAAGGCTTCGAGGAAGCCATTCCAGTAATTCGTGAAGTGATACTCGGGCTGCGGGAGATTGGGGAGAAAAACCTTGTAACCGTCATTCAGGGCGACGTGGTAATCCTTGTATTTTTCAATGCCGGAGCGAAGTTGCGCGACGATTTCGTCGGCGCGCTGGGAATCCTCCGGAGTTTGCGGACGCATCGCGGTCATGTGCATGTGCAGGCTGTGCGCGTCCATGTGTCCGGGAGTCATGTCGTGGACGGCGTGGGCTTCGTTGGCCTTGGCGTCGTCCATGTCCATTCCGGGCATGCGGCGGTGATCTATGGGCTGAGATTCCTGGTGTTGAGAGCCGGAAGATTGTGGCGGTTCCGGAGATGGCGCGGCGGGCGCGCGGTGGCCGGGAATGGCGGCCAGCAAGACACTCACCAGGAAAAGTGCGGCGAAAAGGACGCCTGCTTCGGCGATGTGTAAGAACGTACGGCGGGCGAACATGATCTTTCTCCTTCACCCATAATACGAAGATTCAGGCTGGAAAATTTCGGGGCGAAGTACAGGGAGTGCTTTGCAAAAAACTGGCCAGAAGGGCAGGAAGTACAGGATGTTAAGGAAGCAAGAGAGTTAAAGGAGGAAGAAAAGCGACCTACGAGCTGCGATTGCCGGTGGCAAGATGAAGACGCGCGACGTGGTAAGATTTTTGCGTGAAGAAGGAGACGATTCATCCGGCGAAGTATTTGACCGGCGGGGTGGAACTGCCGGGCGATAAATCCATTTCGCACCGGTATGCAATGCTGGCGGGACTCGCCGAAGGGACCAGCGAACTGCGGCATTTTTCCGCTGCGGCGGATTGCCAAAGCACTTTGGAATGCATGAGCGCGCTGGGCGCGGAAGTTAAGATTGAGAAGGATTTGGTGAAAGTCACCGGACGCGGGCCACGGGGACTGAAATCGAGCCGGCGGGCGCTGGATGCGGGAAATTCCGGGACGACTATGCGGCTGCTCGCGGGGATTCTTGCCGGGCAGGAATTTTCTTCGAAATTGACAGGAGATGAATCACTGCAAAAACGTCCCATGAAACGGGTTATCGCGCCCCTTCGTGAAATGGGCGCGGAGATTCGCGGGCGGGACGATAACTTCGCGCCCCTGGAAATTCGCGGGGCGAACCTCAAGGCCATCGATTTCAAGATGTCGATGGCCAGCGCGCAAGTGAAGTCGGCGGTGCTGCTGGCGGGATTGTTCGCGGAGGGCGAGACCAGCGTGACCGAGCCTGCCCGGACGCGCGACCACACGGAACTGGCGCTGGAAGAATTCGGAGCATCGATAGAGAAACACGGTCGCACCATAAAGGTGCACGGGCTGGGCCACGGAAACGGAAGCGGAAAGCTAGCGGCAAAATCGCTCGATGTGCCGGGAGATCTGTCTTCCGCGGTGTTTTTCATCGCGGCCGCGTCGCTCCTGCCGGATTCGAATATTTTGATTCACAATGTTGGGTTGAACCCGACGCGCACGGCCATTCTGGACCTCTTTGTATCGATGGGCGCCTCGATCCACGTGCTGGGGCTTAAGAGCACGCAGGGGGAGATCATCGGGGACCTTGCCGTGAAGGGCGCATCGTTAAAGGGCGGTGTGATCGCGGGAGAGCAAATTCCGCTGGTGATCGATGAATTGCCGATGCTGGCAGCGCTGGGACCGTTCACGGAAGAAGGAATTGAGATTAGCGATGCCGCGGAGTTGCGAGTGAAAGAGAGCGACCGGATTGCAGCGCTTGCGGAGAATTTGCGGCGCATGGGTGCGACGGTAGAAGAACGGCCCGACGGATTGAAAGTGGCGGGCCGGCGCGCGGGAAAACTGCGCGGCGCGGAGATTGAGCCACGCGGGGACCACCGGATTGCGATGGCGTTTGCGGTGGCTGGCCTGGCGGCCGAAAGCAATACCGTCATTCGCGACGCGGATTGCGCCGCCGTTTCCTTCCCCACATTTTTTCAGGAATTGAACCACTTGGCGGAACGCTAGGGTAAAGACCCGACACTGAAATCAAGTATCTTATCTCCCGCATTTTTATTTGCCGTTTACCTGCCCGGTGCCAATCTTGGCAGATCATGGACCTCGCAATTCCCAGCCTGGTCAAGGACTCCGGCCGTAGCTGGAAGCGCCCGAAGTACAAGGAATCTCAATTACGGGGGTGACATCATGAAGGTAAATCGCCGCGAATTGCTGAAGCATGCCGCGTTCATTTCGGGAGCCGCGTTGGTCGGCGTGTCGTGGCCCTCGACGAAGAATTTGTTTGCACAAGATGTTCTTCTGAACCTACCGAGCCCAGGGAGCTCGGGCATTGAACACATCGTCGTCGTAACAATGGAGAATCGGAGCTTCGATCATTTTCTCGGGTGGCTGCCAAATGCGGACGGCAAGCAAGCCGGATCGACGTACCTGGACAGTGCGGGCGTGAGCCACGTGACTCATTCGCTTTCAGGTGATTACGCCGGCTGCCCGCATCCGGATCCCGACCATTCCTACGGCGGCGCCCGCGTCGAGTATAACCAAGGCTTGATGGATGGCTTTCTCCGAGCGGGCAGCAACGATGTCTATTCCATTGGCTATTACGGCGAACAAGACATCCCGTTTTACGCAGCGCTGGCCCGGAACTACACCACCTGCGACCGGTATTTCGCATCGATCCTTGGCCCAACATTCCCGAACCGCCTGTTCCTGCACGCCGCGCAAACCGACCGCTTGACCAATAGCACCAACGTCAGTTCGCTGCCGACAATTTGGGACCGGTTGGCCAGTGCTGGAGTGAGCGCGACTTACTTCTATTCGAATGTCCCGTTCGTGGCCCTGTGGGGTGCGAAGTATCTCGGCATTTCGCGTTTGTACGGGGAATTTCTCGTGGCCGCCGCCACCGGGACGCTACCCGCAGTTTCCTTCATCGATCCGCGGTACACGGTTCTCGATGACGGCACGGGCAATGACGATCATCCCCACGCCGACATCCGTGAAGGAGATCTATTCCTTTATCAGACTTTCGAGGCCGTGGCCAAGGGACCAAAGTGGGCAAACACCGTGTTCATCGTAAACTTTGACGAATGGGGCGGCTTTTTCGAGCATGTCGCGCCGCCGCGGGCCACCGCTCCCAACCAGGTGGACCCCGATCTCGTGAACAGCAGAGCGTTGCTCGGATGTCGCGTGCCTACGGTCGTCGCGTCGCCGTTTAGCCGGGGGAATGCGTGTGATCCAAGGGTGAACGCAGTGGTGTTCGATCACACTTCCGTTATGAAGTTGATTGAGTGGCGTTGGGGGCTTGCGCCATTGACCGCGCGCGATGCGAGCAGCGACGTGGCTAACCTTGCGTACGCATTGAACTTCAAAGAGCCCGACGACTCAGTTCCGAACTTGCCCAAGCCGCAAGCGCCTCTCATTGCGGCCCCTTGCCTTGCAAATCTTGGTGGCGGAATCCTGAGCACCGGTTCGACAACGTCGGCTGCTACCGAATGGCAAGAACTCAGCAGTCAGGCAAAGGCACTCGGATTCACTGTGAATTGACGCGCTCGGGGCAACCAGGCGCCGCGGGAAATGAGGATTAAACAGGGAGGTCAGAGGGAGGAAACCATCGCGTTTCACCAACTCGGCTGACACGCTTGTACCCGCATGACCTTAGCGTAGGCCGGTTATTGAGTGGTGAAATTCAGTGCTCCTCGGAGTCGGGAACGGGCGGCGGGTTTTTGGGGCGCGGCGGTTTTGGCGGGACGGGGATTTCAGCGCTCGTTTTGTGCACAGAGATGGAGCCGTAGCTCGTTTTGAGCGTGATTTTCGGGCCGCGGCCGCGACCATAATTTCCTTCCAGATGGGAATCACCGGAATCGGTTGACGATTTCTTCAGGGAATCCGCGGAAAACTCGGAGTCGATGTCGCCGGAGTGGCAATCCCCGACGATGTTGAAGCTGGAAGATTCCGGCAGACTGAGCGTGATGCCTGCGGAAGAATTGTAGAGTTCCACGTCTTCTTTTGGTGGCGCCGAGAAACGCACTTCGACGTTGCCGTTGCGATTGTCGACCTTCACTTTGCCAGTGGCATTTTCAATGGAGACGTCGTAGGAATTCGTGCGCAGGGAAAGATTTCCCGGAGCGTCGGCGATTTCGAGATTGCCGGAGCTGGTTTCCATGTGGCCGGTGAGCTGCGTCAGCGTCAGATCGGTGCGCTGGGAGATAAAGCGGACGCCCTTGGCAATTTTGTCGGCGCGAATAGGGCCGTAAAACTCGCCGTCGATAGTCAGGCCGCCGGTGGCGGAAGAAACATTGATTTCGCCGCCGTGGCCGGCAATTTTCACGTTGCCCTTGGTGTCGGAAACTTTGATGTCGCCTTTGCGCGTCTCGATGGTGACGTCTCCAGCCGTGTCGCGAACCTCGATGTCGCCGTTGGTGGTGGTGATGGAAACCGGCTTGGCCATGTCGGAGACGGTAATGTCGCCCTTTTCGTTGCGGATGGTAAGCGATGAATTCTTCGGAACGGAGACGTCCAAATCCAGGCTGATGCGGGAATCGCCGGCGCCGGTGCCGGTGGGATGGATTTCGTAGCCGTCGCCGTTTTGTACGATTTCCGCGGAGACGGGATCCGCGAGCTTCTGGGCGTCGGTCTCACTCCAGCCTTTCGCGAATTTCTTTCCGGAGATGCGGACTTGAGAAGTGTCTGCCGAGCGGACACTGATGTCGCCGCGGCCGATGCGAATGGTGACGCGGGCGTCGGGAGGAACCGTCTTGGGTTCAACGTTCAGATCGAAAGGGAACTTGTCGCCGATTTCAGGGATTCCAATCTTGGGACCCTTTTCAATCACAATGTCGTGGATCACGACGATGCCCACTAGTGCGAATAGGCCAAGAACAAGAATAATTTCGCCGGGAGTGATGCGCGCGGCGGGGGAATTTCCAAAACGGGTCCCCGAAGTGCGTTCGTACAGCTTTACCGCACCCAAAATGATGAGGATGAGCGGCCACCAGTGCCAGAGGAGGCGGCCGATATCGTAGCCACGATAATTGTGCAGAAGCAGCAGCGCGCCAACGGAGATGAGAATCAGGCCGGAGAAGATTGAACTGCCGCGTGGGCGAAGATTCGCCATATTGAATTACTGTCCTTGCCCCTGACCGGCGAAAGGCGGTGGAGGCGCGCCGGGCGTCCCCGCGGGTGGCGCCGGCGGGATGGCGCCGGCGATGTGACCGTCCATCGGAGCGAGCGCAGCGGCCAGGCTGACAGCGCCAATGACAATCAGGACGACAGGATAGGTATTGCCGAAATCGAAGAAGCCGCCGCGCATTTCGCTGAGCAGAAAGA
>Ga0307475_10001088_pt1 | contig 16224 bp, 15 predicted proteins | sample atmos_gasesECM1C_FD_203317 | JGI IMG/M metagenome (GOLD analysis project Ga0307475, IMG submission 203317) | Hardwood forest soil microbial communities from Morgan-Monroe State Forest, Indiana, United States - atmos_gasesECM1C_515 | ecosystem: Environmental > Terrestrial > Soil > Temperate... | reverse complement strand
TCCCTCTTGTCGAGTGGTCTGCCCGTTGAGGACCCCCTGGTTAAGCGACATCGGCGGGAATGGTTGACGAAGGGTACACAAGTGCTCGATTTAAACCCGTCAAAGGGCACTCCGCAGAAAGCCTGAGGCGGTTATAAACCGGCGGGCGTCTGCGTATGCCTAGGAGGAGGCAGTACGGGCAATGCCACGTGGCACGTCACAAGCCACGAATCCGAACCGCACGTTGCTGCGATTCCTTTGGATTGCGGTCGTCTTTCTCGCCTTTGTTGGGATTGCGGTGGCCACACGGCGAACGATCGTTCTGCTCAAGCCTGGCGCTCTGAGTTCGCCGAGGAATCCCGCGGCCGACTTGGAGGCGCATTTCGCGAGCGAACGCACCCTGGTGCTGACGCACATCCTGCCCGCCCTGCTTTTCATGACGCTGGGGCCGCTGCAATTCGCGCGCAGCGTGCGGTCGCGCTATCCGCAGATCCACCGCTGGTCGGGGCGCATTTTCCTCGCCGCCAGCGCTGTTGTGGGAATCACCGGGCTGCGATTGGCCTACGGAAAAACCATCGGTGGCATGGATGAAAAGGCCGCCATCGTGCTCTTCGGAACTTTTTTCTTGATTTCGCTGGGGAAGGCGCTCTGGCATGCGCTGCGGCGCGAATTTGCGCAGCATCGCAAGTGGATGATTCGCGGCTACGCCATCGGACTCGCGGTGGCCACCATCCGCCCGATCGTCGGTTTTTTCTTTGCCGCGGCGGTGATTCGCGGACATGTTCCAGATCCACACCAATTCTTCGGCACCGCATTCTGGATCGGCTTTACTCTCCAAACCATCGCCGCCGAAGTCTGGATCAACTACACTCGGCCAGCTGCCGCCCCTCAGATCACCTTCCCCACGGAGGCAACTAGCGGCTAGACCGCGCGCTCACTGGCGGCGCCAAGTCATTTCCACGCGAATTGGGATTTCATTCTTCACCGGCAAGGTCAAGAGCGTCGGAGGTCCAATCTTGAAGTCAGACAGCGTGGCCGGAATGGTTCCCGCGATTTTGATTTCGCTTCCCTGGGGCGTCAGCTGAAAAGGAACCTGTTTGTAACATGCCGTCTGACCCGCAAACTGGACTTCCAGATCGGCGTGGATGGTCGCAGACTTCGAGTCGCTTTCCGGCAATCGCGTGCGGACGGTGACCAGGGGAAATTCCGCGCCTTTGGTCACCTCAAGCATGTGCAAATCGCGGTTGCTGTCGCCCGAATCAAACGATTTGACCGGCACCGCAATCAAGAAATCGCATTGCTCCTCGTGGCAAACGCCTTTGCCTCGTGCGGCGTGGCTCACGCCTTCGGTTTGGTGCAGCGGATGAGAAACGTGGTAAGTCAGCGTCGATTGGTCAAGAATCCATTGTTCCTCTGCAGCGACGAGACGCTGCGGCAACGCTAGAAACAACGAAAGGAAAAGGACCGCCAGACATTGTGCATTCTGCTTCGCATTCACAGCGGCTTTCGTCCACGCATCGATAGGCATACTCATAAAAATGATTCAAAACTTCAGCGATACCGACAGCAGCGCCGCCCCAAAAGCCCCTGCCGTCACGATGGCCACGGGCCCATGAGCTTTGGCGATGCCGTGAACTCTCTCCCCGTTGTTCTTCTGCGAGTACGCCAACGCTCCCAGGATCGGTGTGAGGATCATCCCCGGGCCATGAATCCACGCCATGGCTTTATGAAAGCGAATCGGCCCGCGGGATCTTGTTCCCGGCACGCGCGGCGCGCGGATCGCAAAGTATGCGGTTGTAAAGTACAAGTCCGCCGTAGCGGAACCCAAAATCATGTGCACCGTTCGGTCCGTATTGCTCGTGTCCCTGCCGCCCGCATTGATGGACGTGGCCACCGACGCGATCATCGGGAGCGTTGTGATCAGGCCCAACCGTTGGTGGATTTTCAGCATGTGTGTCCGTCTTTCCAGCAGCGCCTGTTCCTTGGGACTTCCTTTGATTTCGGCGGGTGAAAACCCCAAGTCCTGAAGCGATGGAGCGTTGCCGGGAGAGGCGTTGGCTCCGGAACTCGCGGGAGATTGCGGTTGTGGCTCTGCGGGCAGCGCCGTCAGCGTGGCATTGTAAGTCAGCGTGGCTCCCGCTGTGAGCGTCACCTTATCGGCTTTCACCGCAAACCCCTGCACCGAGACCGTCACTTCGTAATCGCCGGGGACAAGTTTCGGCAGGTTGAACGTTCCGGTTCTATCGGTTTGAATGTCCGCCGCTTGGCCCGTCTCCAAATTCCTGATAGAAACTTTAGCGTTGGGCACTGCCGCTCCCGACGAGTCCGCGACTCTGCCCGACAGTGTCGCCGCTGCTTCCTGCGCCCGCAGTGCGGGAGTGGCCAAAGAGAAGATCATTAGCACTGCGCAGGCCGCAAGCTTGGCCATTCTCTCTCTCATGGGACTCTCCTCGTGCCCTCATCCGGCCATACTGTGATGAAGCTGCCATGGAGCTGAACCAAGTAGGTTGCCACTCGAATCAACGAATCTGCCTCTAGAGATGCTACGATTCCTGCCGGGGATGTACGCATTATCTTGCGCAGAAACGGAAAGGCCGCTAGCTTAACAAACAGAGGCGCAAGATGGTCTCACAATTTTCGGGCTTCCCCGTGGAAGCCCTGCAATTTTTTCGAGGCCTGGCGCGCAACAACCGGCGCGAATGGTTCTTGCCTCGCAAGGCTCTCTTTGAAGAAAAGGTCAAGGGGCCGATGCGCCAGTTGGTTGACGCGCTAAATATCGCCTTGCGCGATTTCGCTCCCGAGTACGAAACCGATCCGGACAAAGCCATCTTCCGCATCTATCGCGACATCCGCTTCAGCAAGGACAAGAGGCCCTACAAAGAGCACATCGCCGCCACGTTTCATCGGCACGGAAGCATGGGCCATACGCAAGGCGGCTACTATGTGGCCATCTCGCAGAAGTCAGTCGCCGTCGGGGGAGGGGTGTACATGCCCGAGCCTGCTCAGTTGCTCTCCATCCGCCAGCGCATCGCGGAGCGCCATGAGGAGTTCCGGCGCATTCTTGCCGCGCGCCGCGCGCGCAAGCTCCTCGGCGGCCTGGAGGGCGCGCAGCTCTCGCGCGTTCCCCGCGGCTTTGCCGCCGACCATCCTGCCGCCGATTTGCTGCGCTACAAATACTACATTCTGTACAAAGAACTGCCACCCAGCCTCGCCACTTCCTCGGGGCTATACAAGGCCATCGTCGAGCGCTTCCACGTTATGGTCCCCTTCCTGCAATTCTTGACCGCCGCCTTCGCCGCTCAGTCAAAGAAGCCCGACGGCCGCGCCCTATTCGCCTCGGGAAAGCTGTGACGTTGACATTCATACTTCGATGAGAGATGAAGTGTCGGCTTCGAGCATGTGCTATGACGGGCGATGCGTGTTGCGCGCAGGAGCGGGGTGCAACTTGCGAAAAGCCGGGATGATGCTTGGACTGCTGGTTGGTGCGCCGGTTCTCGTGCCCGGAGGTCCGCGGGCGCAGTGGAAAACAACCTGGAGCTACGAAGGGTCAAAAGGGCCAGAACACTGGGGCGACCTGGATCCGGCTTATGCGGCCTGTAGAGACGGCAAAGAGCAGTCTCCCATCGACATTCGGAGCACCCAGAAGGCCGCGCTCCCCGCCCTGCGATTCGAATACGAAAGCGGCCCGCTCAAGTACCTGATCAACAACGGCAAAACCATTCGCGTGAATTACCGCGACGCTCCAGGAAAGGGAAACTTCCTGATTGTGGGCGACACGCGCTATGAGCTCACACAATTCCATTTTCACCGGCCCAGCGAAGAGTACATTCACGGCAAACCCTACGAGATGGTGGCGCACCTAATGCACCAGGCTAGTGACGGGAAAATCGCCGGCGTCGTCGTTCTTTTGAAAGCGGGCATGGCAAACACCACCGTCGAGCACATTTGGGAACATATGCCCATGACCGAAGGCAAAGAAGAGGAGATTCCCGGCGTCCAAGTGAATCCCGCGGGTTTGTTGCCCCGCAACTTTGCCTACTACACTTACCGGGGGTCGCTCACGGCCCCGCCTTGTACCGAAGGCGTCACCTGGTTTGTGCTCAAGGCTCCCGCAGAAATTTCGGCTGAGCAAATCAACGCCTTCGCCAGGCTCTATCCTCACGACGTCAGGCCCCCTCAGCCGCTCAACGGCCGCATCGTCGAGGAAAGTCAGTAACAGCGCGGAACCAGCCCGTTGCCGCCGTGGAAGACGTGAGCGGAAGCAGTGTCACCGACGCGGACCTGTCTATTGGCTCTCTCGCGAAATGGGTCGAAGTCGTGCGAAGACGACAAATCCCACCGGATGTGAGCCATAAATGGGTCGCAGAGTCGCAGGGACCCCGTAGGTGGTGAATTGCGCTCCGAGCGCGGATGACAGATGCGGAACAATAGGGAAATCGCGATCGTAGCCGAAGGTGTACTCCTCGACGCGTCCAATCGCTTTCTCCCGAAAACCAGCTGGAAGAGGGTTTTCACCGAGCACGAGCTCATCGGAGCGGTCCACATTCTCGACGCGAGTCCATACAGAATTGCGAGCGTGGAAGCGCATCGTGGACTCGAGAAGATAGCTATTGAAGATGGAGTTGTCTTGAATCGACCGAGTTCGCCCCCACAGCATCGTGCTCGCCCAGTTTCCACCCTGCAGGCGGCGGTTATACATGACCGATGCGGTTAGCCTAGCCTGATCGTCATTCGGAAAGAGCGCCTCCGGGCTGGCAATTCGCGCATAGGAAACCTGCCCACTCCAATTCTTCCCCGGCTGAACGGTCAAACGCGTGGACCACGAATCGATTTTCCCGGTATCGAGGTCCCACCGGAACTCATCGGGTTCCCGTCCGTGGAAACCGCTCGACTCAATCCGGAACATTTTGTGCGTCAGCCCCAGGGTGACCACTTCATTCGCGATGTGTGTGGAATCCTGCTGGTGGTGGCCTAATGTTCCGACTGGGTTCTCGGAAGCAGACGCCCGGTGGGCATACGCGGTTGGTCCAATGGCTGGATCACCCACCGGAGCGAAATATAAAGACAGGAGACTGTTTTCGCCCATCTTCAGATCGTACAAAGCGGCCAATTCCATAATGAAGTCGTGGGGATGCTGACCGTCCTCGATGGGCTTGCCAAAGGCTGTCTCGCCTTGTTGAAAGAGAAGCGGGTAACGGCGAACAGAAATCGTTGCCGGCTCCAGGCTGAGCATGAGCCTTCCGGTGAAGGTCCCCGGTCCGAGCTTATGCTGAGCCGCTCCCATAAACCAATTCGTCGAAAAGAACTTGTCTCCGCCGCGCGCGCCGCTCTGCTGCTCGTCTAGGACGAAAATGTTTGCGTGGAACATCAACATCCATTGGCCTTTCATGGACATAACCATGGGGATGGGCGTGGAATTCGGTTCGGCGCTTGTCCCGGACCCGCCGTGCAGCGTGATCTCCTCAATGAACGTTTCTGGCTGCTCACTCATAGAACCGCTTTCCATCTTCATTTGCTTCTTTTCCTGGTGCGGCATGCCCGGCATACCGGCTCCGCTCATGCCGGAATCCCGCACCGGCTCTTGCCGAGCGATGCAGGCAACGGGCACCAACAAGCCAAAGACAAACGCAGCGTAGTTCCGGGTCATAAAACCTCTTTTGCCTCGAGCGCGGGCCTTATTCGTTGGCGGCAATTACGGAAATAGAGTGACCAAACTAGCGGGCAGTAGAGGTGGGTCTAAATGCGGAGGATTCCCGAAACAGCAAAGACATCCGGCAATTTCGTGCGGGAATTACGCGATATGTAACGCACCGCCAAGGACGGTGTTGCGGGAGAAACAGCAGCAGATGCTTCGCTGTCGATTGCCTGAGTTGGATCAGCGCACTTGCCTTGGGCAAGAGCAGGTGCGACCACCACCTCGCGTGAAAGGCATTTCTCTCGGTGACAGGGACCCTGGTGATTTCGAAAAGCCACGGAATGTGCCCCATCCGGGTCAGCCGGGCCGTGGCAATGCATACCGGCATCGTGCTTGACAGAACTCTTCACGGCTTCCCGTCGTTCCGGACCGATGAGCCGGGGACCTGGGATCGTGGCGTCATCGAGAGAACAGGTGATGTTGCAAGCAGTGGATGCGCACATCGAAAGCGGTGAAACCGCAAACACAAGCAGCATTGCCAGGAGATTTCGCCATTTGGCTGTCATTGCCATTATCGGAACTTAGATTGCCCCAGACTAAGAATAGTTTCAACCGTCTGCCGAGCCTGGTCAACCGGCCCGCTGCGCCCGAATTACATTCATTTAAGCTGGGCCCTGTCAGTTTCGCCGCACGGTATTAGCAGGCCGAGGGGCCACTCGCCACTCGCCACTTCCCTGTCGTACACTCGACGTAGCGAATTTGCGCAAGGATTGGTCCATGAGCACTCCCGCTCAATCGGTTCCGGCAGGGACACCGGCCCGCAGGTGGCCAGACTGTGCCGTTTCCTCTCTCATAGTCTTGTTATGGATTATAGCGGCAACAGGCGAATGAAGCCCTCAAGATTGGCGGCGTCGGCCGTCCTCCTGGCTACGACGGCTCTTCCTGTATTCGCTCAGGCACAGAAAAAGCCGGTTTGGAAATCGGTGGAATTTGCGATTGTGAAGTTCAATGACGAGGCGCCGAAATCCTGGAGCATGTATCACACGGAGAAAAAGGGGCTGTTGCTGGTGCGGCTCTGGAAGCGTTATTTGCTGGTAGATGTGAAAGAGCAAGAAGTCTACGAAATCGATCCGCAGACGGTGAAGCTCGCGGGCGACAACGTCGAATGGTCGCTCGCCGAGAAGCCCAGCGAGCCGCTCGAAACTCCGGATTGGAAAACACGAGACGTCGGCCCCATGGAGCAAGTGTCATTTCGGCTTGGCAAGAACGGGTACGTTCTGCAACTGCAAATCCCGCTGAAGGTCAACGGCCAGCCCGCGTACTGAAGATCAGTTTTGCGTTGTGAAGGACTAGCGACTCTTTTCATCGGCGGTAGATGCCGTAATACCAGGGAATCCAGAGCGCGCCCGGCTCGACGCCGACATTGACCTGGTCGCCGGGCTTAAAGCGGTCGAAGTCGTCTGCATCGACGGCGAGGCGCTCGTATTTTTGCCCTTCGCGCCAGGAGCTCACGATCAGCCGCCGCGACCCGCGCACAATGCCCGGCATGTTGTAGCGTCCCGCAACCGTCTCGGCGTGATACACAACATTTTTGGGGGAATCCAGTCTGCCATTCACAAAAAGAAAGGCCGCGAAAATCCACGGCAACAAGATAAAGCCCGCATAGACGTGCTTCAGCATTTCGAGTTCTTCGTGCTTGCGCGCGCGGCGGTCGAGTATCACGGCAATGGCCAAAGCGACAAAGAAAATCACGCCGAATACCACCAGCATGAGATCCACATCGAGCGGCGGATAAATCTGGCTCACGTAGGGAAAGGCCAGCGACCCGGCAAGAAATATTCCGGTGCGCTTCAGGAATCTGCGGCGAAACATCACCTCGGCGGCCGCCGAAGTGAGCCCGCAAGAGGGACACTGATCCGCGGTTCGCGGTGAACCGCAATCCAGGCAGCGAGTCATTCTTCCCCACACCGAACCCGGCCGTAACCCGGGCCCCACCTAGTATAAGCCGCCGTCAATTGCCGGGGGGAGCGAGCGACGACAAAAGTTCGTGATAGGCTTTGTGACTTTCGTTCTCGGAGAGGGCTACGGAGACACCCATGCCCAGGCCAGGTTCTACGCGTTTCACCATACAATCGAGTTTGACGGGCTGAGGCAGGTGCAAGCGCGCGGTAAAGCCGGCGCCGACCCACAACGTATCGGGCACTTCGATGAACATTCCGTTCGAACTGACATCCCGGGTATTGCCGCGCAGGACCGCCGAGCCCCACTCGATCTCGAGACCGGCGCGGAATTGGTAACGCGGCGCCCAGCGGCGCTCCAAGCGCCGGGATAAATAATCCCCCAAGCCCATTTTTTGGATGCGACTCCCTGCCAGGGTTAAGACCCCAAGGCGCCCAAGCCCACTGGCCGCACGAATAGTTCAAGAATACGCTAATTGTCACCACGGGGAATACGACGCCGAAAGGCGGTGTTTTGTTCCCGTCAATCTTATCTAGAGCGTCAAGTCATTCGAACCAACACGCCAAAGACCCTGGCTGCCAGTCGCCAAGAGTCAAGAATCCGACAAACGGACTCCGCATTCATTGGTGTTTGGACGCGGGAGAACCCTTGGAATCGCCGCCCGCGAGGCGGCGCTGGACTTCGGCTTGGATGTAGCGACGCAGGGTTTCCGGAACAATACCGGGGGCCGCCAGCTCACGGAGGTCCGAGACGGTGAGTTGAGGCAGATAGGAAAGAATGGTGGCCAGCGGGGCGGAGGGCTGGCGAAGCACTGCAATGCGAATGTTGTAGGAGATGGACCACTTGCGGTGATGAATGATCGCCGGGACAACTCCGGACGGGAGTTTCTCGCGGGAAAGAGCTTTCAGCACTTGCGCTTCGGTCAAATAAGGATTGTCGAGGACCACGGAAACCACTTGAGGATGACCTTCCGTCAAGAGCGCACCCGCGACGCGACCAGGGCCGCGTCGCGCGAGCGTGATCTTCTGACCCAGCGGGATCTGCGCAAGGCGCATGAGCAATTGTTCCTCGGCGTTGCGCTTTAGTTCCGCAGGGACGGCGGGCGAAAGGGCCAGTTGAACGAGATCCATCAGATAGAGGTCACGAATCAGCCGGAGAGTAACCAGTCGCGGCCCGCGTGGATGAAAACAGAGAGCGCGCTTGACCCGATAGCTTTTGAGGAGCGGCTTGCGCTTGCCTACTTCTTCGAGAACTTCGCCGGGTAGATCTTTTCGTTCCAGCAGCAAACAAAGCCGCGGTTCGTCGAGCGCGGGATTGTCGAGCAGCGCCAAGAGCACGTCTGCAGAAGGATGATGCAGAAGCGCGGTCAGTTCATCGCCGAGGGCGACGCGCGCGCGTTCGCGATCCTGGGCCACAGGTTCGGGGGCGATAAACTCCGGCATGAATTAACTTTCGGGGATTTCGAGCGGGCTCGTCAAGGCGTCGCGAGCGAGCATCGCTGCCGATTCGGCAACTGGCCGGGGAAGCGGGCCAGGACGGGCGTTATGGACCATTTGCCCAAGCAAAAGGTCGAATTGTTCGCTTAGAAAGGGACTGCCGTCGAAGACCCCTCCCGTCTTGGCGAGAAAGAAGCTTGTGTTCCGCAGCTGGAGATGGTTGACCACTTCGCGAACCTGTTCTATCAGACTTACCGCAGCCATTGAAAGTATCGCTCGTGCAGAAAGGTCGCTGGATTCTGCGGCTTTCGCCACGATCGGGAATACCTTCGGGAAGATGATCGTGGGTCGGTCGCGCGCGAGATCGACGAATTGAGTCCACGTACAATTGAAAGTACGGGAGATTTCGTCGGTCAGCAGAAACTTTTCTTTGTTGAGGAACTTCTGGAAGCAGCGCGCCACGGTCTTTCTGCCGATGTCGTTGGCGCTTCCCGCATCGCCAATGATCGGGCCGAATCCGCCCGCGCGAGCAAGCTTGCTTGGGGACGTTCGGCCGAGCACGGCAGACCCTGTGCCGGCGATCACCACGAGGCTCGGGATTTCCCCTGTGGCGGCGAGAGAAAGAACTAAGTCACTGGTAACGACAATCGTGGCCTTGGGAAAGACAGGATTGAGATTCGCTTGAATTTCGGCGCGAACGCCTGGCTCGCCTGCGCCGGAAATGCCCGCCAAAATGTAAGCGACATCGAAAGGCGATTTCGCAGCCGCGCGGAGGGCCTCCTTGCCTGCCTCCGTGAGCGTCGCGCCGGAAGCTTCAGCTCCCAGGTTGACAGCATTGGATGCGCCGGAGCGGGTGCGAGCTAGAATCGCACCAGTTTCGTCCATCAGGACGCATTCGGTTTTTGTGCCGCCGCCATCAAAGCCGAGGACATAGCGCATCAGAAGAGAATAAATGAGAACCGCGAGATTTTGGGCTGGTCTTAACAAAGGATGTGCAATCTCTTGTGAGTCGGAGTCTGGTAAGATGCTCGGCCAATGGCGGGCTCCCACTCACTGGTAGGCCAAGCGCTTTCGCACTACTGCATTGTCGAGACGTTGGGCGGGAAAAACGAATCTTGACTTGACACCGTCACCCTTTCTCAAGTTAAGTAGGTTTCATACACCCCCATCACCAGGGCCGTTTGACGTTTACGCGAGTATCTCAAGTTTGTAGCGTTGTGTGTTAGAGAACACCGACTTACAGAAGAAAGAGGCTCTTTTTTCTCTGCAACGAATCTTGTACTCAGGACACTACGTGGAAAGGAATGAACGGGAACCCAAATGATGCGCACATCCCAGCCTCTGCGCTTCACGGCCAGGACCAGGTCAATTGAATTTGCCGTCCGTTGCAACCCGAGTCGTCCGCCGAGCGGACCACACCGCTCGACCGCGCGGAGGCGGGTTGAGCTAGTCCTCGATAGTTTTGCCACAGGGACAGCTGGCGCGCGGTCGGCGGCACATTGTCAAAGGCACCTGCTCTATCGCGCCGAGCCGTATGAAATCGACCTGCTCCTTGAGTCACATCCAGAAAGTAATCGCCTGGTGGTCACTGGAGAGTTGTTGGACACCAGCCAGCCTGAGATCTTTCGGCGAGGCGTCAGGGTCACGCTGTGGAACTTCCGTCAGAGTTTCGTCACGCTCAGGACCAACCAATGGGGCGAGTTTTGGGGCGAGATCGAAGACTCGGCTGAGTTGATGGTTTCGCTCAAGGTCCAGACCAGAGAAATTGTCATCTCCATTCGAAACGTACGGACCGGCCGGCGTTAGATTCCTGACCTACAGCCTTGGAATTTACAAGCGCAGATACAGACGGTTCGCCACCCTCAGGGAGCTACCGCGGCATCGCCAGGGACAGCTTCTACCGCGGCGCGGACGAAGTTAAGCGCTGGGTCTCCGCAGGCGAATCGTCCAGAGGTTTCTAGCGGATCGCTAGGTCCACAAGTCATCGAGGGAGTTTTGGCGGAAGGGCGAAAGGTGACGAGAACCTTCCCCGCTGGTCTGATCAACAACGACAGACCTCTGGCGAGCGTTACCGCGTCCTGGTTTTCGTCTATGCCGTCCAGCAAAGCCAAGGACACATTTCATGGGAAAGAGAATGCGTGAAAAGTGTCGAAACGGGGCTGTCTTCAGCCTTGCGGGTACAGGCTAACCCGGGTCGTCCGCATTGGCCGCGAGGAGTTTGCGATTGCGATTCCACCAGATCAGAGTGCCAGTAATAGTCAGGATGGGAAGAACCAGGCTCATCACGCACGCAAGGAATCGCGTCGGCCATCCAAAAATGTCTCCCGTGTGAATTTCGCGAATCCACATGCGGCTGATCTTGAATGCCAGCGGCGCGCTGCGCGTGCTCACGGCACTAAGAAGGTTGCCGGTGTAAGGGTCCAGAAGCACGCGGCTTCGTCCAATCGGGGTGCGATCCTCGGGGAACTTCATTCTGACGTCGACTGGTTCGCCAGGCGCCATGCCAACGGCAGCAACTGCCGCTCCGGGCAACGCTGCTCGCGCTGCTCGGACGATGGCATCCGGACTGAGAGCGGGCGCCCCGTCCGGAGGCTGCGACATCCGCCGCCTTTCAGGCATCGGGCCGACGTGCGAAACCCGGTTCAGAAGATTGTTGAACGCGCCTTCCCAGGTCATGGCAACGCCAGTCAAAGCAAAGCAGAACAAAAAGAGCGAGGACCAGACCCCGAGCACATTGTGAAGATCAAAGTTGATGCGCTTGCCGCTGCCACGCCAGTTGATGCTGAAGAGTTTGCGCCGCCACCAGAGAATGATCCCGGAGCAGGAAAGAAAAAGCAGAAACAAGGATGCCAAGCCAAGGATCCGTTGTGCGGCCTCCCGGTGTTTGTCCATCAGCAGATGCGTGTGAAATTGATGCACCGAGTTCACAAACCTATTTGCCGTGCGCGCGTCCCCCAATGCTTTCCCGGTGTACTGATCAACGGTCATGACCATTCCCTCGGCGCCGCTCCCCGGATCCAAGTAAACTTCGTCGGCAACGTCCGGTTGATGTGAAAATTCAATTTCGGTGACTCTATGTCCGGGATGAGTCTTCTCAAGACGCGCAAATAATTCCGTCAGGGCGAGCGCCGGCGATGCGGGTCGCACGGCCACCAGCCGGCGGTTCAAGACGTGATCAACCTCTCTTTCGTAGACCATGACGCTTCCGGTGGCTCCCAAGAGCAACAGGAACACGCTGGCCAGTAGCGCTGCCCACAGATGGAGGACAAGCAGAACTCTTCGGAACGCCATGGGACAACCCCCCCTGATTCGTGCTGAATCGCAAAGCGAGTCCGACCGACAGCTGGGAGATTGGACGGATGTCGTGCATTTAGCGGTTGTGGAAATCTTGCATTTTGCGCGCCCGGCCGCGCTAGGGAGCTGGACGGCGACGCAAAGAGATAGTGGGAATCTGCTCGTGCGCCTAGATCCTTTCTTTTCTCCTTGACAGTCTAGGGGAGTCGCGCTACATTCCTAGGCCATCTAGGAGAGACACTTCATGGACAAAAAACAAATGGAGCTGCTGCAGGGAACGCTGGACCTGCTGATTTTGAAAGCGGTCTCGCTGGGTCCGCTGCACGGGTACGGGATCCTGTTGCGCATCCAGCAGATTTCGCGAGACCGGCTGGAGATTCAGCAAGGCTCGCTGTATCCCGCGCTGTATCGCCTGGAGCATCAGGGTTGGATCATCAGCGAATGGGGCGAATCGGAAAACAAGCGCAAGGCGAAATACTACCGGCTGACCGCGGCGGGCCGGCGCAAATTGCAAACCGAAGCAGAAAAGTGGAACCGCATGGCGGATGTCATCGCAGGAATCCTGCAGAGCACGCCGGAGGAAGTATGAGGCTCTGGGATCGCCTTAAGTCGTGGTTTGGTGCGGTGACGCGGCGCTCGCGCATGGAGAGCGAGATGGATGCGGAGCTGCGCTTCCATATCGAAGCGTTTGCGGAAGACTTGATGCGCGGCGGCATGGCACGGCAAGAGGCGCTGCGGCGGGCACGCCTCGAGTTTGGCGGGATCGAGCGTGCTAAAGAGGAATGCCGGGAGGCGCGGGCCGTAAATTTCGTCGACAGCCTCTTGCAGGATTTGCGCTTCGGCTTACGGATGCTAGGCAAAACAGCCGGGTTCACGGGCGTGGCGACCCTTACCTTGGCTCTTGGCATCGGCGCCAATACAGCCGTGTTCAGTATTGTGAATAGCGTGTTGTTGAAGCCGTTGAATTATCCGAAGGCCGAGGAGCTGGTGGCGCTCCACCAAGTCGCGCCTGGCGCCGCAGGACTGGCGGACTTCGAAAATGGCCTGCTTCTCTCACCCTCCATGTATTTCACCTACGCCGAGCAAAACCACGCATTTCAATCCTTGGGAGTGTGGGTCGCGGGGACGGCGAACGTTACCGGTGTGGCCGACCCGGAGCAGGTGCGCACGGCCGAGGTCAGCGATGGGGTTCTTCACACGCTTGGCGTTCCACCCCAAATTGGCCGATGGCTCTCGCCGGTGGATCAAATTCCGGGCGGGCCCGAGAGAGTGATGCTGAGCTATGGCTATTGGCAGCGTCGGTTCGGCGGTGATCGCTCGGCAGTGGGACGCAATCTTACGGTGGATTCGCGCCCTCGCGAAATCGTCGGGGTCATGCCGCAGGGGTTTCGTCTCGTCGACGCAGAATTTGACGTGATCGTGCCGCTCGCGTTCGACCGCGGAAAACTCATTCTGGCGGGTTTCGGATACCAAGCGATCGCCCGGCTGAAACCCGGGGTCACGCTGGCCGAAGCCGATGCAGACCTGACACGCACGCTGCCGATCTGGATGGATTCTTGGTCGAACGGACCCCACACCGATCCGCATGTTTACGAGACGTGGAGGATCACGCCCAAGATTCGTCCGCTGAAGCGAGAAGTGCTCGGCAACGTGAGCGATGTCCTGTGGGTGGTGATGGGAACGATCGGTTTGGTGATGCTGATCGCCTGCGCCAACGTAGCGAATTTGTTGCTGGTGAAGGTAGAGGCGCGACAGCAGGAATTGGCCGTGCGCGCGGCGCTCGGCGCGGGGAGAGGACGAATCGTCCGGGGACTTCTCATCGAAAGCCTGATGCTGGGGCTGATGGGCGGCACGCTTGGTGTGGCGTTCGCCAATGGCGGCGTGCGCCGGTTATTAGCCATGGGTCCGGCCAATCTGCCTCGCCTAAGCGAGATTTGGCTGGATGCGCGGGCGCTCGGATTCGCTGTGCTGCTTTCGCTGCTCTCTGGTTTGTTGTTCGGACTAATCCCCGCGTTGAAATACTCCGGCTCGCGAGCTTCGTTGACTCTCGGGAGCGCGGGGCGTTCGATGAGTAGGAGCCGGGAGAGCCATCGCGCACGAAGTGTTCTGGCGGTTGGCCAGGTGGCGATGGCTTTGGTGCTGCTCGTGAGCGCCGGTTTAATGATTCGCACGTTCCGGGCATTGCGCCGAGTCGAACCGGGATTCACGGACGAGGGGCATCTTCAGATCCTGCGAATCTCCATTCCGGATTCGCTGGTAAAGGAGCCCGAGCGGGTCACGCGAATACAAAACGAGATTGTCGACAACCTTGCGGCGATCCCGGGTGTGAGGTCTGCCGGATTCGTCAGTAAAATGCCGATGGAAGGGTTCGACACACCGTGGGATGCAATTTACGCGCGAGACAAAGTCTATCCTGACGGAGCGATCCCGCCACTCCACCTATTCAAGTACGTTTCACCCGATTTCTTTCGCACCGCCGGCACACGCATCGTAGCCGGCCGCGGATTGACGTGGACCGAAGTGTACGGCCTCCGGCCGGTGGTGATGGTTTCTGAGAACCTGGCTCGCGAGATGTGGGGCACGCCCTCCGCAGCCGTAGGTAAGCAATTAAGGGAATTCCCCTCCATGCCGTGGCACGAGGTCATCGGCGTAATCGAGGACGTACGCGAAAACGGCGTCCAAGAGAAGGCGCCCGAAACCGTGTATTGGCCTTCGCTGATGGACAACCTTTATGGGCCCGGCAACCGGGGCGCAGTGAGGACCGTAACTTTCGTCCTCCGAACCGAGCGCGCGGGGACCGCAGGGTTTCTCAATGAGGTCCGTCAAGCAGTTTGGTCGGTGAACTCGAGCCTGCCCCTGGCATCGGTACGGACGATGCAGGAAGTCTACGACAAATCCGTGGCGCGAACTTCCTTTACGTTGGTGATGCTCGGGATCGCGGGCGCTATGGCTCTGGTGCTGGGGATCATAGGCATCTATGGGGTGATTTCTTACACGGTGTCGCAACGCCAGCGCGAATTTGGGATTCGTTTGGCCCTGGGAGCGCACCCTGGAAACGTGCTGAAGATGGTTCTGAGGCAAGGCCTGAAGATGGCTATGGCCGGGGTGGTCATCGGCTTTGGCGGCGCTTTTGCCTTGACTCGATTGATGACCAGCCTGCTGTTTGGCGTAGCGGCTCGCGATCCCGCCACGTTTGTCGCCGTGGCCGCGCTGCTCGTCCTCGTTGCATTGCTGGCGTGCTATTTGCCCGCGCGGCGTGCGATGAAAGTCGATCCAATGGTGGCCCTGAGGTACGAGTGAGGGCGGACCGGGCACCGCTGGCCTGCCGAAGACGAATGAAGTGGAGGGAGTATGACGATCCTGCGCCGCGTTCGGTCGTGGTTGCGCGCCGTGATGCGGCGCTCGCGCATGGAACGCGAGATGGATGCGGAGTTGCGCTTCCATATCGAGGCCTTCGCCGAGGATTTGATGGGCAGCGGCGTTTCCCGCGAAGAAGCGTTGCGGCGCGCGCGCATCGAATTTGGCGGCGTCGAGCGCGCCAAGGAAGAGTGCCGCGACGCGCTGGCGTTGCGCCTTGTGGATCACGTGGCGCGCGACCTTCGATTCGGTCTGCGTCTGCTCATCAAAAACCCGGGATTTACCGCAGCGGCAGTCATCGCGCTGGCGCTGGGCATCGGCGCGGACACGGCCATGTACTCGATCGTGAATGGCGCGCTGAGCTGGGATTTCGGATTAGACAACCGCGACCACGTCGTGATCGTGAACTCGGTCAACGAGCGGCGCACCCAGGAATGGGGTGCTTCGTACCCGGACTTTCGCGATTTTCGAACACAGGTGAAGTCACTCGCGGGGTTGGGCGCCTATCAGTTCACGACGGTGAATTTGAGCGACCACAGCGCGCTTCCGGAACGGTATTACTGC
>Ga0307475_10001087_pt1 | contig 16226 bp, 12 predicted proteins | sample atmos_gasesECM1C_FD_203317 | JGI IMG/M metagenome (GOLD analysis project Ga0307475, IMG submission 203317) | Hardwood forest soil microbial communities from Morgan-Monroe State Forest, Indiana, United States - atmos_gasesECM1C_515 | ecosystem: Environmental > Terrestrial > Soil > Temperate... | reverse complement strand
CACCCACGTAGCAGGAACATTACTGTCGGCGCATTGTCGTAATGTGTTAGCATCCTCCGGCAATATTTCTAAATCGTTAATACCACGGATGCCCAATGCTCAATGCAAGCTCCTACCCTGTTTTCTTCGCACTGGAATTCGCAGATTGGCGGACCGCCGGCTGTCCTTACGCGCCTCGCTGCTGCTGGTCACTTTCATCATCCGCTTGGTGGCTGGCTGTGGTGGCGGAGCGAGCAGGGGAGGCAGCGTTCTTCCGAACCCACAGCCGCAAGATCTTCCGGTCCTCACCACCATTGCTCCTTCCACCGCCCCGGTTGGCACCTCATCTCTCAATTTGCTCGTCTATGGCTCGAATTTCCAGAACGGCGCAACGGTTCAGTGGAACGGAAGCGCTCTTCCATCTTCATGGATAGGCACAACCCAGATGACTGCCACTGTCCCGGCAAGCAATTTTGTTTCTGCGGGAAATGCTAAGGTGACCGTCACCAACCCAAGTCCCGGAGGCGGCTCTTCGAATCCTCAAACATTCTCGATTGACAACCCGCCACCCGCTACAACTTGGGTGAGGTCGGTCTCGGGAATTAGTACTGCGCAGGACATTATTTGGGATGCGGCCCATGGCAAACTTTACGTATCGATTCCTTCTGCGGATCCCGCTGCTCCCAACTCAATTATCCCTATCGATCCGGTGAAGGGCAGCGCGGGCTCTCCCGTCGCGGCGGGGAACAATCCCGATCGCCTTGCCATCTCTTCTGATTCGGCCTACCTGTGGGTCGCCTGGACGGAGACAATGCCGTGCAACGCTTCCTCTTGCCAGCATTAACCAAGGATATTTCCTTTACCTTGCCGCTGGATTCCTTCGGCGAGCCACAAAGGCCGGTCGATCTTCAGGCTGCCCCCGTAAATCCGCACACTGTTGCGCTGGTCTCCGAAAACATTAACCTCGAAACCGGGCAAGGTGTTTATGTTTACGATGACGCTGTCCGGCGCACTTCTTTTGTTCCTAGCATCACTTCTCCTGGCGGAGTCTATATCGACTGGATTCAGTGGGCCGGTAACGATTCCAAAATCTATGGCAGCCAATCCATAACGCTCGATGCCGGTGGTGTCGCGACGCTCAATGTGAACTCCTCCGGAATTTCCCTGGCCAGCTACAACGGAGGTCAGATCGGCCCGCCACGTTTCATTCAATACGACAAAAGCAGTGGACGGCTTTATTCTTACGATTTTGCCTTCAATCCCATTGACGGAAGCCTTATCGGACAATTTCCGATTGCGTTAGGAGAAAGGACTTGTACCGCCGACTCCTCACTGAGCCGATACTTCTGCATGTTTGCGGTCCAGGAAAACGATGTCAGTTTGTTTGAATTGTGGGTCTACGACTTGGACAGTTACGCGCTGATTGATCGCGTGTACTTTGGCGCCTCTGCCGGCACACCGCTTTCAACTATAACCGGCACTCCTCTCCGTCTTGTCCGCTGGGGCAACGCGGGTTTGGCGTTGATCACACAAACCGACACGTATCGCGGACTGGGTGGCTTTTACCTCATTGATGGAGCCGCTGTGAATCCTAACTCTGCTCCAGATTCTTCATCTGGCTCCGCACCGGTTCATCATTCTTTCATCTCTTCGTTAGCGCCCCAACAAGTCACCGCGGGCAGCCCAGACCTCACCTTAACAATGAAGGGTAGCAACTTTACTCCTGACAGCGTCGCCTGTTGGAACTGTAACTTTTTGCAATTTCAATTCCTCCCATCGTCCTTTGTGAGTTCGCAGCAACTCAATGTCACAATTCCGGCCAGTGTGTCGGCGAATTCCCGGCAGTTGTTAATTTCCGTTTTCGATACGAATGCCAATCTGTTTTCCAGCAATTCCCTTAGTTTCCTCGTTACTCCAACTCCCGCTGCCGGGAGTACTACTAAGGTCAGCGTCCTCGATCTGACCGGCCTGGCTCTGGACTGGGACCCGGTTGGTGGCCTGCTTTACGTCGGAACAGCAGACGGTGACGGGGCCTATCCAAACTCGATTGTGGCGGTTGACCCAAATACCGCCTTCATCGTGAAAACGCAGCAAGTAAATTCCAATCCTGACTTGCTGAGCGTCAGCGCGCAGGGCCAGTATCTCTATGTGGCCTACGCCGGATCAACGAACATGACACAACTCCAGCTCCCGGGGCTGCAATCGCCTCTAACCTGGACTTTGCGCAATCCCACTAGCTCATCAGTGTATTGGGCAGGAGACATGAAGGCTGCTCCAGAAAACAAAAGTACTCCGGACGAGACGGGCGGGGTTGTGGTCTACGACGACAACGTGGAAAGACCGCAGTTTGTGCCGGGATTTGGCACCGGAAACGTCTATGACGCTATCGCATGGGGCTCCACGGACCAGATTCTGACCGCTACCTGTTCCTCTGGCTGTCTCACACCCGGGCCGGTGGGCCCCTTGTATGAATTTCAGGTCAGCCAGACAGGAGCGACGCTTCTCTCCACCGGAACCGTTGCATTCAACCAAGGCGAAATTCACTCGGACTTTGGAACTGGACTCATTTACAGCGATGATGGCAATGTCGCAGATCCCAAAACACAGGCAATCGTTGGAAGCTACAATGCCTCCGGGTTACTAGCCCCGGATTCCTCCTTGAATCGCGTTTTCATTCTCGGGCAAACGCAAGCGCAGGCAAACACAAACACCAACAGCTTCACCATCCAATCGTTTGACCAAAAAACCTTTAGTCTTGTATCTTCCATCATCATCGAGAACCTCGCGGGCAGTCCCGTTCAACTTGCTCGTTGGGGAAATTCGGGTCTGGCTATTTTGACGTTTGGCGACGGCAGCACTTCTCTTGGCGTGCTCTATCTGGTGCAGGATGCATCCTTCGTTAGCAGCGCTCAGAAGGCAACTTCCTCAGTGCCGCAAATTTCGACCAGCCGACCGGAACTCGCACAACGTCGCTGGAAGCGTATCTCCAAGGTCGACATTGTGAAGATGCTGAAAGCGAGAAACACATCGAGAGTTCCTTGATCAACCGAAATGTTGGAAGTTCGAATCTTCCCCGGGGAGCCAAAACTCTTTGGGCTCCAGCAGTTTTCAGAGTTTGCGCAGAGCATAGCAGCTCTCGAATCGCTCCCGCTAATCTCTATCTGTGCGATTCGCTTCGCGGGCGATCGCGGATCTGAAGCGCACCACTTTGACGGCGCAGCTCTTCACGAATTTCCCAGTTTAACGAATTGGTGAGCGTCCTTGGCAAGCTCAATCCAGTTCGCTTCGCCGGTCCCGACGACTACCCATTCCTTCATTATTCTTCCGTGACCAGGGTCGAAGCGCTCACCCTTGCCGCTGCTCACAAGTTTGTCAACCTGAGTTCTGGGGAGCTTCACGACGAACTTGCCCTTGGACGACATCATGGCAAAGATCTTGCCATTCACTTTGAGGGCGCCGGAGCCGAAGCCCTTCCGGCTGTCCCGATTCACGGATCGGTCTTTGACGAAGGCTTCCGCGACGCGCACAAACCGTGAATCGATTTCACTCGCCTCCTGGTCTTTGTTTTTCTTCTTCACAGCCATGACTTTCCATCCGTCCTTCTACACTATGGTACATGCCGCGCGGCATTGCATTCACACGCAGCAATGCGCTGTTCGTAGAATTGTCGCTCCATCGAGTTTCGGGCAAGAGCGAGCGCTGTTCTGAAATGGTCCCGTGCGATCGCATGCTTCCTGGTACGAAGTTCAAACTCGCCGAGCGCTGCGTGATAAAAGGGATAGGTGCGGAGGCGATCGGAGTTGGCGATCGCGCGAATCTCTTCGAGGCCGCGCTCTGGACCTTCTTGTTGTGCAATGGCGATCGCCCGATTGAGCGCGACAATCGGGGAAGGACCTATCATCATTAACGTGTCGTACAGCGAAACGATCATTTGCCAATCCGTGTGCTCTGCGCGGAAAGCGCGCGCATGAGCCGCTGCAATCGCGGCCTCCACGTGATACACGGTGAGTTCGGAACCAGTGGCCGAAAGCTCCAGGAGCTTCACCCCCTCGGCCACCAGCTCTTGATCCCATCGGGATCGATCCTGGTCAAGCAGTGAGCTCAAGTTACCCGACGCGTCGACGCGGGCTGGCAGGCGCGATGCGTTGAGGCACATTAGGGCGGCAAGAGCACGCGTCGCGGAAGTCGCACCTTGCGGGTGCTCCAAGAGCACTGCGGTGAGACGGATAGCCTCCCAGCAGAGCTCGCTGCGTATGGCGGACTCTGGGGACGCGCCGTGGTAGCCCTCGTTAAATAGCAAGTAGAGCGCGCGGTGGACGGCAGGGAGACGCGCGGAAAACTCGGCGGCAGCCGCGACATCGAACAGCTTCTTCGATGTTGCCAGCACTTTCTTCGCTCGCGTTATGCGCTTCTCGATGGCCGCGTGGCTGCTGACGAACGCGCTGGCAATCTCGTCCACGCTGAAGCCGCACAGGATGTGCAGAACGAGCGCCACCTGCGCCTCTTCGGAAAGGCGAGGATGACAGCAGGAGAACATCATGCGCAGTTGATCGTCTTGGATTGCTTTCGACGCGAAAACTTCCTCGACCGCCGGCGCGAGCGTCCACTCACTTTCAAGCAGCCGCCCTAGTTCGGGCGCGAAGGTGCGCGCCGTGCGTTCGCGCCGCAGGACATCGAGCGCTCGGTTCTTCGCGGTAGCCATCAGCCACGCGGACGGGTTCTCCGGCGGGCCGCGGAATTTCCATACCTCGAGCGCGCGGCAGAAGGCGTCTTGTACGACGTCTTCCGCCAGCGCCAGGTTGTGGACTCCAAAGATGCGCGTCAGCGTGGCGACCATCCGCCCGGCTTCGCGCCGGAACAAGTGATCGGTGGGCAACGTCACATGTTCATTTGCATCACTGGCCGTACTTCCACCATCCCTTCCCGCTCGAAAATCGGGCAGCCCTTGGAGAGCTCGACGGCCTGCTCCAGATCTCTGGCTTCGATCAACGAATAGCCGCCAATAACATCCTTGGACTCGGCAAAGGGGCCATCCGTTACTGTCTTCTGGCTGCCCTTCACCAGCTTGCCGGTACGCTCGAGGGGATGGCCTGGGTTCTTGATATAGCCTTTCTCGCTGAGTTGCTTAAACCACGCCATCCATTTGTGCATCACCTGTTGCATTTGCTCCGGGGATCCTTCCCTTGATCCGCCGCGATAGAGATATACAAATTCGCTCATTGTTGTTCCTCCTTGATTGATAACTTCTAACCTTAAGACGTTTGAAGAGCGTTTCGGCGGACATTTTTCTGTTTGACGACTATTGCCGGAGCAGCGTCGGCCTAAGGTTAAATTGGTTGTTCGGCGGTTAACCGAAATGTTGGAAGTTCGAATCTTCCCTGAGGAGCCAAAATTCTTTTGTCTCAAGCAATTACAGAGTTTGGGTAGAGCATTCGGCTAACGACCGAATGCTTGGGCATGTGCAGAGAAAATAGGTAGTGCGAAAGTTGTTGAGAGGAAAGCGCTTCTCGGTAAGATGTCCAAGTCAACAAGCGCTGTCGTAGAAATGTAGTAGCACTTTCGGATTCCGGAGTTGCGGAATCGTCGTTGGCGGCCGTGAAAGCTGACATATCTAGCCCCGAGCCTTGAGCCAACGAATCGAACGGTTGCCGCCTCGCCGCAAACTGTAGTGTACTTGCTTGTTGAGAGCGTGAAGCAGATTAATCGCAGTCGGCGAGAGCAAACTCCTCTCTTATTGACCCACATGAGGAGTAGCGCGACGTTGTGTCATTTCCCGTGAATCTCTGGAGGCGCCACAGGAACGCGCGTGCTGTGCATGAAGACGATTTTCCAGATGCCTCCCTGTTTCTGGAGAAAAGCCGATTCGAGCCATTTCTGGCTCACGGTGCCAGAGGCGTCCGTGATGCTTCCTTGATTGACGTATGCAATCCAAGCGGTATTGCCGCTGATGTGGACGTCGGGTTCCGTCACCTTCCACTCGTAGCGTTTGCCCGCCGCATGCTGGGCTTTGATCATGGCCATGACGGTATCCCCGTTGAATCGGACGCCCCCATCGTAGATGTAAAAGTCTGGTGCAATGACGGAGTCGAACTTCGCGACATCGTCCGTGCGCGCCGCAGCGAATATCACGCCCACCGTGTTTACGATCTGAGTTTGGTCGGCGGTGAGGAGTTTCTGTTGCGCGCTCGCAGTAGAGACGTTCGCAGAAAACAGTACCGCGAAAGCAATGGTGACTAAGATGATGCAGCGTTGCAACGACATTTAATTGTCTCCTTGGACGCACGTGAGAAAAACACGCCAGCGGTTTATTTATTCCCCTCTAATTGCATGAGTCGATTAACGACAGAGGCCGTCACGTATGCGACGGCCTGTGTCTCGACGCATCGCGCCTGCCAGCCCGCGAGAAATGCGTCGAACGGTCTGGCGTGAGGGAAGACGATTGGTTGTTCGGCGGTTAACCGAAATGTTGGAAGTTCGAATCTTCCCCGGGAGCCATTTCTCAAATCCAGGTTGCGGCAACTCCGCGCCTCACCTTGTCAGGCAAGCTTCGGCTCTGGTTTTTCGGATACGGACACCGAATCCCGCGAATCTTTCTTGCTGATTAAGTTCACCGCCGCCTGATACAACTTTGACCGCATTGCATACCGCTCGTTGGCGCGCGTAATGTACCGCACTGCAATTTCAACCCCGCCGCTTACTGGCTTTAAATTAATAGCTGGGGCGGCGGATAAATTACCGACGTTGCGCGACTGTGCGGCACTCTTCCATTCTTTTTCAGCTTCGCCGGCACTCTCCTTGGTGGCTTCCATCACCGCCTTTTGTATGGCGTCAACGATCGGGTACGGACTCTGGCTCGAATCCACCACCAGTGTTAGTTCATCCCAAAGCCACTGGCCCGAAGTCGAAAAATTAAAGTAGTGACCCTCAATCGCGAAGTTGTTGGTGAACGTAACACGTCGCCCAGTCGGATGACCCGAGTCCGTCCAGTTGCCGGTCTCCAGCAACACCGTGTGGAACATTCCGAGCTCCGCAACTTCTCCAGTCACTCCATTAATTTCCACCCAATCACCTAAGCGGATTCCATTTCTGCCCATCAACACAAACCAACCAAAAAAGGCCACGATGAAATCTTTCAGCGCCACCGTAAGACCTGCGCCGGCCAGTCCCAGAAAAGTGCCTAGCTGACTCGGCGGCCCGAAAATCACCAGAAGGATCAGGCCCAAAGCGATGATTTGCAGCGTCGTGCTTATCACCGCGTGCAGAGTTTCGCCCTGCCGCGCGTCCAGTTTCACTTTGCCCAGAAGACTTTTCAGCCAGCTGTCGAAAAAAATCCCGATCAGCAAAATGGCTACAATGATGGCAACGCCTCGCAATCCTCTATGAATCACCGCTTCTTCCTGCGCACCAACCACACCAATCCATTTTCTATACGTTTCGGCCAGGCGCGTCTGATCCTCCATGCGCTCGTCAACGTTTGTGAGTGCTCTCACCGCCGCTGACCGGCGTTTTGTTGCGTTGACGAGATCGGCCGAACTTTCTGCGGGAGGGCTGGCGGTTTTTTCGTTAGAGGGAGGCGCAGATCCGCTCTGAAGTCCATCCGGAACCGCTTGTGTCTTCGTGTTGATATTCGATTGCAAAGTGGCACGCTTCGCCGAAAACCCGACTGCGGCCGATTCTGCATCTTGCCTGGCCTGCCGCAATTTCGTGGTCTTGTCGTGCAGCTCCGACCATCGCTGGAAATGGTGAATTAGCCCGTGTAAATCGGGCGGAGTAGAAGTGTTAATTTTCGTGTTATCCGCGACGTTCGACGCCGCCTCGTGCTCCTTAATCAGCTCCTCGATCCGGCCTTGAGCTTCACCACCGGCATCCTCTAATTCCTGCTTCGCATTGTCCACCTCGTCCTGATCTAGTTCTGCTTGGACTTTCGCCTGTTGCAGTTGATCGTCCAGTTTGTCTTTCTTAGCATCGCTCGCTTTCGCCACCGTCGCGGTAAGTTGCTCGACTCGTGCCTTATCTTGGTCTAGAGCTTTCTCTGCGTTTTGCAATCTGGCTTGGATCTGTTTCGCTTCGGCGCTCAACACCGCGGGATGCTCGCGGGTGTCCGACACCGCCGCCGCAAATGCCAGGTCCATCTCGCGATCGCCAAGACGCAGGGCCTCCTGCGCCAATGCCAATTCGTCCGCACTGGTTGGCATTTGCGCCAACGTCCGCGCGGCATACAGAGAACTCTGATCAATCGCTGGCCCATGCGCCGCATGGGATTGCTCGACCTTTGCGGTTATTTGCGATGTGGTCATCGACCCGCCCGTTCGGAACAATCCGTAGGCGATGGCTCCCAGCAAGGTGATCAGGATGATCGTTGCAATTTGTTTCGTTGTCTTCATTCGCCTATGCTCTCCCCCGCCTTAAGCACGTTATAAGCAATGTTAAGCGATTCGCTTCAAAAGTGATTCGCGCGACGCGCAATGGTCATGAGCGATCTGGGATTAACGTCTCGCCACTAATTGGCCAGGACTTGTTTTGATCAATGCCAGCCGCGTGGGCCTGGGTTTCTGGTCCGCACTTCAGGGGCTAAAACCCGGGTCTTGCCGACCGTTGATGTCGCGGCTGAAGCCGCGATCTCCAAAGCTGCGATGTCCAGTCAACTAACTTTTGGAGAACGAAGCTCTCGAAACTCGGGCTTGGTCGCAAAGTGTTCGGGAAAGTGCTCCTCATATTCAGACAAACGCGGACAAATCAGGCGTCTGTGGACCGGCGAAAAGCCGTACTTTGTCATTTCCACCATCGCTTGCTTCGCGCTCCATCCCTCAAAGGCCATGCGATAGGCGGCGATCATCATTCCGGTGCGATCATCACCGACGCGACAGTGAACGAAGATTTTTTTGCCCGGGTTTTTTCGGATCAATGTCAGAAATTCTGCGAAAATTCTGTCCTTAGGAAATGAGCACTGCCAATGCATGGGAACGTATCGCATCCCCAACCTGGTCACTTCCTGGCGTTCGCCTTTTCGGTTTCCGCGCAGATCGACGACGATGTGGACGCCCATCTTGGCCAAGGCCTCAAAACCATGTTTGCGCGGTTGGGCACCCCGGTAGAGCGTCGGAGTTACCTCCGCGAAGTCAGGGATTAGCTGTTTGCCGATGACACCGGAAGAAGTCTCCACCCGGGATCGCGGCGTTCTGGTTTGTTCTGAGGGCGGTTCTAGTGTGGCGGAACTTTCTTCAGCATTCGTTTGTGCACACGTATTGGTTAACAGGGTGGGTGTGCCACCAAGTGCTGCTGTACCCGTGGAGACCGTCGCGAGCAGCCAATACAACGAAAAGCGCAGGATCCTCATGTTCATGATTATACGAATACCACAACGCCGACAGTCCATCGTGTGCAAATCGCCCGGGCCTGGCCTGCAACAAACCATTTGCCTTTCAACGTGCCAGGCGCATCCAACGTGCAGTGGCTCGCTGTTCGTGACCATTGCAGCTGCACAAGACGATTGTGTTACCGCTGTTTAATTCCTGGTTACGCAAACGCGGGCGTGAAGGCATGAGGAGGAATAGAAAATGAGTAAAGAACCTGCAAAACGCAAACAGACCGCACTTGCCGGCAGGGCTGGCGAAATCTCCATTGGAAAAGATCTTCGCGTCACTCGCTTGGGATTTGGCTCCATGCGCCTCACCGGCAAAGGAATTTGGGGCCCGCCCGCGGATCGAGCCGAAGCAATTGCGGTTTTGCGGCGTGCCGTCGAACTGGGAATTAATTTTATCGACACCGCTGATTCCTACGGTCCCCACGTTGCCGAAGAATTAATCGCCGAGGCCTTGCATCCTTATCCTGCCGACCTGGTGATCGCCACCAAGGGTGGCTTTGACCGCCCAGGGCCTGACCGCTGGGTGGAGAAAGGAAGACCAGAACATCTCATCTCCGCGTGTGAAGGCAGTCTGCGCCGCTTGCGCCTGGATCGAATAGAGCTTTATCAGTTGCATCGCATCGACCCCAAAGTGCCGGCCGAAGACCAGTTGGGAACGCTGAAGAACTTACAGGCTCAAGGGAAGATCAAGGACATCGGATTGTCGGAAGTAAATGTCGACCAGGTAAAACATGCCCAAAAAATCGTGGATATCGTGAGCGTGCAAAATCGTTACAGCGTCACCGATCGCGGATCAGAAGACGTTCTTGATTACTGTGAGCAACACGAGATTGCTTTCATTCCTTGGTTTCCGCTGGCAGCCGGCCGCCTCTCCGGTTCCGACAGCCCCATCAGTCGCGTGGCCAAACAATTGAACGCCACGCCATCACAGGTCGCGTTAGCGTGGCTGCTTAAGCGCTCCAAGGTCATGCTGCCCATTCCCGGCACCTCAAAAGTCAAGCATCTCGAAGAAAATGTCGCTGCCGCTGCTTTGAAGATCGACGACTCAGAATTTAAAGCGCTCCAGCGTTCCGCGACCGCCAGTAATTAGCATACAGTTAAGTCGGAACTCACCGATGAGCCTTGGCGAATTCGCAGGCGCTCGTCCCTGGGGACTAAGCGAATTGAAATCCGCGGAAATTGTTGTCATAGGGACAGGTTCGATTGCCGCGTTTCTGAAATGACATCGCTTCTGTCTGTATTTCAAGCGTTCCCTTGTAGACCACAAATATCGTTTTTCTAAGCCCATTCTTGTGGCATTATCATGCGCCGTGAGATTTACTCGCTAGTAGTACGTGTTTTTGTGCTTATATTCTCAGCATGCAGCGGGCATTTCCGGCGTGCAGGCGCCATGCGTCACGCGGCCGCGCAGGCGTAAGCATTCGGAACATGCACACGGAGGACACCTGATGGTAAATGTGAACACCAGCACCACCACACCCGCGTCGCGCTATTCCCCCGCGCCAGCCTCCACCAACATAGCCGCCCTGTCCTTGGTGACCGCCCTTTTCTTCTTGTGGGGATTCGTAACTGTGCTGAACGACATTCTGGTACCGCATCTCAAATCCATTTTTGATTTGAATTACGCCAAAGTGATGCTCATTCAGTTTGCCTTCTTCTCCGCTTATTTTATTTTTTCCATTCCCTCCGCCAGACTTGTCGACGCCATTGGATACAAAAAGACCATGGTCACCGGCCTCTTCACCATGGGCGTTGGCGCTCTGCTCTTCATCCCGGCCGCCAGCGCCGCGTCGTTTCCACTTTTTCTGGTAGCGCTGATGACCCTCGCCGCGGGCATCACGGCTTTGCAGGTAGCCGCCAATCCTTACGTCGCTGTTTTGGGCCCGCCGGAAACCGCATCAAGCAGATTAAATCTCACCCAGGCCTTCAATTCCTTGGGCACGACCATCGGCCCGTACTTGGGCGGCCTTTTCATCTTGAACGCCAATTTCAAAGGCACCGGCGAGACTCGCCAAATGTCCCCGGACGTTTTGCAGGCCTATCGTGTTCTGGAAGCCTCCTCCGTAAAGCTTCCGTATCTGGTCATCGGGGTGGCGCTGATTATTTTTGGAATTGTGATCGCCATGTTCAAGCTGCCGGACATCCCTGGCGCAGCTCGCCACGGCTCCGGCGTGAAAGCCAGTTTGTGGAAGTATCGCCAACTGGTCTTCGGCGCGATCGGCATTTTCGTATACGTGGGTGCGGAAGTTTCCATCGGCAGTTTTCTCATCAATTATTTCGGTCAGCCGGAAATCGGAAGTCTGCCGGAATTTGCCGCCGCCAAGTACGTTACCTACTATTGGGGCGGCGCCATGGCGGGCCGCTTCGCCGGCTCCATAATTCTTCAAAGAGTAAAAACAGGCACTCTGCTGGCGATCGCGGCCACGACCGCCTGCACATTGGTTTGCATATCCATGCTGACCACCGGCCACGTGGCGATGTGGAGCATCATCGCGGTCGGTCTCTTCAACTCCATTATGTTCCCCAGCATTTTCACACTTGGGATTGCCGAACTCGGCCCACTAACCGGCGATGGCTCAGGAATGTTGGTGATGGCCATCGTAGGCGGCGCGATATTGCCTGTCTTGGAGGGGGCTCTCGCGGATCGCATCGGAATCCATCACGCCTTCATCATTCCCGCGGTTTGCTATCTTTATATCCTGTATTACGCACTGTGGGGCTCGCGGCCGACTCCCGTCGTTGTAGAGACTCCGGTTGCTGCCCGGTGACTGTTTCTGAATGACCGCGCTAAAAAATAATCGTCAATGGCCACCAGCGACCAAAATAGTTATGTAATCGGCGTGGATATTGGTGGCACCAAAGTGGCTGCTGGTCTCGTTAACCACGCCGGCGAAATCAGTCACGTCACCCGCGTTCGCATGGTGTGCGACGCTGACGCAGCTGCAGGCCTCAACTCCGTAACTGAAGCCCTCGATTCTCTGCTGACAACGGCGCAACAAAACCATTGGAACATTCGCGCCATCGGCATTTGCGCCCCCGGCCCTCTTGACCCCCATACCGGCGTGGTCATCAATCCGCCCAACCTTTCTTGTTGGAGAAATTTTCCCCTCGCCGCCGAAATTTCCAAGCGCTATCGTCTCCCGGTAAAAATCGAAAATGACGCCAACGCCGCGGCTTTGGCTGAAGTTCTATGGGGCGCGGGCAAAGGCTACGCCAAAGTTTTTTACATTTCGATCGGCACAGGAATCGGCACAGGTTTGATTCTCGATGGCCATATTTACAATGGGCGTACCGGCGCCGCTACCGAGGGCGGCCATGTCAGCATTGATTATCGCGGCCCGGTATGCGGCTGCGGAAAACGCGGGTGCATCGAAGTATTTATTTCAGGGACAGCCATCGCCAAACGTGCTCAAACAAAATTGGAAGCCGGCAACGTGTCGCACTCACCGCTACTCGATTTGGCCGGCGGAAAACTCGCCGCGGTCACAACCGAGTTAGTTAATCAAGCTCACGCAGGCGGCGATCCCATCGCCACAGCCACATTGCTGGAGACCGTTGAACTCTTGGCGGTGTACCTGGGCAACACCATCGATCTGTTGGAACCCGACGTAATCGTAGTCGGCGGCGGTGTCGCCAGCGTGCTGCGACCCTTCTTCGATGAAGTTCGTTCGCGCATACCCAGTTGGTGCATCAATTCCCGCTGCCGCGAAATTCCCCTGCTCTCCGCCCACTACGGTGCTAACTCCGGCATCGCAGGCGGAGCCGCGCTATGCAACTGAAGCCCTCGAAGAAGCTTTTGCGTCCTTCTCGCCGAAATAAGCTGGCTGACCAGGTCCGTTACATCGGCTTGTAGTCTTCGGACAATCGGGCCCCGAAATGCTTCCCCACCAACGCCGCTACGCGTGCAACTGCGTCGTGAAGAGACTCGGTCCCGCCCCGATGGTGGCCGGTCAACACCACCAAAACGATTGGCTGGTCCTTGACGAATAGGACGCCAGCGTCGTTTGCGATGAAGGGCTGCCCATCTCCCGTTTTATGCGCGATGACTATATCGCGCAGATATTTGGGAAAGCGGTTGTTTACTTGCTGTTTTTCCAAGGTGGCCAGCATCCATTCGCTGGCAGCCGCCGAAACGAGCTTTTTCTGCTGAATCATTTCAAAGAGGCGCCCAAGCTCGCGCGCGGTGCTGTGCCCAAAATAGATGCCTGCGTTGTAGATGGTTTCACCAAACGCGTCTAGCACCTGGTTGTCCGGGTACTTGTCGAATGGAAATTGCAGTGTTTTATTTCCTGGAGCATTCGCGTAACTCGCGTCCATGGAGCTAAGCCATTTGCGATCCCAATCCAGATCGGAGAATTCGATGGAGGTTTTGGCCAGCCCGAGCTCATGCATAAAGTTGGTTATGCTCGGACGCGTAACTTTGTCGGCCAGCAAATCTGTGGCCTCGTTGTCGCTGATAATGATCATCAGCGTGAGCAAGTCCCGAATCGTAGGCGTCAATCCCGGTTGTAGTGTATACAAAACACCAGACGGCAATCGTTGATCGCCCGCTTTCAATTCGACACGTTGGTCCAGCGAAAATTTCCCCGCGTCCGCCTGCCGGAAAACCTCCGCCATAATTGCGACTTTGATCACGCTAAAAGTTTCATACGTGGTGTCCGCGTCGATGGCGATCTCCTCTCCCGTTTTTAAATTCTTCATATACACCGCCATATTCCCGGGAAATGCTTGCCGGATATTCTGTAGTTGTGTTCGTAGTGGCTCTATTCCGCGGTTGCCGGCGGTTTGGGATTGGGCGCGAACCGGAAAATTAACAAATGCAAGTATCGACGCCATTGCCATCATGCGGATTCCTGGTCTCATTGAGTCTCCCGTAAATTGTGGCCGGTGAATTGCTGCGGCCTGCATCCTTTCATTAGAAAGAAACAAATGATGTAGTCTTTACACCGCGATTTGCAAACGATACAGTCCATTTGCCTGATTCCAAAATTCTCGGAGAATGCTACTCCCGTGAAAAGATCTACGTCCTTGTCGGTGAATCGATCTTTCGCTGTTTTCTGCATGATTGGATTATTCGTCCTGGCATGGACCGCGAGTGCTCCACGCATTTTCAGCGCACCTCCGGCTGCAAAAATCTCCGGCTTTTCAGCGCAGCATGCCGCGGAACAGGCCGCTCTCGAAGACCAGCTGAAAAAATCCATCTCCACGGAAGAAATTCGCAAGCAGCATCGCTATTTCACCTCCATACCACATCCCGCAGGTTCCATTCATGACCGCGAAGTCGCCGAATACATCGCGAAACAATGGAGAACGCAGGGTCTCGAAGATGTGGTCATCCGTCAGTACGACGTTCTCGGAACCAGGCCGGTCTCCACCAGTCTCGAAATGGTCGCGCCCACCCACTATCCGGCGCTTCTCCGCGAAGCTCCGTACGATGTTGACCCAGACACAAAAAATCCCGAAGTCGCCAACGCCTGGCTGGGTTATTCCGAAAGTGGTGAAGTTACCGCTCCCGTCGTTTACGCGCACAGCGGTAATCCCGAAGACTACACCGTACTCCGCAAAAACGGAATCGGCGTAAAAGGAAAAATTGTCCTGGTGCGTTATTCGAATCCTTACAGCTATCGCGGATTCAAAGCGCTCACCGCCGAAAAAAACGGCGCCGCGGCGTTGCTGATCTATTCCGATCCCGCGGAAGACGGCTACGTAAAAGGCAAAGTTTTTCCCAACGGCCCGTGGGGCCCAGAAACCCACATTCAGCGCGGCTCCATCACTTACGACTTCATCGTTCCCGGCGATCCACTGACTCCAGGCTGGGCTTCGGTGCCGGGCGCAAAGCGCATTCCAGAGAGTGAAGCTCGCTCGCTACCTCACATTGTCGCGTTGCCGCTTTCCTGGCATGACGCCAAGCCGCTTCTGGAAAATATGAATGGCCCGACCGCTCCAAAAGATTGGCAAGGTGGATTGCCGATTACTTACCGGCTGACGGGAGCCGTGGAAGTTCACATGAAAGTGCAGATGGACAATTCGACGCAGCCTTACTACGTTGTCGAAGCCCGCATCCGCGGCGCGCAATTTCCCGACGAATGGGTGCTCCTCGGAAATCATCACGACGCCTGGGAATACGGCGGAGTCGATCCCAGCAGCGGCACCGCGTCCATGATGGAACTTACGCGCGCCTTCGGAACCATGTTGAAAAATGGCTTCCGGCCCAAGCGCTCACTAATTTTCTGCAGTTGGGACGGCGAAGAGATAGGGTTGACTGGCTCGACGGAGTGGGGCGAACAGTTCGCTGACGACTTGCGAAAAAAGTTAATCGCCTACATCAACGTAGATTCTTCAACATCCGGACCGAACTTCGAAGGCGGCGCGGTCGGCTCGCTGGCGCCCATGCTGGTGGAGACCAGCTATTCTATTCCCAACCCTAGTGGAACGAGCCTGCACGATGCCTGGATTAAATCCACCGCCGCAGCGCGAAAAAAAGACAAACACGCACAGCCGCCCAAAGACAAAAATTTAGTAAATACCCGCATCGGCAGCGGCTCCGATCACACCGTGTTTCTAAATTTCCTCGGACGCCCGGTCATCACACTGGGATTCGATGGCCCGTACGGCGTTTATCATTCCATGTACGACAATTTTTATTGGATGAACCACTTTGGCGACCCTGGCTACAAATATCACGCCACCATGTCCGCATTATGGGGCGTCACCGCGCTACGATTGGCTCAAGCGGATATTTTGCCTTTCGATTTTGCATTTTACGGCCGCACTCTCAATAGTTTCATCGACGATCTGAAAAAGAATCCCCACTACGACGCGAATGAAATCAAACTCGATAATTTACAGGAACGCGCAGCAGCCTTCGAAGGCGCCGGCAAAA
>Ga0307475_10001086_pt1 | contig 16241 bp, 12 predicted proteins | sample atmos_gasesECM1C_FD_203317 | JGI IMG/M metagenome (GOLD analysis project Ga0307475, IMG submission 203317) | Hardwood forest soil microbial communities from Morgan-Monroe State Forest, Indiana, United States - atmos_gasesECM1C_515 | ecosystem: Environmental > Terrestrial > Soil > Temperate... | reverse complement strand
GGTATTGGTTGCGTTTGGCGCGCAGATTTTGATGGGCGGGATTTCCGCGGTGATTCTCTTCACGGGAAACTGGACCGGCAATCTCTGGCTTCCCGCCCAAGTTTTCGTCTTTCTGGCGGTGGCGGCGGTGGGCGGCTATTTCGCGTCGCTGGACGCATTGAATAAACTTGCCGAGAAGAAAAAGGAAGTCTTGATGGAAGCCTTGTGTCGCTGATCGTTAATGTTGCGAACAGCGCAAGCAACGCCGGAATCGTTATTTCTCTCTCCGCATGAATTCCGAATAAGTGGCAGGTTTGCGCCAACGGGAATGAAGCATCCTTTGCTGGCTTCGTGTTTGACCCAGGAAATACTTTGCAGCCGAACCGCACAAGTATCCAAGCGCCGCGCCATCCCCGTGCGCGATGCCGAAGCGTGCTCGCCGCGCGAGCCCACCCACTCGCGGCCCACGCCACGCGCTCGATGACCATGTCGAAGTCTTCCGCGAGCAGAGCTTCGCCCAGGTAGCGGCAATACTCTTCCACCGCGTGATGCTCATTTTTCGAGGAGGTAGCTTCCGATGATCAGGGCATCCATGCCGGAGCTAAAAAACGTCCGTATCGCGTCCGTCGGCGTGTGCACGATAGCTTCGCCGCGCAGATTAAACGACGTGTTCATAATAACGGGCACTCCCGTGCGTTTTCCGAACTCGTCGATCAGGCTCCAGTAGAGAGGATTTATCTCTTTCTCAACGGTCTGCGGCCGGGCGCTACCGTCCACGTGCGTTACAGACGGAATTACGCCGCGCTTTTCCGGGCGCACCTGCGCCGTCGAAATCATGAATGGCGAATCCGAGGCATTCTCCAGGTATTCCCCGGCAGCTTCCTTCTTGAGCGAAAGCGCAAACGGCCGCCACCACTCCCGGAATTTCACCGCCTTGTTGACCTTGGTATTCATTCCGGGATCGCGCGGATCCGCGAGAATCGACCGGCTCCCCAGAGCTCGCGGGCCGAATTCCATGCGCCCTTGAAACCAGCCGAGAATTTTCCCCAACGAAAGCACCTCCGCCGCTGTGGACGCAGGGTCAGGCAGCCTGGTGTAGTGCAGTTTATAGGTGCGTAGTGCGCTTTCGATTGCTTCGTCTTCAAAGCTAGGCCCCCAATACCCGTGCCGCATCGGTTGGTTCGGCAATTTTCCGTTGTCGTCGAGATAGGGGGCCAGCGCCGCGCCCAGCGCTACACCGTCGTCCGAGGCCGCCGGCTGGACAAACATTCTGTCCACGGTTCCGGAGGCCGCAATTCTCCCGTTGGCTTTCGAATTCAGAGCTACGCCTCCGGCGAGGCAAACATCCCGCGACCCCGTTTTCTCGACGGCCATTTGAACTACGCGCATCATCGCGACTTCACAAGCATCCTGGACGGCATAGGCGATATCTTTGTGCCGGTCTTCGATGTCGCTCTCTGGCACGCGAGCCGGGCCGAGCACAGCCGCATTGCCCGCGAACGGCTTCACGCCGTTGGCGACCAGTTTCGTGGTGTGCACGCGATACGGCTCCGCTCTCAAATCAATAAACGCGGACATAGCAATACCTGGCTTCCCGTAAGGTGCCAGCCCCATCACTTTCCACTCATCGCTGTTCGGCTGAAAGCCGAGAAACTCGGTGAACGCGCCGTAAAAGTATCCTACTGAATCCGGAAAGGGAATCATCAGAACGGGCGCGAGTTTGCCGTTGTGCCCGTGCCAGATGGTGGTTGCTTCCCACGCGCCACGCCCGTCCATCACTACGACGGCCGCATCGTCAAATCCCGAGTACGCATAGGCGCTTATGGCGTGCGCGAGATGATGATCCACAAACCTCATTTTTGCTCTTGTCGGCCCGAAGTGCTGAGCAAATTTCTTTGCTCCGCTCTCTTGATGCCACATGCTCAGGAAGTGCCGCGTCGAATTTAGCCCGTTCCGATACGTCAGCGGCATTTTCCCGGTGGCATAGCATTTCAAATCGTGCCGGAAGACCGGCCCCGCCGTCTGCCAGCCGAAACACACTTCGTCCAACTGCTCAGCGTTTACTTTCGGGAAGTCCAGGCACGCGCGAATCGCATTTTTTGGAAAACCGGCATCGTGTTTCAGCCGGCTGATGCGTTCTTCCGCCACGGCAAACAATAGTTCGCCGTCGCGCACAAGGCACGCCGACGAATCATGCATCTGCGAATAATTAATCCCCAGAGTCAGCATTTCTTGTTAATCGCTTCCGTGAGTCCCACGACACTCGGCAGCAATAGGCCGTCCGATGGTTACCGCCGAAAATCATACTAACTACTTGCCCCGCGTGCCGCGGTCGAATGCCAGACCGGTTCTTCCAAGAATTCGCCTCGCGGCGCGATTGCGGCCGTGCCGATGGTATTCTGCGCGCTACACTCGGAAAGCTCGCCAAGACAAACCCTGGCCTCGTCATCCTTCTTTTGCTGAGCGCTCGTGGTTGTACGTTTCAATCAAAACACTGACAAAGTGTCTCGCCAAAATTACGGCTCCCACAGGAATCCTCAATCGCGCTTCCGCGCCAGGCAATACATGTACGTTCCTTTGTATTCGCGCAGACGAACGTACGGATACGCCACTACCGCCAAAGGGAAACAAGCTGCGGACTTGATTCGCCCCAAGACTCCCATCGCCCGTTGCCGCGCTGTCGGCTTCGCTCGCAAAATCGCTTCTGCCTGATCGCGGGTCATTTGTACCAGGTCGCGAAAACTCGCCGTCGCTTCTCCCGCGACAGACTGCGCAATCCCCGTGCGCATCGCCATATTGATCATCTGCGCCGTGTGCGCGATTCCAGCCCCTTGCTCGCGTATGGACACGACCTCGAAGCCCTGCGCACTCAAGAACTTCCCGAGCGCCGCTCCATTCCATCGCAGAAAATGATTCGGCGGATAATCCAGAACGTCCGGTCCGGTTAGCCAGCGTTCGCGATTTGGAACGCTCAGCGCAATCGCTCCGTGTGGCCGCACGCAAGCTTTCACTTTTTGCAGGAATTCCCCCGGCGCGGCTTGATGCTCCAACACTTCAAAAAATGTAACCACATCAAATTGTTCTTCCGAGCATTGCACGGCAAACTCCGAAATGGTCAGCGGAAAGACTCTTTGCAAACCCAACCGCTCATTTGCGAAGCGTGCCGCATTGCGGTCCAGCTCGATGCCGGTGACTTCGTAACCCGCGTTGTGCGCCGCGGCCAGAAAATTCCCCGTGCCACAGCCAATATCCAGCAGTTTACCGCCGCGGGGAGCAAGCGGGTCATTCAGAAAATATTTGTGTCCAGGCTCCAGGGGCAGCAGCTTTTCATCCCGGCCGCCATACATCTGTTCGTACCACTGCGCGTCGGGCATTTCCCGCGGTTCCCAAAACTGTAGTCCGCATCCCGCGCACCCATGAAGTTTGTAGTTCCCGTACCGCTCGATGGCCGCCTCACGCCCGGCTTCACCGCATGCAGGGCAAATGGGAGTAGCCGCTGCCTCTGCCCGTCGGCCCGCCGCCGAAACTGCGGCTGTCTTCGCGTCCATTGCGCTTTGCGATGCCATCGTCTCTATTCAACCCTTTGCCGCCAATGCTTTTTCTCTTTCCGTCTCCAAGTAATCCTGCGCTAGCGCGCTGGCAACGGCTTCTTCAACATAATGCCGTAATTATAGGTATCGATCAGGACCGTAAAAAAGGGGACTTTCATTCTCACCCTATTGAGCTTAGCGCGCCGTAGACTGCGCCAGCTGCGCGCGTTGGGACACTATGATCTCTTCGAGGATGGCATCCAATCCCCGCGTAATTTTCCAATTCGGATAATGAGACTGGAATTTGCCGACGTTCGAGATATAGCAGATGTGATCGCCCTTGCGGGCCTCGTCCACGTAGCGCCAATCCAGCTTGCGCCCGGTCATTTGTTCGATCCGCTCGATGGCTTCGAGCATGGAGATGCTGTTCGCGCGGCCCCCACCCAGGTTGTACACCTCGCCGGGCCGCGGACTTGCGGCAAACTCCTCGATGGCGCGGACCACGTCATGACTATGAATATTGTCGCGGACCTGTTTGCCTTTGTAGCCAAAAACGGAATACTTCCCGCCGCTGAGTGTCACCTTCACTAAATACGACAAGAAACCGTGCAATTCCACTCCAGAGTGCGATGGCCCCGTCAAGCAGCCGCCACGAAAAACCCCCACTCTCATGTTGAAATAACGACCATACTCCTGCGCGGCAAGATCCGCCGCCGCTTTCGAAGCGCCGAACAGTGAATGCAGGGTTTGATCGATCCGGCAGGTTTCGGCGACACCGGCAAAATCCTCCGCTCGCGCGTAGTCGTAGCGTTTCTCCAATTCCTTGAGGGGAATTTCATTAGGCGCATCGCCGTAAACCTTGTTGGTGCTCAGGAATACGAACACCGCCTCGGGTGAGTGCTGACGTGTTGCTTCCAGCAGATGCACCGTTCCGAGCGCATTCACTTCGAAATCCAGCAGTGGAATCTCCCGCGCTTTATCATGCGAAGGCTGCGCCGCACAGTGCACGATCAAATCAGGCCGCTCGGCTCGAAAGAGTTCTTCGATGGCCGTCCGATCACGAATATCCAAGGCCGCGTGTGTGAATCTCTTCGTCACGCCTTTCAGCCGGGCCAGATTCCAAAGCGTATCGCCAGCCGGGCCAAAGAAAACCTTCCGCATGTTGTTGTCAACCCCGACAACTTGATGCCCCTGCCGGTCGAAGTGCTCGACGGCCTCCGAACCAATCAGCCCGCTGCTGCCGGTAACCAGAATCTTCATTTTCTGCGAATTCCTTACTCACCGCATCGGCGGTATCCATCGCATCGCGGCAAACTTCCTCGACTGCGCATCGCTCCAAATGGCTCCAGTTCGGGGACGAGAAGGGGGCTCCCCCGCTAGAAGAGTACCAGCAGTCGCGAGGTTTTTTAACTGCTGAGCCGAGTCGTCCTATTTCCGGCCCTAGGAGAGCGAGAAACTCTTCCGTGCGCTCCACCGGCAACGCCACCAGGCTCGCCGAGCCACGAAGGCCTATTCCAAAAGCAAAACGGGCGACCCGGGTTGCAGCGGGACGCCCGTTTTGTATTTTTGTGAAGTGCAGCTGGAATCGGGCAGGACCGGGTTAAGGCCGGGCAGGCCGAAAGCAGCTATCGATTAGAGGGGCTGTACGTTCGAGGCCTGCAGGCCCTTGGGGCCCTTGGAAACTTCGAATTCCACAGCTTGGCCATCGTTCAACGTCTTATAGCCATCAGCCACGATCGCGGAGAAATGGACGAAAACGTCCTCACCGCTCTGGCGCTGGATGAAGCCGAAGCCCTTGCTGGCATTGAACCACTTCACTGTACCTTGTTCTTTACTCACTGCTTTACTCTTTTCTGTCAGCCGGGATACGGCTGAGCACAACATTAAGCTATCTGATGCCCCAAGTCCCGAGCCCCTCAACAGAGCCGCGGCCGTCTTCAAGCTTCGTTCGGAAAGACTGCAAAGCGGTCAACCGAACAAAAAAATGGCCGCAAGTGTGACCTTGCGACCGCTTTACTACCCAAAGGCGATACAAGAGCAACAAACGCAAACACAGAGTAACACGAGATGGTGGATTATGCAAGAGGTTTTTGGGGGTTTCTGGGCCGTGTGTTGTCAGGTCCACGGGGTGGAGGGATAGATGCTTGGGGAGAGGCTGACCACCGACAGTTGAGAGTTGAAAAGAAGAAAAGAAATTAAGGCCTCCGCACCGGTAGCTAAGGAGTTTTGTCTTGGAGGTCCAGGACGATCTTTAAGATTTCGCCGGCCAGTTGATTCGCGTCTAGGTTGTCCATGTTGGCGAGCACTGCGACGCCGGCGCGCCGCTCAGGCACGAGGCCAAACGCCGTGCTCGTTCCTTGTTGTCCGCCGGTGTGGGCTACGAGGTGGACACCCATTTTGTCCGAGATGCCCCATCCCAGGGCATAGCCAGTCAGCTTGCCGTCGGTGGTTTTCAAACTTGTCCACATTAAATCGCGCGTGGCGCGGGCGAGCAGCTTATCGGCGAGGATGGCGGTCTCGAAACGGGCCATATCGTCAGCGGAAGAGATCAGTCCGCCGCCGGGAATTTTGTAGCTGGAGTCCAGGACGCCAGCGTTGCGGACGAAGCCGGATTTGTCCTGGTGATACCAGCGCGTGCGATGTGGGATGACGGAGAAAAAATCATCGGCTTGGGTTTCGGTCATCCCGGCAGGCTTGAAAATGTTCTCGCGCACATAATCCACATATTTCTGGGAAGCGGCGCCTTCCAGCACGCACCCGAGAAGCGTGTAGCCGTAGGTGGAGTAGTTGAATTTCGTTCCAGGCTTGGTAACCAAAGGGTCGGCCGCAAAAACCTGGAGCGATTCTTCCATGGTCGAAAAATGACGGGCGCTGTCTTCGGGGATGTCTCCTTTTCCGTCGGGACGGTAGTGCCGGATGCCTCCCAGGTGGCCAAGCAGTTCGCGCGAGGTAATAGGCCATTGTTTTGGGGGAAAGGCCGGGCAATACTTCTCTACGGGCGCGTCGAGGTCCAATTTGCCGCGCTCCCAAAGTTGCAAGATGGCCGTGGCGGTGATCGATTTGGAGATGGACCCCAGCCGGAAGAGCGTGGAGGACGTGGCCGGGGCGGAATCTTCTAGGTCGGCCATGCCAAATCCCGCGGACCATATTGGTTCGCCTTCCAGCACGACCGCGGCGCCAATTCCCGGCACGCTGTTTGCGGACATGAAACGGGAAACGGCCGTTTCGATTTGCAGACGTTTTTCCGGGGGTAGGCTCTTTTGCTGAGCGGCAGCGAGCGAAGCGCAGGCGGCGAACAAGACGAGCAGGCGAAGGATCTGACTGTGGAAGAAGCTGGCCTTGGCGAATCGCGAGATGGCTTTCACGGGATGACCTCCAGCGCGAGTCTATCTCAAACCAAGCACCCCAGGAACTACGCCGAGCGTGGCCGGCATGACCCCGGGGTGTAGTGAGAACGTCAACCCCCATCCCCACGGAATGCGTTGACCTTACGGTGATACGCTCTTTAACATAAAGAGATGCGGCGCAGGGTGATGATCACTGGGGGTACGCTGCTCTTGGCGGCGGGGTTGCTAGGCTGCGAGGACGCGGGGAAGAAGCCGGTGCAAGCGCGCGTTCCGGCACTGGCATCCAGACCGGCGGCAACACAGGCCCCGGTAGAAATTGCGCTTTTGCCGGTGCAGAATCCCCCGCACCGCGACTACGTTTGGCTGCTTGCGCCGGTTCCCGCCTGGAATGACTACCTGATCGAGAAGGTGCAGGAGAAGTTCGCCTCCGGCGAGCAGAATTTCAAGGCCGGTCATCTGGAAGCCGCGCGCAAGGATTTTGACGACGCCGTCGATTGGATGCTGGAGAGCGGCTACGACCCGAACGGCGATCCCAAACTGAGCGAACTGTTTCACCGCGTAGTGGACACGGTGTATGCCTACGAGCTGCAAGCCTTCCAAGCCGGCGACGGCTTTAGCCAAGCGCCAGCCGTTCCGGCGGCGATTGACGAAGTGGCGGAGATGACTTTCCCGGTCGACCCGGGCTTGAAGGCCCGCGCCGAAGAAGCGGCCATGAACTTTTCCCACGACCTGCCGCTGACGGTAAACGACCAGGTGCTTTCGTTTCTGAATTTCTTTCAAACGCCGCGCGGCCGCGCCATCGTGGAAACCGGGCTTCGCCGCGCCGGGCGCTATCGCGAGATGATTTCGCGGGTGCTGCAAGAAGAGGGGCTGCCGCAGGACCTCATCTACCTAGCGCAAGCGGAAAGCGCGTTCCAGCCGCTGGCGTTATCGCGGGCGGGTGCCCGGGGCATCTGGCAATTTGTGGCTTACCGCGGCCACGAATACGGGCTTCGGCACACCTGGTGGATCGATGAACGGCAAGACCCCGAAAAGGCTACCCACGCCGCGGCGCAGCATCTTCGTGATCTCTACAAGATGTACGGCGATTGGTACCTGGCGATGGCCGCGTACAACTGCGGCCCGGGAAACGTGCAAAAGGGCATCGAGCGAACCGGTTACGCCGATTTTTGGGAGCTTTACAAACGCAATGTGCTCCCGCGTGAAACGAAAAACTACGTGCCTATCATTATCGCGCTGACGCTGATTGCCAAGGATGCGGCCCACTACAACATTCAGGTCGAACCGGAAGCGCCGGTCGCGACCGACGTCGTGAAACCAGGCCGGGCCATTGATCTGCGCTTGGTGGCGGAAACCATCGACGTGGACGTGGAGTCCATTCGCACGCTGAATCCCTCTCTGCTGCGGCTTGCGACTCCCGACGATCCTTCTTTCGAACTGCATCTGCCGCTTGGCACGGCGCAAAAATTCTCCGCGGAGATCGCCGATATTCCGCCGGACAAGTGGGTCAGCTGGCGGCGCCATCGCGTGGAGACGGGAGAAACGCTCACGTCCATCGGCAAGAAATATCACGTGACACCGGGGGCCATCGCCGACGCCAACAGCCTGGAGCGCAACGCCGCGCTGGAGGCCGGGGAAAAGCTGATTATCCCTTCGACGCAGCCGCAATCGGAAACGAAACGGCGGTTGGTGAGTTATCGCGTGCGGCGAGGCGACACATTTCTAGGAATCGCGGACCGCTTCAGCGTAAGTGCAGATGATTTGCGCAAATGGAATCACTTGAAGGCCAACCGAGTGAGCCGGGGTATGGTACTGCGCGTATACACCCTAGGTGGAGCACCGGAAACATCGCCGGCGCGGACCGGTTCGAAGTCCAAGAGAAAACCTGCATCCCCTGTGGCGAGCGGTACGTCTGGGGGAGAAGCCGCCGCAAATCACAATTAAGTCGTTTTTTATGTGTGCATTACGGGAACACCGGGCTTCCCCGGATGACCGCGCCGGGTTTCCTCGCCTTTCTCCGGTCGAGAAAACCCCCGAGTCTCCTAGTCGGGAATGCCGCAGAATGCTTGACAACGAACGGCGAGTACGATAACAACGGCTCTCAAGGACGGGGTGAAATTTAAAGGTTGCTCCGGCCAGAACAGCGACGCACCGGGCCCTTTGGGCTCAGGGATTCCCCCAGGGGAGGACGGCATGGATTTCGAGAAGGACAATTTCGAAGATGACAACGAGCTGTCACGGCTGGAAGACGACGAGGAGTTGGCAGGCGAAGCCGAAGAAATCGTCGAGACCGAGGAAGAGGAGCTGGTAATCGTCGGCGAAGAGCCTGAGGAAGAGGCGCCCGCGGCGAAACCTGCGTCCAAGCCCGCAGCGAAGAAACCGGCAAAGAAAGCCGCGAAGAAGAAAGCCACGAAGAAAAAGAAGGCAAAAAAATCGAAACCGAAGAAAGCAGCCAAGAAGCCCGCCAAGAAGCCGGCAAAGAAGAAAAAGAAGCGCTAAGCCGCCGCGCCAATGAGTGCGCATAGAAGAAAATTTCCCTGACTTGCCAAATGGTAGACTGAGAAATGACTCGGAAAGCCAGAGACATTCTCCCCGGGTTGGCCTTCATTCGTCCACAGCCAGCACCAGCAGCGTGGCATCGTCTTGCCAGCGGCCGCCGCTGAATTCGGCCACTACCGTCAGGATTTTCGCCTGCAACTCGTCGGCGGCCAAGGTGCGATGCAGTTGCAGCAAACGCAACAACCGGGCTTCGCCAAACTCTTCTCCCGCCGGATTCGAAGCTTCCGTGACGCCGTCGGTAAACAGAATCAAGCGGTCCCCAGGGAACAAGTGTGCCGAGCCCATCTCATAATTCCGGTTGTCGAACACGCCGAGTACCGTGCCGCCTACCCGGAGGCGCTCGTCGGAGCCGTCGGAGCGCACCACGAAGGGCGGGTTATGTCCGGCGTTGACGTAAGTCAGCCGGCGCGCGGGGCCATGCAGATGGGCGTAAAAAAAGGTGATGAAGCGATCGCTCTCCGTGTTCCGGTACACGATGGAATTCAGCCGGTTGCAAAGGATATTAGGCGCCACCGCAAGCGATGCAAGTCCGCGCACCGCCGCTTGCAGATTGGACATCAGCAGCGCCGCGGGCATCCCTTTTCCAGCCACATCCGCGATGCACAGTCCCAGCGTCTTCTCGTCAAGCGGAAGAATGTCGAAATAGTCGCCGCCTACCAACCGGGCTGACTGCCAAGCGCTAGCGATCTCGTACCCCGGCATTTGGGAAATCTCGCGCGGCAGCAGCTTTTCCTGGATGGCTTTGGCTTCGGCGATCTCTCGTTCTTGCTCTTGCTGGTAAAGGATGGCTTCCTGTTGGGCCTTCTTCTTTTCCGCTTCCTGGGCCCGCAATTCGCGGCGTTCCCTTCCCAGGCCGATCTGTTTCTGAAGTATCTCGAGCAGCCGCGAGTTCGTCCATGGTTTCTCCACGAAATCACTCACGCCGAACTGCATGGCTTCCACGGCCAGGCCCACGGTAGCCCAACCGGTCATGGCTACGACGGGCGGAGCGTCTTCCATCTCCTTCAACCGGCTCAGCAGGTCCAAACCTTCGCGCCCCGAGGTGGTATCGCGCGCATAATTCAGGTCGATGAGTAAAATGTCGAATTCCTGCCGCGCCACGGTCGCAAGCAAATCCGCTGGCGAATTGACGGTCTCGATACTGTACCCGTGCCCTTTCAGCAGAAGCCGCAGGGCATCCAAAACGTCTTGCTGGTCATCGGCAATGAGAATTCGCTGCAGCATCGTTCTGACATTCCCTACAAGACTCGACTGTTGCGGGCACTCCCGCTACATCTCCCCGTATCAGCAAGCGCCGGTTTTCTTGCTCTGGCGACTAGCTAGCGGCAGGCAAGTTGCCAGCGCTCCCGGCCCGTAATGTCCTTCGACTGAATGATTTGCGCGGCAGGTAGTTTAGAGAAGAAGCCTCGGCCTGGCCACTACCGGGACCGCCTATCCCAATTTCGGACACTCGGCAGAAGGGCCACGGATTTTCTGCGAGAGAGCTCCGGGTTTGCGGCCTACCTCGATAGGCAGGGGCGTGAAAAGGAACCGCGTCTGTGGGCCCCCAATTTGAGCCCAGCCTCGCAAGAAGCAAAAATTTTACAGTACGGGCTCGCTCCAGTTCTCCAGCGTCTCCTTCACCTTGTGCAGGAACTGGTGAGCGACCGCTCCATCCACTACGCGGTGGTCGTAGCTAAGCGTTACGTAGCACATCGAGCGGATAGCGATGGAGTCGTTGATGACCACGGGGCGCTTCTCGATGGCCCCGAGGCCTAGGATGCCGACATTGGGCTGGCTGATCACCGGAAGTCCGAACAAGCCGCCAAAAACGCCGGGGTTGGTGATGGAGAAGGTACTCTCTTGGACTTCCTCCGGTTTCAGCTTTTTCGAGCGCGCTCGCTCTGCCAGGTCGTTCATGTTGCGCTGGATGCCAAGAATGTTCTTTTCATCGGCGTTTTTCACCACCGGCACGAGCAAGCCCCAGTCGAGCGCCACGGCAATGCCCACGTTGATCTCCTTGTGCAGGATCACGTTGGTACCGTCGAGGGACGCGTTCAGCGTCGGATAGGCGCGCAATCCGGCGACGGCGGCCTTCACAAAGAAGGGCATGAACGTCAGCTTAGTCTCGTAGCGCTTTTCAAATTCGTCTTTGGACTTCGCGCGCAACGACGCGACTTTGCTCATGTCGATTTCGTCGACGGAATAGACGTGCGCGGAAACGCGCTTGGACGCCACCATGTGCTCGGCAATGCGCTGGCGCATGGTGCTCATGGGCTGGACTTCGTAATTGCCGAAGTACATTTTTTCGCGCGGGACGGCCGTTTCGAGCGCTACGTGCACACCTCCGCCGGACACGCCCGGCGCGGGAGGTGGCGCCGGCCGCGAAATCGCCGCCGGAGCCGGAGCGGAGTAAGCGGAAGGTGTCGTAGCCGGAACGCCGCCGGCGGCGATCACCGTTTCGATATCCTGTTTGCTGATGCGGCCACCAGCACCGGTTCCCGCAACGGTGGAAAGGTCGATGCCGTGCTCCTTGGCCATGCGCCGCACCAGCGGCGAACTGTGAATCCGCTCGCCGGTAGGGCTTGAAGAAATGCCGGAGGAAGCGGGAGCCGCGGCCATCGGCGTCGCGACCGGAGCCGGAACCGCGGGCCGGGGCGCTGGCGGGGCCGGAGTAGCGGCGACCGGGGCCTTCGCCGGAGCGAGTGCCGCCGCAGCCGATTTCGGCGGAGCCGCAGGGGGCGCAGAAGCCGCCGAACCCGCGGCATCAATGACGCCCACAATGGTTTGAATCGGCACGGTCTGCCCCTCGCCGACCTTGATCTCTTTCAGCACCCCGGCCGAAGGCGAGGGGATTTCCGCGTCCACCTTGTCAGTGGAAATCTCGAAAAGGGGCTCGTCGCGCTCCACCTTGTCGCCGGGCTTTTTCAGCCACTTGGTGATCGTGCCTTCAAAGATACTTTCGCCCATCTGGGGCATTACGATGTCTACGGCCATGCTGGCTCTCCTCTTCTCTCTAAAATCCTAATACCGCGCGAGTTCTTTCGCGGCAGCAAAAACTTTCCTCGCGTTGGGCAAAAAATGTTCTTCCAGAGTCGGTGCGTACGGCACCGGCGTATCCAGCGAAGTGACGCGCATCAGCGGCCCGTCCAGATCGCCAAACGCTTTCTCGCAAAGAAGCGCCGCGATCTCTCCGGCGATTCCGCCGGTCTTGGTGTCTTCATGCACCACCAGGCATTTGTTGGTCTTCTTCACCGAATGCAAAATCGTCTCTTCATCCAGCGGCAGCAACGTGCGCAGATCGATCACTTCCGCTTCGATACCCTCCTTCGCTAGGGCTTCAGCGGCTTCAAGAGACGTGTGCATCATCGCCGCGTAGGAAAGGATGGTCAGGTGTTTCCCCTCGCGGCGCACCACGGCTTTGCCGATCGGCACGGTGTAGTCGCCGGCGGGAACCTCGCCTTTGATGCGGCGGTAGAGAAACTTGTGTTCGAAGAAGAGCACCGGGTTATTGTCGCGCACCGCGGCCTTCAGCAAACCCTTGGCATCGTAGGGCGTCGAAGGATAGATCACCTTCAGGCCTGGCGTGTGCACAAAATACATTTCCGGATTCGCCGAGTGAAATGGTCCTCCATGCACGCCGCCTCCGGAGGGCCCGCGAATGACCATGGGCGCAGGGGCGTTCCAAAGATAATGGCCCTTGGCCACGAAATTGGTAATTTGATTGAAAGCGCAAACGATGAAGTCGATGAACTGCATTTCGCAAATGGGGCGTAACCCGCAGTAGCTCATTCCGCAAGCCGCGCCGATAATGGCGCTCTCGCTGATAGGCGTATCGATCACGCGCTCCCAGCCGAAGCGCTCCAGCAAACCTTCGCTGGTCTTGAAGGCCCCGCCGTACACCCCGACGTCTTCGCCCATCAGAATAACGGCTGGGTCCCGCTCCATTTCCTCGAACATGGCCTGCTTGATGGCTTCGAGAAAAGTGACTTGCGTTTCGTGCGGCACGCTGCCATTCGGTCCGGCTCCGTTGGATTTGGCCATGGCTATCTCCGCGCCTTTCGCGAAGCGCTCCCCGGGGCAGCCTTCACGGTTTTCTTTGACGCCGCTTTCGCGGCAGTTTTCGCCGTGGGTTTTCCACCATTTGCGGACTTCGCTTCCAGGCCAGCTGCATGCGCTGCTGGCTGCGTATCGCCGAAATGAATCGGGGCGTTGGCCCCTCCCGAGCTTTGACCCGACCCGAATCCCGGGACGGTCCATACCGCCGTGACGCTTGATCTTGGCGGGGTTACTTCCGCCATCGGCCGCTCCCACTTGGCGCGAATTTTGTGGCAATCATCGCCGGTGCAATAAACGCCCGTCTCCGCCAATTCTGGCGGGGGCATGGGGGAGTTCTCCGCAAACTCCCGTTCCGCGCTGAGCAGCTTGTTGATGTTTTCCTCGATCTCGTTCCGGCCTTTGGCGTCGAGCAGTTTTTCACTCGCTAGGAATTTTTCATAAAGTGTCAGGGGGTCGCGGGCTTCCCAATAAGCGCGCATCTCCTTGGGCACGTACTCGGCAGGGTCGTGCTGCGCGTGGCCCATGCGGCGGAAGGTCTTGGCTTCAATCAAGATCGGCCCTTGGCCCGCGCGGGCGCGCTCCACGGCTTCTTTCGCCACCGTGTAAACCGCCACGGCATCGTTGCCGTCCACAATATAACTTTCGATTCCATAGGCCTTCGCACGGTCCGCCAAATTTTCGAGGGGCACCTGCTTGCGGACAGGCGTCGAATACGCCCACAAATTATTCTCCAGAATCAACACAAACGGCGCTTTCTGGGCAGCTGCAAAATTCAAGCCTTCGTGAAATACGCCCGTGGAACTGCCACCGTCCCCGATCCAGGTCATCGCCACAGTTTTCTGCCCCAGATAGCGCCCGGCCATGGCCACGCCGGTCATCACCGGAATCAAATCCCCCAGCATGGAAATTGGCGAAACAATATGCAGGTCGTCCAGATCTCCGAAGTGGCTCGTGCCATCCTTGCCCTTGGTCGGCGAATCATATTTCGCCATGTGCTGCATAAAAATGTCGCGCGGCCTCACGCCCTTCACCAGCAGCGCCCCGATATTGCGAATCATCGGCGCCAGCCAGTCTTTTTTCTCCAAGGCGTAGGCCGTGCCCACGGAAACCGCTTCCTGCCCCAAGCTGGAGTACAGTCCTCCGACAATTTTATTTTGCCGGAACAGCTTTACCATCATGTCTTCGACGGCGCGGTTTAGCCGCATGTAGTAGTACAAGTCCAGGTACTGCTGCCGCGTCAATTCCTTCTTCATGCCCTGCTCCCGTTCCTACGCTGAAATCGCGACCGCTTGCTCGGCATGCTTCAGCTTCTCCAGCAGTTCTTTTTTCGACGCTTCTTTCATCTCCAGCCCTAGCAATTCTCCCAAATGCTTCACGAGGCGCGGCGCGACTTGCTTCTCCTGGACATTCCGCCCCAGCAGTTTCTCCAGGGAAGTGGCTTTCCGGTCGGTGATCCCGCAAGGCACGATCAGATCGAAGTTCCGCAAATCCGTCGACACGTTGTAGGCAAATCCGTGCGAAGTAACCCAGCGGCTGATGTGCACTCCAATGGCGGCCAGCTTTTCCTCGGTGTTGCCGGCGCGCACCCAAATTCCGGTCTTTCCGGGAACGCGCTGGGCGGTAATGCCGAATTCCGAGGTTGCTCGGATCATCGCTTCTTCGAGCGTGCGCACGTACCACACTACGTCCCTGCGGATGGCGGCAAGATTCAGAATCGGATATCCGACAATCTGTCCCGGCCCATGATAGGTGATGTCTCCGCCGCGGTCCGTGGAGTGAAACTCCACACCCTTCTGCCGAAGCACGAGCTCCGAAGCCAGCAAATTCTCTCGCTTCCCGTTCCGGCCGAGGGTAATCACGTGCGGATGTTCGCAAAGCAGGAGCACCTCCTCAATGGCCCCGGCCTTCCGCGCTGCCACGACTTGCTTCTGCAAGGCGGAAGCTTCCGCGTAGCCTAGGAGTCCCAAGTCGATAGCGAGGCACTTTTTCAGCACGGTTCCGATCTTCTCTCTAGGGGGCGCAGCATGCTGCGTCCCCGCAAGCAAGAACTCAAACGTTGATCTGCAGCCCGCGCACCGACGCGAACGCATCGCCCATCCCTTCCCACACCGTGGGATGCGCGTGCACCATGTTCATCATGTCCTCGATGGTGCCCTCGAGATGCAATACTGCGGCCGCCTCCGCGAGGATTTCCGTCGCCAGCGGCCCGATGATATGAATGCCCAGCACCTCACCGTACTCTTCGTCGGAAACCACTTTGATGAATCCGCCATGACTTCCCAGAATCGTGGCCTTGCTGTTCCCCACAAATGGAAACTTCCCGGTCTTCACTTGGTAACCGGCGTCGCGGGCTTGCTTTTCCGTCAATCCAATCGAGCCGATTTGCGGTTCGCAATACGTCGCATTGGGGATTCGGGTTTTCACGATCTGATGCGTCGGCTTTCCGGCGATATGCGTTACCGCGATGATTCCTTCCATCATCGCCGCGTGCGCCAGCTGCGGCAGCCCGGCAACGATGTCGCCGATGGCGTACAGCCCCGGCTCCGCTGTTTCCATGTTATCGCCCACGTGGACAAATCCGCGCTCCAGCTTGGCCTTCGATTTCTCCAGACCGCAACCATCGGTCATGGCCTTGCGCCCCACGGCCAGCAGCAGTTTCTCCGCTTGCATGGTCTGCGCTTTTCCGTCTTTGTCCTTGAATGCCACGGTGACGCCTTTAGCGTCCTTCTTCACGGACTCCACCGCGCAACTGGTGAAAACCTGAATGCCTTTTTTCTGAAACGCTTTG
>Ga0307475_10001085_pt1 | contig 16254 bp, 15 predicted proteins | sample atmos_gasesECM1C_FD_203317 | JGI IMG/M metagenome (GOLD analysis project Ga0307475, IMG submission 203317) | Hardwood forest soil microbial communities from Morgan-Monroe State Forest, Indiana, United States - atmos_gasesECM1C_515 | ecosystem: Environmental > Terrestrial > Soil > Temperate... | reverse complement strand
CATCGGAAAGAAGACCATCGGAAGAAAATCAGCGGCGGATGAACGCTCATCGGAAGCGGACCTGTCCCTTTCGGTTCGATGGTGGCGGCTTCGTGAAGTTAGCACGCGAATGGCCGAACAGGAAAGTGGCGAACAAGGCTAGGATTCCCGTTGCTCCGCTTCCGTTGCCCGTTTCGCCGCGGCTGGCGCGATTTTCGCAAGACTGGTTTTCATGGATTGTGCGCGGTGTAGTGCGGTTTGCCGTTGCCATTCGGAGCCCCCTCCCGCTACCTCCCGGTGGCGGCCTGACGCGAGGAACTTCTCTGCGTCTGCCTTGGCGTATGCCCCGATTCCGGACGCGACCCGGGAAGCCGCATACGTCGATCCGGAGCCTGCGGATCTGAAGGAAACAAGACTTGCAAGCGGCCGGCAAAGCGGAGCCGAGGGTATGGGAGAAATTCCGGCCACTTTAGAGGCGGCGGCAACGTCACCCGGCAGCGGGACTTTGATCCCCGAGGCGGAGGCGACGCCTCATTCGCCAGATAGAGTCGCACCAACCGAAAGCGTGGCCGAAGAAATCGATCCCTCGGCCTGGCGCGACGAACTTTCGGCTCGCCTCACTCGATACCGTGCCCGCCGCAAGATACGCCCGCCCCGCTACCCATCATTGCGCCTGCGATTTGACCCCGTCGATTACTCGGCTGACCCCGAACCGCAGTCTGAGGCTTCGTCAGCGTCGACCCTCGATCCGGTGGCAGATCATGGATTCGCCGAGGACGGACTGGACAGGTACGGACAGATGGATGGGTTGACCGCGACTCGTGAAGAAGTCAGCGAGTCTCAGCCCCGGGAGGCACCCGCCGCTCAACTGCAGCAAGTCGCTCCGCCCAGGCCACACTCTGGCGCAAAGATTATCGAGTTTCCCAGGTTTGGTATGGAAAGGTTTGAGGTTGGAAAATTCAACTTCGAGCCACCACCGCCTCCTCCGGACCAGCTGGCTGAACCTGTGGGAGAGCACATCCGGATTCTCGAGGTGCCCGAGGTAGAGGCTCCACCTCCGGCGCTGGGCGGAATCACGATTGCGCCCGCCCAGCGTCAGGATGCTGAAAAGCGCCCCGGCATTGACATTCCGCTGCAGAGTGCCTCGCTAGCCCGACGCATCTTGGCCAGTCTCGTCGACGGACTCACCATCTTTGCCGCATCTGCATTATCGGGCTTCATTTTCTGGAAAGTCGCAGCGATTCGGCCGCCACTCGCACAGATGCTGGGATTCGCCGCTGGCGTTCCCTGTTTGTTCTGGGCTGTCTTTCAGTACCTGCTGATCGTTTACGCGGGCCGCACTCCCGGCTTGCGCGCCTTCGGTCTCGAACTCACCCGCTTTGACGGCAGGCCAGCCAGCCGCTCCCTGCGCCGCTGGCGCGTGCTGGCGTCTTACCTTTCGGCAGCTTCCCTGGGGATGGGCTACGCCTGGGTTTTTCTGGACGAGGACGCCCTCTGCTGGCACGACCGCATCACGCACACTTATCTTGCGCCTCGAAAACGCCAGCCCAAATCCGATGGGCTCCCGAAGACCTGAAGCTTCCGCCAAATGAACCCTCAAGCCAGGGCGCGTCAAACGTCAATGCGCTATTGATAGCTATTGATAATGGTTCGCCAACCATCGGTATGGTTCCGGTTAGCGTTGCGCGAATTTGTTCAATAATATGGCGTTAAGTCGCGCAACTATGCTGCGATACAGCATCTGACGGAAGACGAACTCTTCTAGCTCGCCGATGAGAAGGAGCAACTTACCGATGAGGCGCGGATAGCGCTGGAATCCGAACTCGGCCGAAGGAATCTTTCTACAGCCGAAGTTAAAGCCTACACACGGCAATGTGCCGACGACAACAAAGCTGACAAGCTTCGGCGCGCAAGACGGCAAGTGATTCCCAATCTCGGCCTCGGCAAGAGGTTCCTCGGGAAGACAAACTGCCGTCGCGACCCGAGCGACCTGTTCGAACTGTACGAAGGCTGCCGTAGTGCCGTAGTGAGCGTAATTGTTATTCAAGAGTTTTGGCGATATGATCGACGCGAAGTGAAGGACATATCTTACACACGCCGAGCGCTCAGTTTTCTGTGTCGCGCAGTGATTTTGTCCACCGCACTGGCGAACGCAGGTGTCAACCTGCTGTTGGCCATTCTTGTTCCAATATGGTTCTTCCTCGCAGCAGTTGTAATTCTTCTACTTCCCGGCATTGACGAGCACTACGACATAGAGCCTTACCCATTCCTGCCTGTCCTCTCGCCGCGCCCTCCGCCCGCCGCCCGTTTAGGCTAATAAGCTGCCACATTGATTAGCCGTTTCGCGATATCCCAGATTCACACCGTTGTCGTTGGTGCGCAGTCGCGTCGCAACCTACCACGAGCTGCGTACGCCCGCTCGGAGATTGATGTCAGTCAAGCGCATATTGCGGAAGATGCTCCTAGCCTTTCTTCTTGGAGGGCGCGCTGCTTTGGGAATCGGTATGACACGAGAGGAAATTGAGGCAAGTTTGTATTCAAACACTCAGACGGTGCTCGAGATCACAATTCCTGAGAGGAATGAAATCTGCGATTGAGGGTAGCCACGAATCAACGCTTTCTTCCCCTCATCTCGTGAAAGGCAGTTGCCGGACGTCTTGACTTCTGATCATTTGTCAGTTTACGAAGACAGTGCGATTGCGCTCATCAAGATACGGGGGCTGTCGCAACAGTGGCTCGGACGTTCCCACCCTCGGCACGAAAATGCCATTTACAGGGTGTTCCACTAAGTCTAGGCTGTCGACTTGAAAACCACTCGGCCCAGACAGTTTCCAGAAATTCATGGAGCAAAAGGAAACGACCGTCATGGCATCCCAACCTTGCCCCGAATTTCCGGGCAGTTTCCGGTTTGAGTTCGACGGAGTGAATCGGATTCTGCTGCTCCGACTGAAAGGAAGGATGACCGAAGAAATACTTCGGGAAATTTACACCGAAGGGGGCAGGTATTGGACGGCCACCATGCCAAATGCGGCGATTGTGGACTGCTCGTCCGTTACCGAGACTCCATTTCGTCCGACCATATCCGGGCACTGGCAAGGAGGGAACCTATGCCGGGCACCGTCGGTCGGCCGCGCATTATCGTCGCCCCGACAACACTCCAATACGGTTTGGCCGGCGTGTTTCAGCTGGGCAGCGAGCATGAGCGACCTCTTACAGTGGTACACACAATGGACGAAGCGCTCGCGGAACTGGGCATTCAGTCCCCTCACTTTGAGCCGCTGGAGTGCGCTTCTCATAGAAGCGCTCAAAACTGCCGGCAGGTGTCATTGAGCGGCATGGCAATGTTATGTCAACAAGACCACAGTTTCCGAATTCTCGTAGGTATGGTGACGAGGCCGCTTAATTGCGAATTCCGGCGCAACAACCGATCGTCGAGGCCGAGATCCGCGTCAGTAGTCGCGCACCTTATCGAACAACTGCGGCACAATCTCGAATTCCGCTTCTCGCATACAAACGACCAGAGCCGCTCGCTTAAAGAGAGCCCTGTGCCAACGTCGCATGTGAATGATATGCGCAGCCTCTTTGCTTTCTACCGCGTCCTTCCCTTCGCCCAAACGCAACTCAACCCGTGGATTCGGCATCGGGACCGCTAACCGTTCGCCCACCGTCCGGCAGCTCACAATCAGAATCGATTCCGCCTCTCTCGGATGGGCATTGTCGTGCGCGGTGAGTTGTTGTGAGTAAGAACAGCCCGTCAGCAGCAAAACCCAGATCAGAGTCCGCAATTGCCTCTCCTCATCAAGACTTTCAGGTTGAGGCGAACGTGGCCCCAAGGCACCGAATTCGTGACTGAACAATTCGTGACTTAACAAAGAGACGCACTCATATGTCGTTAGTCAACCGGCTTTGGATCTGTAACAACAATTTTCGGCATGACATGAGAAGCGTCGCGCAGCAAATCATCGAAATACAGTACGCGGCGCGGTGTGCTGTCAGTTCCCAGAAGTTGTCCCACCCTCACGAGCGCACGTGTCCGAGGAGCGAGGGCGGAGCATTTCACCATCCAGGGGTTGCCCGACCGTGAACTGGCCTTACGGTCGTAGCTGTTGTTATGGCGATAGAAGCACTCCTTGACTAAGGTGTGGTTGGAGGCAGGACAGGCAAGGCTTGGGCTCCAAGGGCTGAAAAGCGCCGATGCGCCGCCCAAAATTTCAAGGAAGTTGTTTACCCGTTGATTGCTCTGGTTTACGCTAGTCATCCTATGCGCGTTTCCCAAGTCTTCCTTCTCGCTATCGCCACAGCCTCATCCGTCCTTGCCCAGGACGTCAAACCGTGGGCAGAACGCCTCGCGGCGCAGAACGCGCTGTTCGACGAGCACTACGAAGCCGACCTCCGCAACTTTCCAGAGCGCGCGACCTCATTCGGGGACTATCGCTACAATGACCGCCTGGCGGAATACTCGCTCGACGCGATCCAGCGTCGGCACGAGACCGACCAAGCATTCCTCTCGCGCCTGGAGGCAATTCCGACGACCGGCTTCTCCGATCAGGACCAGCTCTCCCACGACTTACTGGTTCGCGTCCTGGCCCAGCGGATTACCGACTACAACCTCAAAGAATACGAGATGCCGATCAACCAGCAGAGCGGCATCCACACCAACCTCGCCGATCTGCCGCTGGCGGTTCCCCTCGACTCGGTCAAGCACTACGAAGACTATGTTGCGCGGCTGCACCAGATACCACGCGCCTTCGCCCAGACCACGGAAGTCCTGCGCGCCGGGATGAAGGACAAGCTCATGCCGGTACGGTTTCTCGCGGAAAAGATCCCGGTCCAATGCGAGGGCATCATCACTGCCGACCCGTTTCTGCAGCCCACCAAGAAGTATCCCGCCAGCATTTCGGCGGATGATCAGAAGCGCCTGACCCAAGCCATCACCGACGCCGTCAACACCGATGTCCTTCCCGCGTACAAGACATTCGCCGCTTTCATCCGAACCGAATATGCCCCACAGGGGCGGACGACGCTCTCCATCACTTCTCTGCCCGACGGCCAAAAGCGCTACCAGAACGACATTTATGCCAGGACCACAACGCACATGACGGCGGACGAGATTCACCAGCTTGGCCTGCGCGAGATCGACCGCATCGAGGCCGAGATGACCGCGATTGCCAAAAAAGAGGGTTTCGCGGACCTTGCGTCGTTCCGGGCTTCGCTTAAAACCAACCCCAAGTACAAGCCCACCTCAGCCGAGCAGATCCTCGACGATTTTCGCCATTACATTGCGCAGATGCAGCCCAAGCTTCCGGAACTTTTTACTCTGCTACCCAAGTCGCCGGTCACGGTCGAGGCCATCCCCGAATTTCAGGCGGCCGCGGCAACCCACTACGTGACCGGCACGCCCGACGGCAAGCGGCCCGGACGGGTCGTCGTCGCAACCTCCAAGTTCGCGGATCGCTCGTTAATCGACGACGAGGCAGTCGCCTACCACGAAGGCGTACCCGGTCATCACATGCAGCTCTCCGTTCAGCAGCAGCTGCAGGGGTTGCCGAAGTTCCGCCTGCACGGTCTCTTCTTTAACGCCTATGGCGAAGGCTGGGCCCTCTACGCGGAAGAGCTGGGCAAAGAGGTTGGCTTCTATCAGGATCCCGTCTCTGACTATGGACGGCTTTCTTCTGAACTGTTCCGGGCCGTTCGTCTGGTGGTTGACACGGGGATTCACGCCAAAGGATGGAGCCGCGACCAGGTCGTGGAATTCTTCCGCAAGTCGGGCGCGGTCGACGAGCCTACGATTCAGTCCGAGACCGATCGCTACATTTCTTGGCCAGCCCAGGCCCTTAGCTATAAGCTTGGCCAGCTTAAGTTCCGCGAACTGAGGGAACGCGCCAAGAAGGAGTTAGGGCCGAAGTTCGATCTGCGCAAGTTCCACGACGAGATGCTCGACGGAGGGACGCTACCCCTGGACCTGCTGGAGGCGCGGACCGACAGGTGGATTGCGCAACAGAGGGAAAAATAGCGGATTCATCACCACCACCGGAGAAGACTTCAATGACGGAGCTGTCCTAGGCGGACTGGCTCTTTTCCGAGGACAGCCGCGAAAAACTCACCGGAAATGGGATCTGCGCCCCATCAGACTCAGCCCGTGCCCATCGGTTGCGCGGTGTAAAGCGGAAGCGGATCAGCGTCCAGATGGCCTGCCATCCATCGGAGTGGCGAATTTTCTTCCCTTCCACCGCGGAGCGAGGAGTGTAGGAGATGGGAACCTCCGCGATCTTCTCGCCCATGCGGCACAACTTCGCCGTCACTTCCGGGCAGAATTCGAAGCGTTGGCACTCCAGCCGTATCTGCGCCAGCAGCGAGCGGCGCACGACCTTGTAGCAGGTGGCTTCGTCGTGGATCCCCGCGCGATAAAAGAGATTCGTGAGATGAGTTAGTAATTTCGCGCCCAGAAAAAAGCGCAGCCCTCGCTCTGGGCGATCGGGACGCACGCCGTAGACTACGTTGGCTCCGTGTTCCTCGAGCGGCTCGAGCAGCGCCGGATAATCCCGTGGATCGTATTCCAGATCGGAGTCCTGAATCAGGACGTACTCACCCCGTGCGTAGGACAGAGCGGTGCGTATGGCTGCTCCCTTGCCGCAATTTTTCTCGTGAAAAACGATCGTGACGTCTTCGAGGGGTGGCAGAGCTTGCAGCTTTTCGCGAGTACCGTCGGTCGAACCGTCGTCCACAATAATGATTTCTTTTTTCACCGGCGAGGCGTGGATCGCCTGCAAGAGCTCGTCCACATGCGTTGCCTCGTTGTACACCGGGACAATCACCGATACGCATCCCTTCCAGCGATCATGGATCGCAGCGGAATTATCGCGCCGGCCTGCTGCCCGGGGTGTCACGTCAGGATTCATATCAAGAATGCGCACGTTCAGAGAAATCTCTGTGCATAGTATCATCTGAAATTGCTTGATCCATTGCCCCGAAGCATGCCGCCACCCGAAGCCCCGGTGAACCAAAGCGCAGGCGCCTCCACCCTCCCGTCAGGTTCCGTTCGCTCCGCGCGCTGGTTGACGCTCTTCTTACTGTTGACAGCCGGTGCAGCCCTGAGGTTCGTGGCTCTGGCCGCGAAACCCTTCTGGTTTGATGAGTGCTTCAGCGTAGAAGTCGCGCGAATCGACTGGCGCAATTTCCTGCACCTGGTGTGGTGGCGCGAAGCGAATATGACGCTGTACTACCTGCTGCTGCGCGGGTGGGTGCCTTTCGGGCAGAGTGAGTTTTTTATTCGTGCCCTTTCGGTCGTGATCGCCGTGGCCACGATTCCGGCGGTTTACTGGCTCGCCAAACTTCTTTATAACCGGCAGGTTGCGTTGATCGCGGCCGCACTGTTCACCTTTAACGCGTACCACGTTCGTTACGCGCAGGAAGCGCGCAGCTACGCCCTCTTCGTGCTGCTGGCGACGTTATCTTCGGGATTTTTGATCGCCTGGTTGCGCGAACCGGGACAGCGAAATCGATTCCGCTACATTCTGACCAGCATTCTTGCGGTCTATGCGCATCTGTATGCGCTGCTGCTGGTGCTGGCCCAAGGGCTCGTCCTGAGTCGAATTGGAGTCCCTGAGGTCGGTCCGAGCAGCAATCGTCTTGACCTTGCCGCACAGATGCGGCGCGTGTGGGAGACGATCGGTGTCGCGGTGTTGCCGCTGCTCATTTTTGTAGTCAAGACTGGGGCGGGGCCGATTCGCTGGATTCAGCGGCCGAGCGTTCGCGATGTGCTCGAGTTTTTCGAGCATCTGGCGGGAAGCGGCAGCTGGCCCCTGTTGGCCATGTACGCCGTCGCCTGCATTGTGGCAGTCGCTCCTGTCGGCAAGAGATTCTTCGCGTGCGACCCGACTTGGGAGACGTGGCGCGTCCAGTTCCTCCTCGTCTGGCTCCTGTTCCCCGTGGGGTTGACGGTGGTGCTTTCCTTCGCCCGCCCCGTATTTCTAGGCCGCTATATGATCTTCTGCCTGCCCCCGCTTGTCATTCTCGCGGCCGCGGGACTGGCGCGGCTCGAGCAATCCTGGATGCTCGCAGCCGCACTGACCATCATGCTGTTGTTGTCTCTGCGCGGAGTTTTCTTCGTGTACGGTCACGACTTCGATGACGAACGCGATGGCTCGGGTGCCGCCTCCAACTTCATCCTCGATCACACCGAGGCAGGGGACGGCGCCATCTTTCACATCGCCCAAGCCCGCGTGCCCTATGAGTTTTTCCGCTCTGTCCGCGCAGGAGAGAATTCCGCCAGCCCCGCATTCACGCGGCCACTGGGGCCGGAAATCCTCTTCCCCCGGCACAGCCCTGGCCTCGGCTATCGCGATTTCACGGGCAAGCCCACGGCAGTTTTTTTGCGGACGGTCGCGGCGAGCCGTCCGCGAGTGTGGGTGCTGCTGATCGACAACGGACCACCGGGAAACCCCGATCCAACCACGGTACTGCTGACTCAAACTCTGCCTCAGTCATTTCCGAAGATGCAGAGATGGCAATTCCCCAGGGTGGAACTCCGCCTCTATAGCAAACAGAGGGAACGCGCGGAGTTCTGAGCCAAAAAAGGAAAGCTCTACTTGGACTGATCGACCGTAATGCCGCCCGCCTGGCTCTGGGCGGCTTTCTCGGCCTTTATCTTCTTGACCCGCAGCGTTTCGTCCACCCAGTGGTCGGCGGTCTTCAGATCGTCGGCCCGGGACGAGGCGTCGTCACATTCCACGTCAGCCTTTTCGCGATACATCAGGTTCATGTAAGCCATCGCATCGTCATAGTCCGGACGAAGCTGGATTGCCTTATTCAGGCTGTCGATGCCCTCGGAAATGGCAGGTGCGTTTTTCGCCTTCAGTTCGTCACAGGCCTTTTTCTGATCTTTGTTCTTTGGGTTCAAATGCTCTTCCGGCCTCATCCCCAGCTTGGCACGCTCTTCCATGCGCGGCTGATAGCAGGCTGTCCAGTCGATCACGCCCACCGAGTAATAGGGCTCCGGATCGTTCGGGTCCATGTCCGATGCCATTCGGTAGTACTTCTTGGCGTCGTCCCACTTCTTCTGATTCAGGTACAGGTAAGCGACGCCCTTCGCGCTATTCACCTTTTGGTCGCGAGCGGCACTGGGAGTATCCAGCACCTTCTGATATTCGTCGATCGCCTGTTGAGCCGTGCGTATGTTATCCGGCGAGTCCACGCCGGGAATGTATTGCGAGACAAATGCCGTGGCCAGATACATACGGGCGTTGATCAATGCCGGATCCAGTTGCACGGCCTGCTGGAAGTGATCGATGGCCTGCTCATAATGGGAATTCTTGTAGGCTTCGACGCCTTTGTTGAGTTGGTCGCGGGCCCTCAGCTTGTTACAGCCCACAGAGGAGATGAGCGCCAGCGTCACCGCAGCCAGCGTGAACATTCTTAGATTCTGATTCTTATTCATTGCGGTATAAGTCTCCCTCGCCACAGCATCCTAGGCCCAGAGACGGCGGTTTGACAAGTTTAGTCAAGCACGGGCGGCGCGAACAGTGCGTTCCCGCGCTGCGGCCCGAAACGATGCACGCTCCGGGCCGTAGGGACGGGCGCTCTTAGTTGCCCGACTCGATCTTCGCGGTAATCAGGCCAACCTTGTCTACGCCGGCAGCATGGGCGATATCAATCACATTGGCGACGTTGGCGAAGGGGATGGCATCATCTCCCTTCACGAACATGACCTTTTCTGCCCGCTGTTTGTAGATGTCTTCCAGGCGCCCTTGCAGATTGTCCCAGGTCGCATCTTCAGTGTTGACCTTCACGCCCGGTTCCTGACCGGGGCCGCGGTCGATCAACTGCACGACGATGGTGCGGTCCGGCGTGTTGTTCTTGGGCGCGTTGGGCGGAGGCGGCTGGGGAACCAGCGCGTCCAGTCCTTTCGGGGTCACCGGTGAGATCACCATGAAGATGATCAGCAGCACCAGCAGCACGTCAATGAGCGGTGTGACGTTGATGTTCGCATTCTGGCCTCCGCTCGGGCCGACTGCCATTCCCATTGTCGTTCTCCTCTATTGCCCTGCCGTCGCTGGAGCGGGCGGGGCGCCTGGAGCTTGTTTCTTCTGATCGGTGAGCAAGCCAAGGTCATCGACCCCGGCAGCCCGGACGCTATCCACGACCTGCACTACGCCGCCGAACCGGGTGCGCATGTCTGCCTTGACGTACACGCGCTTGTCGGGTTTGTTAGCCAGGCGATCTTTCACCTTGTTGGTCAGAGTGTCGACGTCAATTCGGTCGCTGCCCAAATACACCATGCCGTCCCGCGTGATGGAAACCAGCAGTGCGTCTTCCTTGTCGGCGTCCGGCATTTGTTCCGGATTGTTCACCTTGGCCATGTCCACGCTGACGCCTTTCTGCAGCATGGGCGTGACCACCATGAAGATGATCAGCAGCACCAGCATAACGTCCACCATCGGGGTGACGTTAATGTCGGAGCTGATCTTGGAGCCTTCGTCTCGCTTTGAAATTCCCATAACTGATATCTCCCGAACTTCCAATCGGCGAGCGGCGCAATCCGCGTCAAGTTGGGAAGGCCCGGCGCCGGAGAACTCCAGCGCCGGACAAGCAACTCATAACGGACACGCCGAGCCGTTTACCGGCGGGCATCTTATCGGCGAACGTCGCCGCGCTTCTTGAGGAAGTAGTCGATCAGTTCGCTCGACGAATTATCCATTTCCACGTCGAACGCCTCAACGCGCCCGGTCAGATAGTTGAACATCATGACGGCAGGGATAGCGACGAGCAACCCGATGGCCGTCGTAACCAGCGCTTCCGCGATACCGCCGGCCACTGCCGCCAGACCGGTGGCCTTGGTGTTGGCGATACCCGTGAAGGCATTCAAAATGCCCATCACGGTTCCGAACAGTCCCACGAAGGGAGCGGTCGAACCGATGGTGGCGAGGCCGCCCAATCCGCGCTTCAGTTCGGCGTGGACGATGGCTTCGGTGCGCTCCAAAGCGCGCTTGGAGGCTTCGATGGTCTCGCCGGGAATCGCGCCCGGGCTGTCCTGGTGGGCCTTGAATTCCATCAGGCCAGCGGTGACAACCTTTGCCAAGTGGCTCTTCTTGTTGCGCTCTGCCACCTTGATCGCTTCATCAATGCGGCCATCGCGCAGGGCGCCCGCGACTGCGGGAGCAAACGCCCGAGACTGCTTACGAGCTGCGCTGTAGGCCATCCAGCGATCGATCATGACACCGATCGACCAGCCGGACATGATGAACAGAATGACAACTACGGTGCGGGCGACCCAGCCCATCTGCTTCCACAGGCCAAGCGGGTCGGTTGGCATGCCGCCGCCTTCCTGGATGATCCAGGTGGCTGCGGCCGGAATGTGACTGAGAATGACACCTACGTGAGCGACCATGAGTTGCTTTCCCTCCTCGGAACTCTATTACGTTACTTAGACACTCTGATGCGGTTTGCAGTGCCAGGCGCTGGCCGTAAATTGAAACGCCGCCGACGCCGCATTCGCGGCATCGCCCATGCTGGCCTGCTCATACCTAGAAGGAAGTGGAAGAGACAGTGACCGAGCCCGGGCTTTTCAAAAGCCCCTCCCGGCACCCTGGTTGGGGTGGAACAGGGAGGGTCAATCAACACACACTTTTTCGGACAACTCGAAGCGCCCAACGACGGGGCAATTTTAGCCTCCGGCGAGGGTGAAGTTCACCTGTACCTGGGTCTCGACTTCAACCGGCTCACCATTGAGCAGGTACGGCTTATACTTCCACTGCTTTACGGCCTCAATCGCGGCTGGCGCCAGCATCGGATGCCCGCTGATCAACTGCAGGTTTTCGATATTCCCGTCCTTGCTGATTTGGGCCTGCAAAATCACCACACCCTGAATGCGAGCTTGGCGCGCCAGCGGAGGATAAGAAGGGTTTACTTTCCGGACTAGCAGACCGGACTGCACACCCGACGAGACCCGCACCCGCTGCGGGGTCGCGATCTTAGGCACCGCAACCGGCGTCGAATTGATCATGCCGCCAATCACGCCGCCCATCGATCCCCCGGGAACGCCTCCAGGAACGCCGCCCACCACGCCCGTCGAAGCCATGACCGGCGGAGGCGCCTCCTCCTCTTTAATCATCTGAACCTTTTGTGGAATCTTGGTCGGCGTACGCAGCTGGCCGTTCACGATATCGGTTTGGATTACTTTCACGACCTTCACCGGAGCCGCAGCTGGTGGAGGCGGCGGGGGTGGCGGCGGGGGGGCCACCAGGAATGTCATGAGCTGCGTTCTGGGCAAGGCCTCGGTAAAGATCAGCGGGATCAGGATCATGACACCGACAATCACGATCTGAATCGCGAACGAGACGATCGACGTCCAACCGCGTTTGGTTTTGAGCTTGCCCCCAGACTCGATCAAGCTGTCTTCAAACATAAGTTTCTCCCTTACTTCAGACCCTACGGAAGCTTAGACACCGAACACTCCCGGTTTGCTCCCAGTTTCTCTGGCACACCCGGCAGGCCATTTGCACCTGCGCAATGTTTCTGAGCGAACCCTTCTAAGTCCTTACGTAAGAAGGCATACTGCAACAGCCACGTCTAGACCATCCGGTAACTTCTTTAGATCTCAATCAACTCTTAACTTTGACTTTTTCGGCTTTGCCGGTCACCAGCGGCGCCATTGGCGGCCGCTTTCCGCGATTAATCCTCCAATCCTGGTAGGCCACCAGAATTGGAGCGGCTATCGCGATCGAGGAATACGTCCCGATTAAGATGCCAATGACCAGGGCGAGGCTGAATCCATGAAGCACCTCGCCGCCAAACAAAAAGAGTGCGAGTACGGTAAGGAAGGTAAGGCCTGCTGTCAAGATCGTTCTGCTTAAAGTCTGATTAATACTGCGATTGACGATATCTGACAGTTTCTCGCGCCGCATGAGTTTGATGTTTTCCCGGATACGGTCAAATACCACGATCGTGTCGTTATTGGAGTAACCAATCAACGTCAGGATGGCGGCGATCACCGTCAGGGAGATGTCGGTTTTCGTCAGGGAAAACGCGCCTACAGTGATCAACGTATCGTGGAATACGGTCACCACTGCGGCGACGCCGTAAATCCATTCGAAGCGGAAGCCCAGGTACACCAGCATCCCAGCCAGCGAGTAGATCGTGGCTAGCGCGGCCTGCTTCTGCAATTGTGCACCGACCTGCGGGCCAACAATGGCGACGTCGCGCACACCAAAATCGGAAAGAAAGAAGCCATCGCCCAGCGAAGCCACAACTGCAGGATCCGCCGAACTACCCTTCAGCTGGTCCATGGAACTCAGCACGCCCCCCATGCTGTTGTTGCGGTAATCCGCGATCGTCTGGGCCTGCGCCGTATACTTCTGATCGGCATCGGTGCCAGTATGGAGCGGATCCTTGTCCATCAGATAGTTCTTGATTGTCAAAGAACTAGCGTTGTTCAGGTCAATCTTTCCTGCCGGAGCGTTGGTCTCCAGCGCCTTGATGATCGTCAACTTGCCCTGATCGAGCGCCTGCTCGCTGGTCTCGCGGACATCAAGATCAATCAGTACTTGATTAGTCCCGAGCTCAGTCTGAATCTTGAAGTTATGCAGGCCCGCCCGATCAAGTTCGGCGCGGATCGCATTGTCGTCGGGCGTATGCGAAAACTTCACGTATACCAGCGTTCCGCCGCGGAAATCTACGCCCCACGGAATGCCATGCCAGAACAGCATTGAAAGCACGCCTGCCACGCTAAAGATCAGGGAAAAGGCGAGAAAATACCACTTTTTGCCAAGAAAATCTATGTTGACGTCGTGAAAGAACTCCACCGGTTGTCTAGCCCCTTATCTGTCTATGACTTAGCTGCGCTCACCAACTCGAAAACTGAGCCCCTTGTCATCCTGAGCGTAGCGAAGGACCTATGCGGTCCCGTCCGCGACCAAAGGGTTCTTCGCTTCGCTCAGCATGACAACGTGTTTTCATCACAATCGTTAAATACTCAGCGCCTCGCCACGCTGCTTCCGGCTCAGAATCCAGTCGAAAATAAAGCGGGACACGAGCACGGCCGTGAACAGGTTTGCCAGCAAGCCAAACGTCAGAGTTACGGCAAATCCCTTCACCGGGCCGGTTCCGAACAGGAACAGAATCGCCGCTGAAACGATGGTTGTAACGTGCGTATCGACGATGGTGATCCAGGCGTGGCTGAAACCCTGGTCCACTGCCGATGGCGGCGTTTTGCCGTTGCGCAACTCCTCGCGGATGCGCTCGAAGATCAGCACATTGGAATCCACACCCATCCCGACCGTAAGAATCACGCCGGCGATTCCTGGCAGCGTCAGCACTGCACCGAAGTAGCCCATGAATCCCAACAGGATAATGAGATTCAGAAGCAGGGCGACATCGGCGTTGATGCCGGCTCCACGATAGTAAATCAGCATGAAGATCAGCACCGCCGCCATGCCGACGATCGCTGCGCGCACGCCGGCGCGAATCGAATCCGTGCCCAGGGACGGTCCCACCGTGCGCTCTTCCAGATACTTGATGCCCGCCGGCAGGGCTCCTGAACGCAGAATCATCGAGAGATCCTTTGATTGCTGCTCGTTCATGCTGCCGCCGCTGATCTCGCCGCGGTCGCGGATCGGCTCTTTGATGTTGGCCACTTCCTGTATTTTGTTATCGAGCACCACGGCCAGGCTGTCGCCGACGTGTGCGGAAGTGAAGTTGTAGAACCGCTGCCCGCCCTCGCCAGTTAGAGTGAAGCTGACGCTGGGCTGCCCATTCTGGTCGCGGTTGGGCTGCGCGTCGCGAAGATCCTTTCCGCTCACCGCCGAGACCCGGGAGACCAGGTACCAGGCCTGCCCTTCCGACGCCACTCCGGGTGCGCTGTGCCCCGGAAGGAGCATCGCATCCGGCGGCAGAATCCCGTTCTTATCCTGCAGTGCGGCCGCCTCGCTCGGATATGGCCCACCGAGCGACTGCTTGATTTCCAGCATGGCGGTCGACTGCATGATGTCTTTCACGCGAGCCGGATCATCGACGCCCGGCAGTTGTACCAGAATCTGGTATTGCCCCAGCCCGTGCTCCTGAATCGTGGGCTCGCTCACTCCAAGCTGGTCAATGCGGTTGCGAATGGTCTCGATGGCTTGCGCGACCGCCTTATTCTTCAGGTCGGTTAGCATCGTCGGCTTCATCGAAATGTTCCAGGAATTGTCGGCGCCGCCATTGATGTCGTACTCCGGCAGATGATCCTGCATGATGCTCAGCAGGTCCGTGCGGGAATTGGCTTGCACACCCTTCAGCACGATGTGATCGGGATTATTCTGCGGATCGGGCTGCGTAATATCCGAGTAGTCGATCTTTCGGCTGCGCAGTTGCTGCTTCAGCACTTCCATGGCGTTCTGCGCATCCACGTTGACGGCGTCGTTGACCTTGACCTGCAAAATCAGGTGGGTTCCGCCCCGCAAATCAAGACCGAGGTGGATGTGGTCGGTCATCGCCGTGAGCAGCCCCTGACCGGAGAACTTGTTCGGAATCCCAAAAATGCCGAACAGGAAAATCAGCAGCGTTCCGAGAATGAGTCCGAGCTTCCAGAGAAAGGTCTTGTTCATAGGAATCAGTGGTCCGTGATCACTGGCTAGTGGTCAGTAATTCAGTTGTCCCTCTGGCAACTGGCCACTCGCCCATGATCACTTATTTATTTCGTTTTCGCTTCTTCCTCGGTTGTCGTCACCGACATCACCGAGGCCTTGGTTACTTCCATCCGCAAATTGTCCGGCGGGACGCGCAAGTGAATCGCATCGTCCTTAAGAGCGATGATCGTGCCTCGCAGGCCACCACTGGTGGTGACTTTGTCTCCTGTTTTCAGCTGGTCCAGCATACCCTGCCATTTCTTCTGGCGACGCTGCTGGGGCAAAATCAAGAGGAAATAAAAGATGGCGAAGATGAAAATAAGAGGCGCGATGCCGAGCCACCCCATACCGCCGCCACCGGTCTGAACCGCCAGTAAGTATTGCATCTTCTAATGTCTGAGCGGACGCGTCCGCGAAACTTCGCCCACGCCGCCTGGCCGCGGGAGCTCTTTTTTTCACCACGGAGTTTAGATCGACTTCGGCCGGGTTCCTTCTCGTTTCAGGCTAATTCCGGGGAGGCCATCCTTGGAGACTATGGTTTCGGTCCTGACCAGACGCTAGAAAGAAAACCACACTCTTCCCCAAGTCGAATAGAATGCCGTACCCTGCGCATAGTGTCAAGGTAGAAACTCAAGTTGTGGATCGTGTTCAAGACCTGTGCCAGCACTTCGTTCGA
>Ga0307475_10001084_pt1 | contig 16270 bp, 12 predicted proteins | sample atmos_gasesECM1C_FD_203317 | JGI IMG/M metagenome (GOLD analysis project Ga0307475, IMG submission 203317) | Hardwood forest soil microbial communities from Morgan-Monroe State Forest, Indiana, United States - atmos_gasesECM1C_515 | ecosystem: Environmental > Terrestrial > Soil > Temperate... | reverse complement strand
CGCGGGCCGCGCAAGGTCTTGTGCGTCGTGGTCGAAACGAAATCAGCCCACGGCACCGGGCTGGGATGAATTCCCGCGGCGACCAGGCCAGCGATGTGTGCCATGTCGACGAAGAAAAGCGCGCCGCACGATTGCGCGATTTTTGCGATACGCGGAAAATCAATCACGCGCGCGTAAGCGCTCGCGCCCGCCACAATCATTTTCGGCTGATGCTCGCGCGCGAGCCGCCCGAGTTCATCGTAATCGATCGTCTCGGTGTCTTTGCTTACGCCGTAAGCGACGAACTGGTAGGTCTTGCCGGAAAAATTCAGAGGATGCCCGTGGGTCAAATGGCCGCCGTGCGCGAGGTTCATTCCGAGGACGATGGCACCCGGTTCGAGCGCGGTCATGTAAACGGAAATATTCGCCTGCGTGCCAGAGTGCGATTGAACGTTGGCGTGCTCGGCGCCGAACAGCGCCTTGGCGCGGTCGATTGCCAGGCGCTCAACGCGGTCCACGTTTTCGCAGCCGCCGTAGTAGCGCTTGCCCGGATAGCCTTCCGCGTACTTGTTGGTGAACACCGAGCCCATCGCTTCAAGCACCGCTTCGGAGACGAAATTCTCCGAGGCGATCAGCTCGAGCCCGGTCGCCTGGCGGCGAACTTCATCGCGCAATGCTTCGGCGACCTCGGGGTCGGTCTCCTCGAGCGTCCGGCTCATGCGCTTCAGTTCTGGTGTGTCGTTAGGCACGGTCATCTTCGGGAGCCATGAACCTTGAAAGTATCAAGAGAGCTCGTGTGGATTCTAATGGAGCACTCCACCCAATGCAAAGGGCGACAGAGGCCCGGCGGAACCGTGGTCCTCACTTCGCTTTTTCCTGGATAGAGAGGAGTTCGACTTCGAAAATGAGCGTGGCGTGGGGGCCGATGGTGGGGCCTGCTCCGCGTGAGCCATAGGCAAGGTCGGATGGAACGAAAAGTTGCCACTTCGATCCAACGGGCATGAGCTCGAGCGCCTCGGTCCAACCTTTGATCACCTGACCAACCGGAAACGACGTCGGCTGGCCACGCTTGTACGAACTGTCAAATTCGGTTCCGTCAATCAGCGTCCCTCGGTAGTTGCAGACCACGGTATCGCTTGCCGTGGGTTTGGTCCCCGTTCCTTGCGTCAAAATCTTGTATTGAAGGCCGCTCGGCAGTGTGACGACACCTTCTTTCGATTTATTGGCGGCTAAAAATCCTTCGCCTGCTTGTTTGTTGGCTTCTCCGGCCGCTTGCATCTTGTCCTCCTGTTGTTTGCGAACCTCGGCCTGGAGTGCGGTCATCGCGGCCTTCGCTTGGTCGTCGGTTAAGAGCGTCTTTTCTCCTGATAGCGCGTCTTTTAGGCCACGCGCGATGAGATCCGGGTCAACGTCCACGAAGGCTCGGTGCAAGCTCTCCCCCATGTTCATACCGATGGCGTAGCTGGCTTTGTCTCTATCCGTTTTGAGAACGGAGCCGTCGCCGGCAGCGGGATTGGCGGACGATTGCGCAGTCTTAGGAGCGGCTGTCGAGGACGGATTTGGCGCCTGAGAATGCTGCCTAGAAGAGCTCGCCGCCAACACCAAGCCAGCTGCCAACAGCGTTGCAGTTATCGCGAGAGTTTTTTTCATGGAAGTATCTTCCCACCGGTCGCACGAATTCGCAAATCGGAGCGTTCTCGGCTAAGTTCCCTTCACCGCCAATGATTCGAATTCGAATGACGGCGCGTCCATTTGGATTCAAGAAAATCAGGATGCCGGGCGGAGGTCCGTCGCTACAAAGACGCTTAAAAGGCCCCCCGCAAGAGGACTTGGGAATCGATGTTAGAATTCCGCGCAACAACCGCACAGGAGGGAACTGTGTTCACCACCGGCAGGCGTCATTCACGAGGTGCGTTTTCGATCGCTTTCGCGCTGTTGGTTGTTTTCAGGTTATCACTTGCGTCCGCGCAGGACACCGGTTCCAAAGCGGGCGGCGTTAGAGCGAACGGGCTTGATCCGGCTGCGATTGCTTACAAATTGCCGGAACAGATCCAGTGGAAGGACGACCCGATTGGCGCGAAGATGGCGGTTCTCGAGGGCGATCCTTCGAAGCCGGGGCTTTACTTGGTCCTAGTGAAGTGGACGCCGCATCACATGAGCCATCCGCATTTCCATCCGAACGACCGGTTCATTACGGTGATCTCGGGAACGTGGTGGGTAGGGACGGGCGCGAAATTCGATCCGGAAAGCACGGTGCCGTTGCCGGCGGGAACGTTCGTGACGCATTTTGGCAAACAGATCCACTACGACGGCGCGAAGGATCAAGAGACTGTGCTCGAGATCGTCGGTGAAGGACCCGCAACAGCCACGCCAGCGGAAATCAAGTAGAGCCACCAAAGTCACGCTTCCTATTCGCCCTGGGCGGCTTTCACCGGGGCGACACACCGAAACTTTTCCGCATGGAACGGGTTTGACCATTCAGAGTTGGCCCTGCCGAACGATGCCAACCCGTTAATTCGCACCTCATTCGCACGGAATTGTTGTTAGGAGGGTATTCAAGATGCGCACGATTCGATTCCTGTCGTTACTGCTGCTCGCAGCATTCCTCTCGGTGTTTGTTCTTCCCCTGGCAACTCCGGCACAGGTGGTAGTCGGTGTAGCGATCCGCGTGGCTCCGCCGGCCTTGCCCGTCTACGAGCAACCGATTTGTCCGCAGCCTGGTTTTCTGTGGACGCCCGGCTATTGGGCCTATGGTGAGGCCGGCTACTACTGGGTGCCGGGAACCTGGGTGGCGGCGCCACGGGTTGGATTTCTGTGGACGCCCGGCTACTGGGGTTGGGGTGGGGGCGTTTATGCATGGCACGCCGGGTATTGGGGACCTCATATTGGATTCTATGGTGGCGTAAATTACGGGTTTGGTTACGGCGGCGTGGGCTTCGTAGGTGGACGCTGGGCGGGCGGAGTTTTCGCCTATAACACCGCAGTGATGCACGTGAACACCACGGTGATCCACAACACCTATGTCGACCGAACGGTGGTGAACAACACCACGGTGAATCGCACCAGCTTCAACGGCGGCGGGGGCGGCGTCGATGCCGAGCCAACCGCCGAAGAACGGACTGCCGAGCGCGAAGAGCACGTGTCGGCGACTCACGAGCAGTCCGAGCACGAGCATGCCGCGAGCGCGAACAAGTCACTGAGGGCGTCCGAGAACCACGGGCAACCGTCGGTGGCCGCGACGTCCAAAGCAGGCGACTTCAGCGCAAAGAACGCCACTTCGGCGAAGCCGGCGGCTGCCGACCGCAACAGGGAGAACGCGGCGAAAGGAAAGGGCGCTGGATCAGCGAACGGGAGGGGATCAGAGGCATCCGGTGCGCGTTCGGCGAACTCGTCGAGAGAAAACGCCGCAGGCCGCGGAGGGTCTAAGAACGTTTCGAAGACTGCAGCGGCGATGGAAAGCAAACCTGCGTCGAAGAAGAATGGTTCACGCGACAACGGGAAAGCCAAGTCAAAGAACGGCGGCGGAAAACAGGAAGGCAACGGAAAGCAGGCGGCCAGATAAGGGGAAGACGGCGAGGAATAGGTAAGCGGAACGGGGAGCGCTCCGTCGAGCGCTCCCCAGTCAGGCCTCAAAATCCGCTAGCTCTTGTGGCGGATCTTGCCGAGCATGGTGTGTGGGCCGCCATAAACGAATTCGAGAAGTACGTTCTTTCCGCCTTCGGCGGCGAGGTTGTAAGTGCCCAGCCGCAAGCCATCCATGGGTTCGTAGCGGGCCGGATACCAGCCGAGAACCGCGGTCATCGAGCCGGCATAGGGAGCGGCGAGGGCGGGGAACGAGAAAAAGTAATGGCCGTCGTCACCGCGGCGGGACAAGACCGTCGAAGTAATGGCGTGACCGAGGCGCGGGAAAAATCCGGTGCATTCGCAGCGATAGTAAATGGTGTCCTCGCGAAACAGTTCCGCGAGCGCGTAGCGCGTAGTGGTGGTAACCAGCGCGACTCCAAAGGTGGATCCCACTCTCTGCCCGTAACCCTGCGCGCCCTGTCCCCACTCGGGCGGGCTGTTGGTGGCTTGGGTGATACCTCCGCCGATGGCGGCCTCCGCGATGGCGTACGGGCCAAACGAATCGAAGAGATAGTTATGGAATTTCTGGCCCTCGGACGGGCGCACGTAGGTAGTGCCGGGATTCACGTGCCTTGCGGTGGAGTGGGAAGGCGCTGTGGCGGAGTCCGTCGACCCCGAGCCACTCGCCGATTGGGCGGGCGCGGATGTCGGAATCGCTACGAGCCCGAGAATCAGAACAAAAGCCACCACCAGGCGGCGCAAATTCATCTCATTTTCTCCCTTGTATGTATCGGAACGCGATCGTAACAATTGCGGCGCATAGCCTACACCGAAAAGCAGATTTGTTCACGAAAAAAGCGCGATTTTTCTGCAATTGGCGTGCTTGGTTGACTTCGACTCCGAGCTCCCATAACCTTACTCGCCTACCGCGGCGCGCGCGACGAATCAGGAGTCGAGCGCAGGAAAGAGTTCAGCAACCTATGGCGGAACAAAAGCTTCCCACGCGGACCGAAGACTACGCGGAATGGTACAACCAGGTTGTGCTGCGCGCAGAAATGGCGGACTACGCGCCGGTTCGCGGCTGCATGATCGTGCGCCCGTACGGCTGGGCGCTGTGGGAGAACATCACGGCGCAACTCGACCGCCGGTTCAAGGCTACCGGGCACCTGAACGCGGCGTTTCCGCTGCTGATTCCACGCAGTTTTATCGATAAGGAAAAATCGCACGTGGCCGGATTTTCGCCGGAACTAGCGGTGGTGACGCACGGCGGCGGCGAAAAGCTGGAAGAGCCGCTGGTGATCCGGCCGACGTCAGAGACGATCATCGGCCATGCGTATGCGAAGTGGATTCAGTCCTACCGCGATCTTCCCGTGCTGATCAATCAATGGAACAGCGTGGTGCGCTGGGAGCTGCGGACGAAACTTTTCCTGCGCACGCTGGAATTCTTCTGGCAAGAGGGGCACACCGCGCACGCGACGGCCGACGAAGCTGATTTTGAGACACGGCAGATGGCGAACGTGTATGCCGACTTCGCGGTGAAAGAAGCCGCCATCCCGGTGATCGTTGGACGTAAATCGGAGTCGGAAAAGTTCGCTGGCGCGGACGTGACGTACTCTCTTGAAGCGATGATGGGCGACGGCAAGGCGCTCCAATTCTGCACTTCGCACAACCTGGGCCAGAATTTCGCGAAGGCATTCGAGATCAAGTACCTCGATAAGACGGGTGTGCAGCAGCATTGCTGGACGACGTCCTGGGGCCTTTCGACGCGCACGGTGGGCGCGATCATCATGGTCCACGGCGACGATCAGGGATTGATTCTGCCGCCACATCTGGCACCGTTTCAAGTCGTGATCGTGCCGATCTATAAGACGGACGACGAAAAAACGAGCGTGCTCGAGAACGCTCGCAAGCTGCGCGCCGAACTTGTGGACGCGGGTATCCGCGTGAAGATGGACGAGCGCGAAGGCTCGAGCCCCGGCTTTAAGTTCAACGATTGGGAGATGCGCGGCGTGCCGCTACGCCTGGAACTGGGCCCGAAGGATGTCGCAAAGGCTTCTGTAGTGTTGGCGCGCCGCGACCGGCCGGGCAAAGAAGGGAAGTCGTTCGTGCCTCAGCAGGGGATCGGCGCAGCCGCGGCGCAGATGCTCGAAGAGATTCAGAAGTCGCTTTACGACCGCGCGCTCGAATTTCGCAAATCGAACACCGCGGAAACCGCGGACTACGGGGAATTCAAAAAGGCGGTCGAGACCGGCTTTGCGTTTTCGTGGTGGTGTGGCAGCGGCGACTGCGAAGCCAAGATCAAAGAAGAAACAAAAGCCACCATGCGGTGCATCCCTCTTGAACAACCCGGCGGCTCCGGCAAATGCATTTACTGTGGCCAGCCCGCAAACGAGAAAGCCATTTTCGCGCGGGCGTATTAGATCAGCTTCGAGCCTCCTCGACCCCCGGTCCTCTGGTTTACTCATCGCCAACAAGCTCTTGCGCAAGCGCCGCCTACACACTCGTTGGGTGCTAACATTGTCTCGTTGCGGTGGATTTGGAATGCTGTCTGCGATAGGCATGTGCTTGGGGGGAATCGCTATTACGGGCGTTTTGACAAGACTTTTGACAAGACTAGGGAGCGAGCGCGGCGGCTCAAAACTGAACACGCTGTTCGTGTTGATCATTGTCGCTCTAATGATTTTCGTGGCCGTGAAGATCGCCCCGCCCTATTTTGCGAACTATCAAATGCAGGATTCGATGGAAACCGAAGCGCGCTTCGCGATCGCCAACCGCAAACCGCTGGAAGAAATCCGCGACGATGTTTGGAAAAAGGCGCAGGAACTCGGCATTCCTGTGAAGCGCGACGATATCCGGGTGACTACTAACCAGAGCACCATCGAGATTTCCATTGTCTACACGGTGCCCATAGACCTCCAGGTGTACCAATTCAACCTTGACTTTCACCCCCACGCGGACAACCGTACGATTTAAAATAGTACTCTTAGAGTGTAGCGCGTCTAAGACAGAGGGCAGAGAAGTGTACGTGCAAGTGCGGACCTGCCACCATTTGCGTTTTTAGACGGTTCGCGGCATTCGAGCGGAGAAACGATTGCAGATTCGATTCACCAAGGGTTTTTGGACGTCCCGGACCGGCATCGCGGTCCTTGCCAGCGCGTTGTTCGTCATGGTTGCCGGCACGTCCATTTTCGCTTACTACTACATCCAATTCGGCAAACTTATTAACCAGCATCTCACCGGACAGATTTTTCAGAATACTTCGCGGGTTTACTCGGCGCCGGGGCACATTTACGTCGGAGAATCCCTGAAGCTGAATGACCTTGCCACCTACCTGTTGCGCCGAGGGTATCAGGAGGGAGTTGTCACGGGCGCGCCCGGAATGTTCAAAGTATCGGGTTCGAGCATCGACATACGGCCATCGACCGATTCTTACTTCCGCGCCACAAATTCCTTGCGGGTGGATTTCACCGGCAAGGAGCTGTCCCGAATTAGGCAGCTTTCGAATGGCCTGGAGCGCGACTCGGCGGAAATCGAGCCGGGGCTGATTACGAACCTGTTCGACGACAGCCGCGAAAAACGGCGAATCGTTCGTTTCGACGATCTTCCCACGCCGTTGGTGAACGCCGTTTTGGCGGCGGAGGATAAGCGCTTCCTCGAACATGGCGGGCTCGACATGGTGCGCGTGTTTGGAGCGGCTTGGGCCGATCTGCGGCGCGGTCAGAAGGCTCAGGGCGCCAGCACCATCGACATGCAGGTGGCTCGCAGTTTTTTCTTCACCACCAAGCGCGAATGGACGCGAAAGGTGAAGGAAACGCTGATGGCCTTTGAGATTGACCAGCGTTTCACGAAGCGGCAAATCTTCGAACTGTACGCGAACGAAGTTTATCTCGGCAATCGCGGCAGTTTTTCGATTCGCGGGTTCGGCGAAGCCGCAGAAGCCTACTTCGGCAAGGATGTTCGGGAATTGAATCTCGGAGAGGTCGCGTTCTTGGCTGGAATCATCCGCGCGCCGAATCGTTACTCGGCCGCCGAGCGCCACATGGACCGCGCGATCGAAGCGCGCGATCGCGTGCTGGGCCAAATGGTCGAAGACAACTACACCACCGCCGAACAGGCCGCTGCGGCCAAGAAAGCGAAGCTGCGTTTCGTCAGCGGCGGAGTGGAGGCCAGTTCGGCGCCTTATTTTGTCGACATGGTGAAGGACGACCTGCTTGAGAAGTACTCTGAAAATGATCTTCAAAAGCAAAGCTTCCGCATCTACACCACGCTCGACCCGGACCTTCAACGCGCTGCCGGAGAAGCCGTGCGGGTGGGAATGGAGCAGGTGGATAAGCTACTGGCAAAGCGCTACGCCGCGTGGAAGAAAAAAGGCGAGGTGGTGCCGCAGGTGCAGGCCGCCCTCGTGGCGCTCGACCCTCACACCGGCGAAATCCGTGCGCTGATCGGCGGGCGCAGTTACGGCGAGAGCCAGCTCAATCACGCTCTTGCCCGCCGCCAGCCTGGGTCGGTATTCAAGCCATTCGTTTACGCGGCTGCTTTTGACAATGCCGTCGAGGGATTGCAGCCCGTGGTTACGCCAGTCACAACGGTTGACGATATTCCGACGACCTTTGAATTCGATGGAAAGGAGTACACGCCGAACAATTACGGCCAGGAATTTTTCGGCACGGTAACAGTTCGCGATGCGTTGATTCACTCGCTGAACGTCGCTACGGTGAAAGTGGCGGAAATGATCGGTTACCCGCGCGTGGTTCAGGTGGCGCGCCAGATGGGCCTCGGCAACAACATTCAGGCGACGCCCGCCGTCGCATTGGGCGCCTACGAGATGACTCCCCTAGACGTAGCCGCAGGCTACACGGCGTTCGCAAATAATGGCGTGCGGGCCGAACCGCTTTACATCCGCAGCATCGTAGCTGCCGATGGAGACGTGGAAGAGTCAGCGGAGCCCAAAACGCGCGCCGTGCTCGATCCCCGGGTGGCATTCCTGGTGACCAGCCTTATGGAAGACGTCATGAATCGCGGCACCGGAGCCACGGTCCGCGCTTTCGGGTTTGCGGCGCCCGCCGCGGGGAAAACCGGTACGGCGCGCGACGGCTGGTTCTCCGGCTTCACATCGAACCTGCTGTGCGTCGTGTGGATCGGCTTCGACGACAACCGAGACCTTGGACTCTCGGGCAGCCAGGCCGCCGCGCCATTGTGGGCCGAATTCATGAAGCGCGCCGTGGCCTTGCCGGCCTATCGCAAGACGGATCAGTTCGCTCCTCCTGACGGCCTGGTCGAGGAATCGATAGACCCTCAAACGGGAAAACTTGCAAACGCCTCGTGTCCTCAGTCGGAATACTCCTACTTCATTTTCGGCAGCGAGCCGACTCAGTATTGCGATGTGCATGGCACCCACTTAGCGCAAGCGCCGCCGGTATCCTGGCTGGCTCACTTATTTGGAAAACCAAGTACCCCGCCTCCGCCTACAGCAGCGCCAGGCACTGGCATTTCCACGGCCAACCCTTCGAGTAAGCCGCGCGTCAAAGGATCAACCGACGATTCCGCGCGAACGGCTGCCAATGATCCATCGGCCAAGGAACCCGAGAAGAAAAAGGGACTGCTCGACAAGATTTTTGGTATCTTTGGAAACAGTAAAAAGCCTGCGGACGCTCCGAAACCCCAACCGTAGGCTGGCGCGGAGAAGGAGCAGGGCCATGAGCTCGAAAGCCCTCTTTACGTTCGCGCTGTTTGTGCTGGCCGCCGGTACCAGTCGCGCCCAGAGTCCAGCTAGCTCCTCGCAAGTTGCGTCAAACGCTTCAACTCCCGGTCCGATGTCGCCCCGCGAGGCCGCCGAAATGCGCGCCGATATCCTGATGGCGCGCAAGGAATATAGCAGCGCCATCTCGGCTTACGAGCGAATCGTTGCGAACGAGCCGAAGAACGCCGCACTCCTGAATAAAATCGGCGTCGCCTATCAGCAACTAGGGGCGGCGAACCATGCAGGACATTTCTACAAGCAAGCGATGAAGGCAGACAAGAAGTTTGCCAGCCCGGTGAACAATCTCGGAACGATTGAGTACGATAAGAAGCACTATGGGAAGGCCATTCGTCTTTACAGGAAGGCGCTCGTATTCCAGATGGATTTGGCCACTGTGTACAGCAACCTCGGCTACGCATATTTTGCGAACAAGGAGTACTCGGAGTCTATGGATGCCTTCGCCAAAGCCCTGGAGGCCGACCCGCACGTGTTCGAACGCAAGAGCGGCACCGGCTCAATCGTGCAGCAGCGGACCATGGACGATCCCGGGCTGTTTTACTTCTTCGTGGCGAAATCCTATGCGGCGGCGGGGAACGCCGAGCGCACCGCCCATTACTTGAAACTGGCGCGCGACGACGGTTACAAAAATTTCCTTTCCGCTCAGTCAGACCCTGCGTTCGCGCATGTCATCAAGGACCCGCTGGTTCAGGAAGTGCTGCAAGTGGCGCCTTCCTACGACGACGCAGCCGGGAGGCCTCAACCAAATTGAAATTCGCGGCTTCGGCCACGTTCCCGAGTTCCTTCAAGGCTTCGCCGCTTCCTTCGTTAATCTTGCTATAATCTCCACTCGAAATGACGTTTCTGTCAGGCCGAACTTATCTGTCGGTTGTGGGTGTGGTTCTTGGGCTGTCCCTTGCTTTTGCCGCTATATCCGCCGTGCCTTCCGCTCCGGCATCGTCCTCGAGGGTTTTTGAGCTTCGCATCGACGGCGAAATCGAGCCGATTCTTGCCGAATACATCGTTCACGGAATCGACCAGGCCAATACCGAAGGCGCTCGGTTGATCCTTATCACCATGAACACGCCGGGCGGCCTGGACACCTCGATGCGCTCCATCATTCACGCGATTCTCACTTCGCATGTTCCCGTAGTGACCTACGTTTCGCCGACCGGTTCGCGCGCGGCGTCCGCCGGATTTTTCATCCTGGTTTCCGCCGATGTAGCCGCGATGTCTCCCGGGACCGAGACTGGCGCTGCTTCGCCGCTGGTCGAGCTTTTCGGATCGCCTGTGAAGCTCGATGAGACGCTGCAAAAGAAAATCGTGAACGACGCCACCGCTTACCTCAGGAGCTATGTGAGCAAGCGCGGACGCAACGTGGAGCTGGCTGCGACTGCTGTCACCGACGCGAAAGCCTGGAGCGATAAAGAGGCGCTGGATGGGAAACTCGTCGAGCTGATCGTGTCGTCGCCTGAAGAATTGCTCGCCAAGCTTGACGGCCGCTCGATTGCGCGGCTCGATGGCTCGACTGCGCAACTCGAACTCACGCATCCGGTTGTGGCCGTCCACGAAATGACGGCGCGCCAGAAATTCCTCACCCGCATCGTTGAGCCGGATGCTTTTTTTATTCTTCTGATTCTCGGCGTGTTGGGTCTTTACACGGAATTCACGCATCCCGGCCTGTTTGCGCCGGGCGTATTTGGAGGCATCGCGCTGCTGCTCGCTCTGTACGCGATGCATTTGCTGCCGGTGAACTTCGCCGGAGTCCTGTTGATTGTCCTCGCGTTGGTCCTATTTGTTTTGGAAGCTAAATTTCCCACGCATGGCGTGCTCGGCGTGGGAGGAGTGCTTGCAATGTTTTTGGGCGCGATATTCTTGATTCAGTCGCCATTCACGGGAATGGGCGTGAGCGGCTGGACGGCGCTTGCCGTGACGATTCCGTTCGCCGTCATCGTCATCGTTCTCGCGCGGCTCGTGCTGCGATCGCGCTCCTGGAAACAGTCGACCGGCAAGGAAGAGCTGGTCGGTGAAGAAGGAGAAGTCACCGAGGCGGTGGATTCGGCAGGCAACACCGGGATGGTTTTTGTCCACGGCGAACTGTGGCGCGCTGCGTCGGCAGGCGGAGCCGCCATACCCAAAGGCGCGCGCGTGCGCGTCAGAAAAGTGACAGGATTGACGCTCGAAGTCGAGCCGGTAAGGACGCCGCAGCCGGCGTCTCTGTAACCCGTTCTATCGGAGGAAAACGATGGAGAATTTCGCAACGGTCTTGCTTGGCGTCGCGGTTCTCATTTTTCTGATCTGGCTTTTCAATTCGGTCTACGTCATTAAGGAGTGGGAGCGCGGCGTGGTGCTGCGTCTCGGACGCATGCTGCCGCAAGCGAAAGGCGCCGGCCTGCAATTGGTGCTGTATCCAATCGACAAGTTGACGCGCATCTCGCTGCGGATTGAAACGCTGGACGTGCCGCCACAGGACGTAATCACACGCGATAACGTCTCGGTGAAGGTAAACGCCGTCTGTTACTTCCGGGTAGTGGACGCAAATTTAGCGCTGTCGCAGGTTCAGAATTATCTCTATGCCACTTCGCAGCTCGCGCAGACCACGCTGCGCAGTCTGGTAGGGCAGTTCGAGCTCGACTCGATTCTCTCCGAGCGCGAAAAGGTAAACGCCAAGCTGCAACTAATCCTTGACCAGGATACCGAGCCTTGGGGTATCAAGGTAACGAAGGTTGAAGTCAAGCAAGTCGATATTCCGGAGAATATGCAGCGCGCTATCGCCAAACAGGCGGAGGCGGAGAGGGAACGCCGGGCGAAAATCATTCACGCCGAGGGCGAATTCGAAGCCTCGACGAAATTGGCGGATGCCGCCGAAGTTCTGGAAAAGCAACCGGCGGCGATCCAGCTGCGGTATTTGCAGACGCTGACTGAAATCGGCGTCGAAAAGAACACCACGATCGTGTTTCCGCTGCCGGTCGACATTATCTCGCAGTGGGTGACGGCCGCAGCGGCCAAGAAGTGAAGCACGGAAGGTAGCGAAGGGCGAACCGAATGGCGGGAAAGGGAAATCGCGGGGGCGGCGACCGGGTTCTCGAGAGCCGGCACCTGGTTGGTCTATTTCTAAGCGTTGTGCTGCTTTGCGGTGTTTTCTTCAGCCTCGGCTACGTCATGGGGCGCACGCAATTTGGCGGACCGGTGCAGGCATCGGAATCGCTGGCCAGGAGCTTGCGGCCGGCGCCGCCGGAGTCAACAGCGGCGAAGGCGAAAGACAGAGCGAAGGAAACCGAAGGCTCCGCCCCGCCCGCTTCGGGAGAATGGGATTTTTACTCGAAGAAGAATTCGAGCGACCGGTTCGCTCCTGTGCCAGCCCCGGAAGCTCCCGCGCCGGGAAGCGCAATGGCCAGGAAGAAAAATGGTTCCGTTCCCGCGCCCGCGGCTGGGACAAAGACGGTCGCCGCGGCCGCCAGGCCGTCGGCGCGCTTCCAGCCTCCATCCATGGGCAAGGGTGCGATCGTCTTGCAACTCGCGGCGTTGACTCGGGAAAGCGACGCGCTCGCGCTTGCCGACGCCCTGCAACAGAAGAAATTTCCGTCCTTCGTGGTGGCGCCTGCGGGCGACAGTTTCTATCGCGTGCAGGTGGGTCCGTACTCCGACGTGAAATCCGCAGAGGCCGCCAAGGCCGCGCTTGACCGCGAAGGATTCAAGGCTATCATCAAGCGCTGAATGAGATTTCCGCGCTATCTGCGAGTGCTGCTCGCGGTCGGGAGCGGCGCCACCCTCGCGCTGTCGTTTCCCAATTACAATTTGCCGCTTCTGGCCTGGCTTGCCGTTGGCATGCTGGTTCTGGCTTCCGCCGGAGCGCGGCCCATCGAGTCGCTGCTCTACGGGTTTCTCCATGGCATCGTGTTTTATCCCGTCTGCCTGCCGTGGATTGCGGTCGTGATGCATCAGTACGGCAACGTCGATCCGGGGATGTCCGCGGGGATCGTCAGCTTGATCGGCATCGCCGGCGGGATCGTGTGCTCGATATTTTCGTTGTGCGTGGCGCTTGCCGCGAGGAAAAGCGCGGCGCTCGCCTGCGGGCTCGCGCCATTTCTCTGGGTCTCGCTTGAATTCCTGCGTGCGCACCTTCCCATCATCGGTTTCCCATGGAACCTTACGGGTTACGCAGCATGCGGCAGCCTGGCGCTGTTGCAACTGGTACCGCTGACCGGAATTTACGGCCTGTCGTTCTTGATGGCCGCCTACAGCGCGATGCTCGCGTATCTTGTGATTGCGCGAACACAACGCGCCTGGAAGCTCGTGCTCGTCGGATGGGCATTGCTCATTTTGGTTGCTGCGGTTGGCCGCTACCTGGTTCCGAGAGAAACTCCGCGCTTCGTGGCGCACCTGGTGCAAACGAATTTTCCGCAGTCCGAGCAATACCCGGCGCGGTGGCTCGAAATCCACTCGGGCGAGCTTCAAGAACTGGAACGCATCAGCGTGGATGCCGCCAAGAAAACGCCGGGGCTAATCGTCTGGCCCGAAGTTCCCGCGCCATTTTCGTTTGAGGAACCCGCGTTCGCCGCGCTGGCCACGCACATCGCCCGCGATTCCGGCGTCGATTTTCTCGTGGGCGTGGTTGATTGGAAGCGCGATGCAAACGGCCAATGGATCGCTTCGAACAGCGCGGTGCTGCTCGATCCTTCCGGAAGGCGCACGTTCACGTATGACAAAATTCATCTCGTACCCTTTGGTGAGTACGTCCCTCTGCGCCGCTGGCTTACGTTTGCCAGCCGGCTCACCGCCGACCTCTCGGACTTCACGCCCGGCTCCCGTTACGGAGTAGGCCATTTGCGAAGCGTAGAGACGTATGCGCCGTCGGCTGGCCCGCCGTTTGGCGTGTTCATCTGTTACGAGGCAATTTTCCCAGGAGAGATTCGCCGGTTCACGGCGAACGGCGCCGAGCTTCTTATCAACATTTCGAATGACGGATGGTTCGGGCGTTCTGCCGCCCCGGCGCAGCACCTGATGATGGCTCGCGTGCGCGCGGTGGAAAGCCGCCGCTGGCTGCTCCGTGATACGAACAACGGCTACACGGTAAGCGTCGATCCCTACGGGCGTGTCGTCGCGTCCATGGCCAGCGATGTCCGCGGCGAACTCGATGCGCCCTACGATTTTCGCCGCGACCTAACTCCGTACGCGCGATTCGGCGATTGGTTCTCGTGGCTTTGCGTACTCGTATCCGTGGCGTTGATCGTCGTGGGTGTCAGGCGAAAAACCATAGCGTCATGATCGTCCACAAAGCCCGGCTCCCGCTCGCCGCGCCTCACCGTGTTTCGGCGATCCATTGTTTCACCTGCTCCTCCAGGAAATCAAGCGGAAGCGCGCCGTTGCGCAACACCACATCGTGGAAATCACGAATATCGAACTTTGCGCCCAGCTCCTTCTGCGCCAGACCGCGCAGTTCCATGATTTTCAGCTCGCCGATTTTATAAGCCAGGGCCTGCGCAGGCATGGCGATGTACCGGTCGGCTTCGCTGGCCATGAAGTCGCGCGATGGATTGGCGCCGGAAGAGTACAGGTAATCGATCGCTTGTTCCCGCGTCCAGTTCTGCGTGTGCAAGCCGGTGTCGACCACCAGCCGCGCGGCGCGAAACAATTCGCTTTGCAACTGCCCGTAGCGCTCGTACGGCGTTTCGTACATATGAAGTTGCGCGCCGAGCGTCTCGGCATAGAGTCCCCAGCCCTCTGCATACGCGGTGAACCCCGCAATTTTGCGGAATTCCGGCACGCCGGGAATCTCGGTCGCCAGCGCAATCTGCAAGTGATGCCCCGGCACCGATTCGTGCAGAATCAGCGCTTCCATGCAACAGCTCGATGCTTTCTCGGGATCCACAGTGCGCAGATAGAAGTAGCCGGCGCGTGAGCCGTCGAGTGCCGGGCCTTCGTAATACGGCGCGGAGGTGCGCGCGCGGTCGCTCGGTATCGCTGCAACTCCATAAGTCATTCGCGGAAGCACTTTGAACAAATGGGGCAGCTCGGGGTCGATGCGCTTGGCGATGTCGCGGCCGTGCGCGAGGATCTCCGCTTCGCTATGGAACCGGAATTGGGGCGCGTTCAACACTTGATCGGAAAATTCCTCGATGCTGCCCGCGAAATTCAGCTCTTTGCGGATTGCCGCCATTTCGATCTGAATCCGCGCCACCTCTTTGAGCCCGAGTTCGTGAATTTGGTCCGGCGTGTAATTCGTGGTGGTGCGCCGTCTAACCAGATAGGCGTACAGCTCGGCGCCGTTCGACATTTGTGAAAGTCCGAACGAATCACGCGCGGCCGGAACGTAGGTATGGGCAACGTAGTCGCGGAATTTCCTCCATGCCGGCCGAAACGACGTGTGGTAAGCGTCGATCGCAGCTTCCCGAAGCCGCTTTTGCTGCTCGGCTGGAATCGACTCGGGAAAGGTCTGGAACGCTTTCAGCAGTGGACTCTGCATGGCCTCCGGGGCCATTTCCCCATCCAGCTCTTTCACGACCAGTTCCGCCACCCTTCGCGGCTGCGTGCGCTTTTGTTCGACGGAAAGATTCGCGGCCGCGATCATCTGATCCACCCACGCCGGCAAGGCGCGCAGCCGTGCGAGCTGGTCTTCGTAGTCCTTGACCGTGTTCGCGGGGGCTTTTGCCATGGTGCTGAGGACGTTCAGATGGCCGCCGTGGAAGTGATCGATCGTGGTGTAGGTCGAAACCACGTCGATGTCGCCGATCTCGGACTTCACGATCCAATCCATCAGCCGGTAGCTCAGCCGGTGCTGGCCGGCCGTCTGCGCTTCGGGAAATGCGTGCAAACGCTCGAGCATCTTCTCTAACCCCGCGCGTCGCTGCCGCTCGTGCTCGGGCGAGGGATCATCCCAGCGATCGTTGAAATCGTTTCTGCCGACCGAAGTAGCCTGCCGCGGATCTTGGAGCAGCTTGAATTCGTAATAGTCGGCGAAAAGCTTGTCGAGGCCATCGGCCTGCGTGC
>Ga0307475_10001083_pt1 | contig 16297 bp, 11 predicted proteins | sample atmos_gasesECM1C_FD_203317 | JGI IMG/M metagenome (GOLD analysis project Ga0307475, IMG submission 203317) | Hardwood forest soil microbial communities from Morgan-Monroe State Forest, Indiana, United States - atmos_gasesECM1C_515 | ecosystem: Environmental > Terrestrial > Soil > Temperate... | reverse complement strand
GCGATGAAAAATCGGGAAGCGGTTCCGAATGCCAGGAATCAGTTGCAGCGCTCCGGCAATACTGATCACTGTGGCGAACAAAATGTGTCCAACCAGCGCGGTGTTGCTCATCGTTGCGCCGGTTTCGTACCCGTGCGCAAGGATTTTATTCCACGCCTGGATATTCCCACGCAGAGCCGTAAGTCCATAAAATGTCGCCACAGAAATCGCGAACGCAAATTGCCCTGCAAGCGCCACCACAAACCAGAAGCGCGCCGCGGCTCGCAGCGATTTGTCCGCAACGCTACTCAACTCCAACCGATGGGTCATGACTGCGGTGCTCATGGCGTTCACTCCTTTGGCGAAATAAAATCTCGATCCGCTGGCGAATCACTCCGGCTGACGATAGCGACGAATGCGTGCGGCGACGGCCAGAAATGCTGCCGCGAAGAGCAAGCCAATCCACAAGCCCGGAGCCATCAGGAAATGACCGGGAGTGAGGTGCACTCCCGGGTGTAAGGGGAAGCCGCCGCTCATCGTGGAAGTATCCATTTCCGGCCCTCCCGAAAAGCGTTCACCGATGAAGCGGGCGAAATACGAAGTGTGAAAGACGACCCGTTCGAAGACGCAGATCGCCCCCACGGGTAGCACGGCCCAAAGAAGAGGGGTTCGCCGCGCCCAGGCGGAAATCAGTAGCAGAAACGCATATATGGGCGCGTACCACAGCACGTGCACGGTGAAAAGGTGATAGAGCAGCAGATAGGCGGATTGGAAAAATGACAACTGGTTCCACAGGATTGCCGGGCTTAAACCGCTTGCGAACAAGACCAGGATGCTCAGCAGAAGCATGATGCCTTGAAGAGCAACGGTAATCGCATAGCTGACCACCGGAAGAATCATGAGCGGGATGCTGGCTTTGGCGAGCGCAGTGGTGAAATCCGACACCGGCAACGATTTCCAGAACAGGATGCTGCGATCCCGGCGTTCCGCGTGCAAGGCGTCGAGACAATAGAGCATTCCGACGAGGAAAGCGGTGCCCATGACCGCAGCGGCCGCAAAGTCGAACGGCTGGATGAGCGCTTGGCGCTGTTGTGCAGCATCGGGCGTCATCGCGGCGCGCATCGAATCCGGGAGCTTGTGTAAGTGAAGGAGGAAGCCAGAGAGAAAGACACCTGCGACTGCCAATGGAGCGAGGTAGATAGAACGGTATTCCCAAAGTTCCCGGCGGATGCACCAGTAGAGAGGATTGGTGGGCAGCGCCACTTCGGACGATTGCGACGCGACAATCGATTCGGGCACGGCGTTCGGCGGAGTGGTCATTGAGCCGCTCCTTGTGCCGCGCCGCTTTGATTGCCCATCACCGCAACGAACAAGTCCGCGATGCTCGGCGTTCGCACGTCGCCAAGCCCGGCAAGATGATCGCGTCCCACTCCGTCGAACAGCAGGATGCTCCGGCCCAGTGATTGCCGTTCGTGCATGGGCTTCAGCGCCCGCGCAGCTGCAATCCGCTCGGGATTCACCATTACTTCCGCGTAGCGCGTCTCGAACTCTTCCATGCTGCAGCTCAGCACGATGCGGCCGCGGTTTATGAACATCAGGTCCGTCAACACGTCCTGAATCTCTTCCACCTGGTGCGTGGTAACCACGATGGTGCGGCTGCGATCGAAATAATCGTTCAGCAGCGAATCGTAGAACTGCTTGCGATAGAGAATGTCCAGCCCCAGCGTCGGCTCGTCCAGCACCAGCAGCCTCGCGTCAATCGCCATCACCAGCGCCAGGTGCAGCTGCGCCACCATCCCCTTCGACAATTCCCGGACCTTGCTGGCCCGCTTAATCGTCGTTTTCGAAAGAAATCCTTCCGCCTTCGCGCGATCAAACCGCGGATGCACTCCCGCCACGTAGGCGATCACCTGCGAAACCCGAATCCATCGCGGCAACACGGCCACGTCCGCAATGAAGCAGACATCCCGCATCAGCCGGTCGCGTTCGATCCACGGGTCGCGTCCCAGCACCCGTAGCTCACCCTGATACGCAGTAAGTCCAAGAATCGCGTTCAGCGCCGTCGTCTTGCCGGCCCCGTTCGGGCCGATCAAGCCAAGGATGCGCCCCTCTTCGACGCGCAAATCCACGCCGTCCACCGCGACCGTCGTGCCGAAGCTCTTCCGGAGCCCGCGTGCTTCGATGCATGCCATGGCTTAACGCTCCTCCTCTGAAGAATCCGGCGACGCCTTGCCGTTCTTGCTGGCTTTCAGCAATTCTTCCGGCGTCAATCCCAGCCGCTGAATGGTTGCGTGCACTCTTGGCCATTCTTCCGTCAGAAATTTTTGCCGTTCTCCGCGCAGCAGCAGATCGCGCGCCCCGGCATTGACGAACATGCCGCGGCCCCGCCGGCTTTCCACCAGCTGCTCGTCCACCAGCTGTTGGTAGCCCTTCAACACCGTCAGCGGATTCACTCGATACTCCGCGGCGACATTGCGCACGGACGGCAGCGGATCGCCCTCTTTCAGCACGCCGTCAAGGATCATCGCCACCACGCGGTCGCGAAGCTGGCGGTAAATCGGCTGGCCGTCATTCCATTTGCGATCCATCATCAGTCCCGGAAAGCCCTGACCAGTGAATCGCAAATGCTGGATGCAATTGCCCATTGCACGCCTTCCCACTCGCCAAAAACGGCGTCGGTGAGAAGTTCAAAAATGTGAAGAGCCATCATGGTGTTGTAGTTAACTACAACACTAAATCAAATGCAAGGCTTTTTTTGGGTTCATCGTCGTGATTTTCTACAATTTCTGTAAATGTATTAAAAATAATGACTTAATATGCTTGCGGTAGCCAGCCCGGGAACGCCGACTCTTCGTGAGTCCACGAATTTGGCGGGATCAATCTCCCGATTCGCGTTTCCGGGGCAACTCGGCCCTGAAGTTCCCCCTTCTCAATGCAACCTTTGCCCCCGCATCGGAAGCGAACGATTTGTTCCGAAGTCCACTCCCATCACGCGGAGAAGTTTCCCGCCTCCAAATTTACGGTCAGCGAGACCGCATCGGTCGAAGTCCTAGTCGGGTCGAGAGAATTCCAATCGACAGTGAAAGAATCCACCGGCAAAAACTCGCATTTACTCCATTAGAAAAATTGATAAGGGGATGTTCGCGCAAGCGGCCTAGGAACCTTAAGATAGTAGGGTTCGTCGAAACGGAAGCGGCGTCTCGTCAACCCGGCGATGGGAGAACCATGAAGTCGGCATTACAAGTAATGAAATTCGGAGGCACCTCAGTCGGCGACGCCGCGTGCATCGCACGCGCCGCACAGATCATCGCCGAAGGCGCACGCGCGGGAAAATGCGTCGCCGTTGTTTCCGCCATGAGCGGCGTGACCAATCGCCTAATCGAAGCTGCGAAGGCCGCGCAATCGAGCAATGCCAAAGCCGCGATCGCCATTCTCGACGAACTCGCCGCGAAACACGAAAGCACGCTTGTAGCCGTGGTGAAAAACGAAACCGAGCGCGCCAGCGTCGGCGAAAAAATGAGGCAGGTCTTCGCGGAAGGCCGGCGTTTCTGCGAAGGCACAGCGCTGTTGCGTGAACTGTCCCCGCGTACACTCGACACCATCTCCAGCCTCGGTGAGCGACTGTCCGCCCCCCTGGTCGCGGCGGCGGTAAAGGAACGCGGCCTGTCCGGTGAATCCGTGGAAGCCAGTGAACTGATCGTCACCGACGACTTCCATGGCGGCGCCGATCCCCTGATGAAAGAAACCCGCCTGAAAGCGCAAGCGCGCATTTTCCCACTGCTGGAAAAGGGCGTCGTTCCGATCGTCACCGGCTTCATCGGCTCCACGGAAGGCGGCGAACTAACTACCCTGGGCCGCGGCGGCTCCGACTATTCCGCCACAATCCTCGGCGCAGCGCTAGACGCCGAAGAAGTGATCATCTGGACCGACGTGGACGGTGTGCTGACCGCCGATCCCCGCCTCATCAACGAAGCCCGCACTGTCCCGAGCATCTCCTATCGCGAAGCGGCGGAGCTTGCGTTCTTCGGCGCGAAAGTGTTGCATCCCAAAACACTCAAGCCGGTAGTCGATTCGGCCATCCCGGTTTGGATTCGCAACAGCTTCGCACCCGAAAGGCGCGGCACGAAAATCACCCCCAAGGGCGGCACCAACACAGGCGTAAAAGCCCTCACCGCGATCCGCGACGTCACGCTCATCAGCCTCGGTGGCCCCGGCATCGTTGGCCTCACAGACGTCGTCGGCCGGACTTTTTCCACCATCGCAGAGGTCCGCGCTAATGTCCTGCTCATCTCGCAATCCTCCTCGCAAAACGACATCTGCTTCAGCGTCTCTTCCGCCGACGCGGAGCGCAGCATAGAAGCCCTGCGCAAGGAATTCGCCGCGGACCTGAAGCATGAAAAGGTGGAGCACATCAACGTGGACCCCAACATCGCGATCGTTGCGGTTGTAGGCGAAAACATGCGCGGCACGCCGGGCATCGCCGGGAGGACCTTTCAGGCCATGGGCCGGGAGAACGTCAACATCATCGCCATCGCGCAAGGCTCCAGCGAAAGCAACATCTCTTTTGTCATTGAAGAAAGCGCGGTGAAAAAAGCGCTGCTGGCCGCCCACCGCGAATTCGGCCTTCATTTGCCGACCAACGGAAACTAACCCGCCGATTCTTTGGCCTTCGCCTCCGCGCGCTTGCGGTGATACCGCTCCAACCCCAGCCACGAAAGCTGCAGCGCGCCGTTAAATACGTAATGCGAAAGCTCCGCCGCAACGCTCCGGCCAAATGCGCGAACGGCCTCGCTCTGCTCCAGCCCGCGCGAAAGAATTTCTGCCGAAAGTTCACCCCACCGCTGTAACCGCTCCCGATAAGCAGTTAAATGCCGCTCTGGCTGATCCGAATACCCGAAATGCGTAAGGAACAATCGCCGCGGACGCAACTGCGCGATGGCATCTAGCGAAGCAAACCACAGTTCCAGCGAAATATCCGGCGGCGGTGTGGCCGGAAGAATGAAAGGGTGCCCTTCAATCGAAATCCCCGCGGTGTCTCCCACGTAGGCCACCCGCTCTTTCGGATCGAAATAAGTAACGTGATGCGAAGCGTGGCCCGGCGTATAGAGCACACGCAGTTCCCGCGACCCGAGAGCGAGAGTTTCCCCGCCCTGCAGGATGCGCAGGTTGCCTTCCGGTACCGGCAGAAAATCCCCAAAAAGTTTCTGCATCTCCTGTCGGTACAGCCGTCCGGCGCTGTCCAATAATTTCGCGGGATCGATCATGTGTGCCGCCCCGCGGGCGTGAACATAAATCTGCAGCGCCGGATTTTCCTGAACCAGCGCCCCGGTCGCGCCCGCGTGATCCAAGTGAATGTGCGTCAGCAGAATCGCGTTCAGGTCGGCTACGCGGAGGCGGTGAACCTCAAGTCGTTCGTGCAGGGCGGTCAGGGTGGAACCCGGTCCGGGGTCAATCAGCGCGTTGAAATTATCGGAGCGCAGCAGCGCGGTGCCGATGCACCGGGCTTGCCCGGTCCAGTTCAGGTCCAGCAGAGCGGAGGCAACCATAGGGGATAAAGTGTATCGCAAGCGGGCAAGCGCCAACCGCGAACAGGAGCCATCAACTGCCCCTCACCGTGGCCCATTTTAGGAAATGCTTGCAGAATGATGAACTTATGGAATATGCTTTCACCCGCAGCAACGAGTTTCATTTCGCAACTGCTTCCATTTGTTAGCGAAACTGGTGTCATACCGCCCCCATTTTTGGAGAAGCAAGTGGTTTGCTGCGCACGATCCTGCGTCGCCATTCTGCGTTTACGGAAATCGATGAAGGAAAGGCGCAAGGCACTTACGGGATTTTTGGTTTCAATTAGGGAGGAAACAATGCGCAATTGGTGTGCAATCCTGGCAATAGGCGCTCTGTTCGCCCTGCCAATCGGTGCGCAGCAGAAGGACACCGGCACGGCAGCCGGTAGCAAAACAAAAGAGTCCACGAACGCGGTCCCGGCCAGTGATTTCAGCATCGCTCACGCTTCGCCAAGCCTTTTCGCGATGCCGGCCCCCGCGGCCAAGCCCGCCGACGTCTTCTCGGACTGGTCTAACAACGCCTGGAACCGCCACGCGTGGGGACAGCTGACGCCAAGATACGAAGTCGCGGGCATGTTCAGCTACATCAACTTCAACCCGGGCTCGTTCAAGAATTTCAACCAACTGGGAGCAACCGGTTCGTTCGCTTACAACGCCAACCGGTGGCTTGGCATCGTCGGCGAAGTCGGCGGTTACCGCTTTGACCGCCAGATCCTCGTCGTTGATCCAATAACCAGCGCGCAGTCCACTGCCACGATCAGCGGGAGCATGCAGACCTACCTCTTCGGTCCCCGCCTGAACCTGCGGCGCTTTGATCATTTCGTGCCGTTCGGCGAAGTTCTTTTCGGCGGCGCCCACGGCAGCAGTCAGATTACCGGCGACAAATCCCAGAGCGCGTTTGCGATGGCCATCGGTGGCGGCGTCGACGTTGTGCTCACCAAATATCTTGCCTGGCGCTTCGTTCAGGCCGACTATTTGATGACCAATTTTTCCGGCAGCCTGCTCAGTCCCAGCAGCCGGCAGAACAATTTCCGCGTCGGCACCGGTGTCGTTCTGCGCTGGGCCTATCCTCCGGCTCCCGCAAAGCCGAATCATCCGCCGATCGCGGCCTGCTCCGCGGCGCAGCCTTCCGTCTATGAAGGCACAACCGCTCCCGTGGCGATCCACGTGAACGCAACCGACGCCGACAACGACCCGCTGACCTACAGCTACACCGCGACGGGCGGCACCGTGGAGGGCACGGGGCCGGATGTGCGCTGGAATCCCTCCGGCCTCGCGATCGGCAACTACACCGTCAACGCCAAGGTGGACGACGGCCACGGCGGAACCGCCAGCTGCGCCGCGGATGTCGCCGTGGCCAAGCGGCCCAATCAGCCCCCTGTGATTTCGTGCGCTCCGGAACGCAACCCTATTTTCGCGGGTGAGCATGTGAACGTCGTTTCGACGGCCAGCGATCCGGACGGCGATCCGTTGACCTACAGCTACTCGACTACCGGCGGCCAGATTTCCGGCTCCGGCCCGTCTGTGCAGTTCGATTCCACAGGCCTCGCGCCAGGAAGTTACTCCATCACGTGCACTGCCGACGACGGCCGCGGCGGCCGCACCAGCGCACCAACGGCGGTGACTGTGCAGGAGCACCCGGAAATCAAGCAACTTGAAGCCCGGCTTTCCCTGCATGACATATATTTCCCGACCGCACAGCCCACGGTGGCGAAGCCCAATGGCGGACTGCTCCCCAGCCAGATAAAAACGCTCGATGCCCTGGTCAGTGACTTCAAACAGTATCTGACCTACAAACCGGATGCTCATCTGATTATGGCGGGGCATGCCGATATTCGCGGCACCAGGGAATACAATTTGAAACTTTCCGAGCGCCGCGTGGAGCGTGTGAAGAGTTATCTGATCGAACACGGCGTCCCCGCGGACCATCTGGAAACCAAAGCTCTGGGTGTTGAACAGAACATGAGCGCGGCCGATGTGAAGGTGCTGGTCGAACAGGACACAACCTTGAGCGACTCGACTCGCCAGAAGGTCCTCAAGAATCTGCCCACGATCGTATTGGCCAACAACCGCCGCGTGGATGTAACTCTCAGCACGACGGGCCAACAGGGTGTGCGAGGCCTGCCCTTCAACGCCGAGGATGCCGCGACATTGATTCGCCGCGGCGTCGAGGAAGGCAAGAAAACCGGGAAGCAGGCCGCCAAGCCAGCCCCGAAGAAAGCGCCCAAACCGTAGCCGGGTGAGTTCATCGAAAAGCTGATCGAAACGACAAGAACGGGCGGCTCGAACCGCCCGTTCTTTATTTCCTCGTGATAAATTCTACCCCGGCACCCCCCTCATGTGTGTCTTTGCCGGGGAGATGGATCCTTCGCCCTGCCTCAGCGGCTCTGAATTGGCCTGAGTTGAATTCCGTCATTGTGGGGTGTCCCCCTGAAGGCGACGCACAACTTATTGCGGGTGAAAATTGCCGCGGACCTGGGAACTGTGTGGGCCCGCGGGGACGCAACCGGATCATGGCCTTCGGGAAACGGAAGCCGGACAAATGGTCTCCGGGTCGGAAAGTGAAGAACTTCTGCAAGGTAGTGCTACAAAGCGGCCGCAATGACAAAATCCTAAAGAAAGCTCAAGAAACCTGGAGAAAAAGTAGGATTGTAGGGTTCTGATACGCCGCGGTCCGGAGCCGTTCCACATTGGTACATACCCCCATTAAGTTCAATTTAGATAATTACATACTTGACAATGGAACCATTCTGAAATAGAAGAGAGGGGTAATTTCCCGGAACGGGAATTTCTCCAGCCTTTTCTTTCCCATCACCGCCGAATGAGACGGAAAGGCAATTCCCAGAGATGAGGCACGATGGCGGACACGCACGCAGGGCGCGCAGTAGATGCGGATTTTGAACGGGCTGCGGGAGTTTTCGCAATCGGTAAAGAGGAGCGCGCGGCGCAGGGTTTGCCACCGGTGCACCTGTTGGTTGTGGATGACGATGAACACGTGCGCGGTGTCTGCCGCTCCATCGCCGAAGACGCGGGCATGAAAGTGTTCGACGTGAGCACGGCGGAGGAAGCGCTGGAAATCCTGGAAATTTCCCCGGTGGATATTTTGCTGACCGATCTGAAGTTGCCTGGCACGAACGGGCTGGAACTGCTGAAACGTGTCACCCGGCTTTTTCCGGACATGGCCGTGGTGATGCTCACGCAATACGGCACCATCGACTCCGCCGTGCAAGCCACGCGCATGGGCGCGGTCGACTACGTGACGAAGCCGTTTCGCATCGAGGAACTGCGCGCGCGGCTCGAGCAAGTCGTGCACGCAGTGGAATTGAAGCGTGAAAACCGCATGCTGCGGGAGCAGGTACGCGCGCTGCCAGGATTTGGCGGCCTCATCGGCATGTCCGCGCGGATGGAGCGGGTCTACCGGCTGATTGAAAAGGTGAGCCTGCGCGACCACCCGGTGCTCATTCTAGGCGAAAGCGGAACCGGCAAGGAGCTGGTGGCGCGCAGCATCCATTTTCTGGGCGTCCGCAAGGACAAACCGTTTGTGCCGGTGGAATGCTCGGCGCTGGTACCCACGCTGATCGAGTCCGAACTCTTCGGCTACTCGCGGGGCGCGTTCACGGGCGCAGTGCAGGCCAAGCAGGGCCTGATGGAATCGGCCAACGGCGGCACATTGCTTCTCGACGAAATTGGCGAAATGTCGCTGGAGATGCAGGCGAAGCTCCTGCGCGCGTTGCAGGAGGGCGAGATCAAGCCCGTCGGCTCCACGGAGCGCCGGCCGATCAACATCCGCATCGTAGCTGCCACCAACCGCGATCTGGAACTGGGTATTAAAAACGGCACGTTCCGCCAGGATCTGTATTTCCGGTTGAATGTGGTGCAGATCAAGCTGCCGCCGCTGCGCGAACGAAAGAGCGACATCCCCGTCCTGGTGACTTCGTTCCTCGAAAAATTCTCACGCCAAGACGAAATGACTCGCGAACTTACGGAAGACGCCATGCGCCGGCTGATGGCCTACGACTGGCCTGGCAACGTGCGGGAACTCGAAAACACCATCGAGCGGGCGGTGGCTCTCGGCAGCGGGCCCTTCGTCCATGTGACCGATCTTCCGACAACGCTGCAATATCCGACCACCGAACGCGCTCCGGAAAAAGAGGAACTGCTTCCGCTCGATGAACTGGAGCGCCGTGCCATCCTCAGCACGCTGCGGCAAACCGGCGGCGACAAGCAGGCGGCGGCGAGGATGCTCGGCATTGGAAAGACCACTCTGTACCGGAAACTGAAGCAGTACCAAATTGAGCGCACGGACGCCTGAGCCGGGGAGCGAGTATCAAATTGGAAAAATAGTTTGCAGATTCTCGACTTGAACTTTCCACAGCTGAAGTAAACCTCTCCACTACAACAAGTTGGCCTTGACCAGATTTGGCGTCGCCAGTGCATTGGAGGTGTGTGAGCAGCCTACGAGGAATCCGGCGTGTTCACACGAAGCCATCCTGGCAAACCATCTTCGCAACGCCAAGCTCGCGGCATGGTGCGTGCGGCGCGGGCCGGCGCGGGTCGTGAGGCGTGGATTCGCGAAGCGCTCCTGGAATTGCAGATGGAGCCAGGGGCGGAGCGCTTCGGCGTGTGGCTCGAGGTCCCCGCAGGGGACGAAACGATTCCTTCGCCCCGGGTTGTCTTTCGCGGCGAAGTCCGCGAGAGGGGCGAAGGGAACGGCGCTGGAAAATGGACCAACCTCTCGGTGGAACTTCCCCTGCCGCTCGATCTCCTTTCGGCTGGAAAAACCGCCGAGCAGGTCCTGCAGGGAGAGCTTCACGATCCGCTCCTCGGCCCGACCCTCGGCATGCGCCACGTGCTGTGGGTTCCGGTCTTCGGGCCAAACCTGCTGCGCGGCCTGATTCTGCTGGCCGCAGAGGACGCCGGCAGCCCGTTGCCTCGCGTGCTGGCGGAAGAGGTGGCGGCAGAACTTTCGCTTGCGCTGGAACTGGAAGAGCAGAGCCGGCTGGCCCGGGAGCGCAAGGCGGATCTGGAACTCACTGCGCGCGTGCATACACTGCTCGCGGAAAACGCGGATCTCGATAAAATTCTGCTGGAGCTCGCGGAAAGCTGCACCGAGAGAGAAACCCCTGGCGGGATCGGCGCCGTCTTCGCCCTGATTGGCGAGCGCAGGACGGGCCTCGCGGTCGCGGCGCCCTCGGGTGCGCGGGCCGAGGAACGCTTGCGGGTTCGGGCCCTGAGCGGCGATCCCGCCTGGGGTCATAGCGTCGAACAGGGGCCGCTCGAAATGTTCTGGCGGCAAGCCGTCGAAAGTGGACAGGTCACCGGCGCGGAGGCCGGGGCGCTGCCGCTGGCGCGCCATATTGCACGGATTGTGGCGATCCCACTCACCGCGGAGGGCGCGACGCACGGCGTCCTGCTGGCCGGCTTGCCCCGCGGCCGTACCAGCCTCGAAAGTTTGGAGCGGCTGGAGCAGCGCGCGCTGCTGGCCACGCAGGTGTTGCAGCAGCAAGAACGCCGCTCGGAGCGGGCCCGCGCGGAAACCTGGCGACTGGCCCTGCTGGAGGCGAGCGAGCAACCCGTGGTGCTGCTCGATCGCAATGGTTTTCTGAGAGGCATGAGCCTCGGCGCTCGAAGAATCCTCTCGCGGGACGCGGACCCGGCCCTGCCGCTGGTGCGATGGGAGAAACCGGAGCTTCGCTTCGTCGAGTTTTTTCGCCCGCGGGAGTGGGAGCGCGCGAGCCGCTGGCTGCTCTCCGGCGCCGGGGATTTCTCCCCGGATGTGGCCGCAGGAATCCTGACAGCGCAGCTGAAGGATGGCACCGTCGTCGGATGCCGCCGGTTGGATCTCTCGAGCGCGGAATTCCTGGCGGTGGGCGTCGAACGCGCCGGTGCCGAACCGGGCGGACGCCGGAAAGAGGACGTGGAAGCGGAGCTCCGCCAGACCGTGGGTTGGATGACGGAAGGCGTGGCCGTATTCGACGAAGCTGGCGGTCTCCGTACGGCGAACGAACATTTCTACCGGTTGCTTGGGCTCACGCGCGAGGAAGCCGTGGGACTCCGGACTCTCGAGGATTTTGTAAGCAAGGTGGCTCCCCATGCCGCTGACCCGGAGGAATTTGCGGTCCGCTGGAAGGCCCTTGGGGAGTTGCAAGGGGAGGAAAGCCAGGAAGACCTGGCGATGAAATGGCCGGTGCCGCAAACGATCGAGCGATGTGCGCGGGCCATCGTGGGCGACGGCGGACGGCGGCTGGGGCGCGTGGAGGTTTACCGCGAGACCAGCACGCGGCGGCTGTTCCAGTCGCGCATGGTGCAGACCGAAAAACTCGTTTCTCTCGGACAGCGCGTCAGCGGCATCGTGCACGAACTGAGCAATCCGCTGACGACGATTCTTGGCTACGCGCAACGGTTGCTGCAGCGTGAGGCGGGACGCGCCGGTTCCGTAAACCGCGAACTCCGCGGGTTGCTCGCGGAGGCGGAACGCGCCAGCGGGATTCTCCGGCAGATGCTGCAGCTTTCGGGCGACGCGCGCGGAGCCCGCGAGCCCGTCTCGCTGAACGATCTCGTGGACCGCACGGCCGACCTGATGCGCGCGACGCTTTCCGGTTCCCCGATCCGCCTGATGGTGGAAAGAGGGGCTTCCGTCCCCAACGTTACGGGAGACTTCGGACAGTTGCAGCAGGTACTCCTGAATCTGGTGCAGAACGCGCAGCAGGCCATCACCCAGAGCGGCCGGGGCGGCCTTGTCGGGGTGCGAACCGGCAGCACGAGTGCAGGCCGCGCGCGCCTTGAAGTGTGGGACGACGGACCCGGAGTTCCGGGCGCAATCCAGGCACGCATCTTCGATCCATTTTTTACCACCAAGCCGCCCGGCGTGGGCACCGGCCTTGGACTCGCGATCGTGCTGGGATTTGTGCGGCAACACGGGGGAACGGTGAACGTCCTCAGCCCGCCGAAGGGCGGCACGCGCTTCGTGGTGGAGCTTCCCTCGGTGGAGACGATTCAACCGGAATCTGTCGAACTCACCACCGTTCTGCGGCTGACGCCGGCGGCTGGGCCGGGAGAAAACGGCATTGCGAAGGAGCATCGCGCGCCCCGGGTTCTGGTCGTCGAAGACGAGCCGACGGTGGGCGGGCTGATCGCCGACGTCCTGCGCGACGAAGGCATGCGCGTGGATGTGCTGCGCGACGGCGAGTCCGCCCTCGACCGCGCGGAGCAGGAGGAATACGACCTGGTGATCTGCGACCTGAAGATGCCGGGCATGGACGGGCAGAAGTTTTTTCAGTCGCTCGGCAAGCGCCGCAATTCTTTGCAGGGCCACGTGCTGTTCGTGACGGGGGACGTGGTGGCGCCGCGCACGCAGGAATTTCTGGAGCGCCATCGCCTGCCCTATGTGGCGAAGCCGTTCCGGGTGGAAGAGTTGAGCCGCGCGGTTCGCGGGATGCTGTAGGCGCAGCCGCCGTCCATGCGGTCAGAAATGCGGGAAGAAAAAACAAGAGGCAACATCGTGCAACCGGAGCACAACTCTCTGGAGATTTCAGGAACTGCCGGAAAGGACCGCCCGCCCGGCGAACCAGGCGAGCTGGTCCTGCTCTGCGGCCGGGAGGATTTTTGTGCGGAAGCCCGCCACGAACTCCAGCGCCGGCGGAAAGATCTGCGGATTGCGGACGCGGACGGTCTCGCCGGCGCGCGGCAGATTCTGGGCCATCACGCGCCTGCGGTCATTCTGGCGGAGGAACGTGTATTGGCGGACGCGGACGGGACTTTGCGGACGCGGTTACGGGAGATTGAATCCGCGCTGTCGCTGCTGGCCGGTTCGGCGCCCGTGGTGTGGATTGGCGCCGCCGAGGAAGGCGCGCAGGTGACGCGGGCGGTGCGCTCCGGCGCGGTGGATTTTGTGCCGCGCTCGGCGCTATGCCTGCCCGCGGCCGTGACCATGGTGGAGCGGCGGCTGCGCACTTCCGCGAATGCCATGCAGCGGGGCGGAGCGCGGGGCGCGGCCGTCTCGCTCGGCGAGCTGCGCCTGGACGACAGCGACTTCGGCGAGGTCCTTCGCCACCAACTGAACAATCCGCTGACGGGCATCCTGGGCAACGCGGAACTTCTGTTGCTGGAATCGCGCCGTGGAAAGCTGGACCTGCCGCCGCGAACGCTCCAGCGCTTGGAAATCATCGCGGAACTGGCCGTGCGCATGCGCGAGACCGTGCGGCACCTGAGCGACCGCTGGGAAGCGGCGGTGGCGGATTCTTCCGGGGACCAGGAAAACGGCGGCGATCCGTCGCGCCCGCCCGTCACGGGCTAGGGCTGGGATTGTGGAAGAAGTCCAGCACCCGCTGCCGAAACTCTTCCGGCGCGAATCCGAGCGCGGCGGTGTGAAACGCGCCGGGAACCATCCAAAACGATTTCGGCCCCCGGGCCGCCGCGTAAATCCGTTTTGCGTGCCGGCAGGGCAGCGTAGTGTCCGCTTCATCGCAAATCAGCAGCACCGGAAAATTCCTCGCGGCCACCGCATTTTCCGGAGAAACACCGGCGGCTGGAAATCCGGCGAGCTTTCCTCCACGATAAAGCATCATCCAGGCGCCGGGCGCGAACAGCGTCTTGCCGAGCAGTGCGTATTCCTGCAAGCCCGCATAGTCGTAGGAAGCCTCGCGCAGGCTGGCGAACGGCGCTTCGGCCACCACCGCCTCGATACGCGGATCCATGCCCGCAGATTGCAGGGCAATGCCCGCTCCCATCGATTCTCCCAGGGCAAATATGTGCGCGGGATGCTCGGAGGCGGCCAGCGCGTCCACTACCGCGCGCGTGTCGTTGCGCTCCAGCCACCCGTAGGTGGCCATCGAACCGCCGCTTTCGCCGTGGGCCCGCTGGTCCATCATCATCACGCTGTAACCCGCGCGGAGCAGAATTTCGGATTGCCCGATTGCGCCCACACGATTGTCGGCCACGCCGTGGAAGAGCAGCACCCACGAACCATTGGGGTCCTGTGGGCGCACTTTCCAGCCGCGCAGTTCCGCGCCGTCAGGCCCGGTTACCAAAAAATCCTCGCGTCGGGCGCCGACGTGGGCGAACGAAGCATCCGCCTCGCGGATGAGATCGGGCGTCAGCGGGCGGCGCACCGGATGAAGAAACGAGGGCGCCACCATCCAGCCCATGACGGTGGCCATCAACGGCGGTACAAGCAGAAGGATCAGCAGAATCCGAAGCAGGCGTCGCGCCATGGGGCCTCAATATAGAGATACGAGAATTGGGACGCAGGAGTTCACGAAAAGTTGGCGGTGTTTACCGTCACTAACAGGGAACGAATCCCCTTTAGCTGCGGAAGAGCACATCCTCGCGCTGGAACATTTTTACCGCCAGGAAAAGCGCGGTGCCGGCGTAGACGCAGGTGGAAAGAAAAATCAGCGCGATGAAGTTCCAATGATAGGTTCCGGTGACCAGTTCCTTGCAAAGCAGGCTGACGTTCAGGATCGGAATCAGCGCCAGCTTGGCGGTGAGTTCGACGCCGGGAAGCATCGCCGCCACCGCCGGAATAACTACCACGATCATCAAGGGAGAGACGTAGCTCTGCGCTTCCTTGTAGCTTTTGGCAAAAAGCGAAATAGTGATGAGCCCGGCGGAAAAAAGCACCGCCAGCGGCAGCGCCATCAGGAAGACGGAAAGCACGGCGGGCAATCCGATGTGCAGCTGCATGGCGGCCGCGTCGGGATTTTTCGCTGTGTCGAATACTTTCAGCTGCTGGATTCCCCAGAACGAAACCCCCATTGAGAGCACCGAAAGCGCGGCCGTAACCAGGGAAGCGGTCAGCACCAGGAAGAATTTTCCGAGAACCAGGTCGAGGCGCGAGATCGGGCTCGAAAGAATCGTCTCCATCGTGCCGCGTTCTTTCTCCCCCGCGGTCAGGTCCATCGCCGGATACATGCCTCCCGTCAGGCAGAGCAGGATGACCATGTAGCCGATAATGCCGCCGAACGCCGCGCCGCCGACCTTCTCGGGAGGGGCGACATTGTCCTGCTTGATGACAAACGGAATGAGGACGGAGGCCGGCACATGATTGGCATCGAGGCGCGATTCAACCACCTTGTCGCGGTACGCCTTGAGATTTGATTCCACGGTGTCCGCGGAAATCGACGACTTCAACTCTCCCCGGTATTTGTAAATCTCGATGGTCTTGGGGTTTTGTTGCGCCAGGCTGGCCTCAAACCCGTCGGGAATGGCGATCGCGGCGCGAACTTCCTTGCTGATGATCTTGTCTTTCCAGTCCGGCGTCGCGGGCACCACTTCGATCTTCTTGCTGGCGCGCAGTTGATCCACCACCTGGGGCGAATCCGCCCCGCCGAGGAGCATCACTTTGGGAATCTCCTCCTCGGCCTTTTTTTCAAGGATCTCCGCAAGCCCGATAAACCCCACGGACATCAGCGGGAAGAGCAGCAAGGGCACCAGCAGGGTGGAAATGAGCGTGCGCCGGTCGCGGAGCGAATCGGTGAGTTCCTTGCGGTAGACGGTGCCGATATTCTTCAACGGCATGTCAGGCGGCCTCCTCGGGCTTGTAGTGGGGTGCCACGACCTTGACGAAAATTTCTTCCAGGTCCTGCTCCTCGTATTTTTCGCGCAGCGCGGCCAGCGAACCCTCCGCCAGCAATTTCCCCGACTGGATGATCCCGATGACGTCGCAGAGTTTTTCCACTTCGCTCATCACGTGGGTGGAAAAAATCACTGTTTTGCCGCGCTGGCGGCATTCGCGGATGAACTCGAGAATCGTG
>Ga0307475_10001082_pt1 | contig 16311 bp, 10 predicted proteins | sample atmos_gasesECM1C_FD_203317 | JGI IMG/M metagenome (GOLD analysis project Ga0307475, IMG submission 203317) | Hardwood forest soil microbial communities from Morgan-Monroe State Forest, Indiana, United States - atmos_gasesECM1C_515 | ecosystem: Environmental > Terrestrial > Soil > Temperate... | reverse complement strand
GTCGCTTGCAATACAGGAAAAAGATGAGCAGGTCCGCAATCTCGTCAACCTCGGCAAGGAACGCGGGTATCTCCTTCATGACGAGGTGATTGAGCTTCTTCCCGTCGAGGAGCATGCCACGGAAGTACTCGATAAGCTGTTCTCCACGTTCGAGCGCGAAAGTATCGAAATCTACGAAGATGTCGCAGCAGCGAAGGCTGCAAATCCGGCGCTCGCTGTCTCGGAGCACATCGAAATCAGCCGCGACGAGCCTGCACGCAGCGAAGAAGCTGATGTGTATCTGGCGCCGCGCCCGTCAGACAGCTCCAATGATCCCGTCCGCATGTATCTGCGGGAAATGGGCGTCGTGTCACTCTTGACGCGCGAGCGCGAGGTGGCCATCGCCAAGCGTATCGAGCGCGGTCAGCTCCTCGTGCTCAAGACCATTTCGCGCTCTCCGATCGTCTTGAAAGAGCTAATGGCCATTGGCGCAGGACTGCGCGATGGCACCCGGCGGATCAAGGAAATCGTGAAGTTCGACGAAGAAGAACTAACCGCCGATGTTCTTGAGGACCGAACCCGCGGCACGCTCCGGATTATCGACAGGGTTGAGAAGCTCTACGCTGTTGGGCTCAAGCAAGCAACCCGACTGGAGAACACCCCGAGGTCCCATAAGCGCACATATCTGGCGGCCCGGGGGCAGGTGGCGCGAACACGCGTCGCCATGTCGCGATTGGTGCGTTCCATCGACTTCAAAGAGCAGGAGAGAAAGCGCCTGATCGACATCATGCGGCACACCGTCGAGCGGCTGAATTCCATCGAGCGCGAAGCCGCAAGGCTGGAGCGCAGATCCAATGCCGCTCGCGGCGATGCCGCCAGGGAAGCGCGCAAGCAACTTCGCTCGTGCCGCGCGGAGCTCAGAGAAATCGATGATTCCAGCGAGGTCAGCACGGCCAGCCTAAAGCGCACGCTCGCTCTTATCCGGCGCGGTGAAGCGGAAGCCGATCAGGCAAAGAAGGAATTAACCGAAGCAAACCTTCGCCTAGTCGTATCCATTGCCAAGAAGTACGCCAACCGCGGACTGCAGTTCCTGGACTTGATCCAAGAGGGCAATATCGGGCTCATGAAGGGTACCGACAAGTTCGAGTGGCGCCGCGGCTACAAGTTTTCGACCTACGCCACGTGGTGGATTCGCCAGGCTATTACTCGGGCCATTGCCGATCAGGCACGAACGATTCGCGTCCCCGTGCACATGATCGAGTCGATCAACAAACAAGTTCGCACCAGCCAGCAATTGCTGCAGGAGCTTGGCCGCGAGCCGACCTCCGAGGAAATCGCCAAGCGCATGGACATCCCGGTGGAAGCCGTGCGCAGGACCAAGAAAATTGCGCAGCAGCCCCTTTCTTTCGAGACTCCCATTGGAGAGGAAGACGAGGCACACCTCGGGGACTTCATCGAAGACAAGAACATTGAGTCTCCTTCAGACGCGGCCATCAACCTCAATCTCAGGGAAAAAATGGCGTCCATGTTGAAGACGCTCACTCCGCGCGAGGAAAAAATCATCAGGATGCGCTTTGGCTTGGATGACGGAAACGATCACACGCTCGAGGAAGTGGGCCAAACGTTTGCGGTTACACGCGAACGTATTCGGCAGATCGAAGCCAAGGCTTTGCGAAAATTGCGGCATTCGTCACGCTCAGGCCGATTTCGGATCTTTCTCGAGAGTTCCTTCTAGGAATATGCAGAATCAAGGAGACGGGAATGAAGAATCTTTTTGTAGGCAACATGAGTTTTCAAACCACGGAAGCTGAATTGAGCGCGCTGTTCAAGCCGTTCGGACAGGTGACGCGCGTCCACCTGGTCATGGACAGAGAGACTGGCCGTGCTCGCGGCTTTGCCTTTGTGGAAATGCCCAATGACGACGAAGCCGCCAAGGCCATCGCGGCGCTGGACGGAAAAGAGCTGGGCGGCCGTAACTTGAAGGTGAACGAAGCGCGCCCCAAGGCCGCGGGCGGCGGACCTCGCCCCGGTGGTGGCGGCGGACGCGGACGGGAAAGATTCTCCAACGAAGATTATCGCGAAGCCACACGCCAGCCTCGCGAGCCGCGCTGGTAGCTGCAAAGCTCAGCCTTTCGCGTGATAGGCAACTTCCCTTGTGACTCAAGGAGAATTCGATGACGACTACATTTCAAAAGCGCCAGAAGGAAATGAAGCGGTTGGACAAGCAGCGTGAGAAAGCGGAGCGCCGCGCCCAAAGAAAGCTCGAAAAGCGTGCTGAAAAAGACGCTCCGGGCGAGAATACCGGCGTGGAGCACATCAAGCTAGGTCCGCAGGACCTAGATCCACAAGGCGGAGATGTGTAGCACGAGGTCTAGATTCGTTTTGTCAACTGTAACCGCGCTTAGCGCACTCAGTCATCCGCATCTCTGATGGGCCGTTCGCATCACTCCGCCACTTCTGTCAATGCCCAATGAATCCAAAGAAAGCTTGGTAGGGGCGGAGGGAATCGAACTCACGACGTAATACTCTTTCGCCCCGCCGCTGGATTTGCTTCATCGAAACACAAGAAACTAAGGCAGAACAAAGAAACACACTTTCCGAAGGAAAATCAGCGTTGGATACCACGTCTGAGGCTTGCTCACTTTGTTCTTGTGAATGAAGAGATGGCCAGTCAAGATTTAGCTACCTTGAGCAATGGTCTCTTCGCTCGCCGCTCGCTCCTGCTTTCCCTCGTTTTCCTGATTGCGACCGCAATCTACCTGGGTTGCGTGCTGTCTCCGCCATCGCTTATGGATGACGTTGATGCCGTGCAGGCACAAATCGCCAGAACAATGCTGACGAGCGGCGATTGGGTGACGGCGCGGCTGGACGGAGTGCTCTACCTGGAGAAAGCTCCGTTAATTTATTGGCTGATGGCATTCTTTTACAAGATTTTTGGCGTGGCCGATTGGGTCGCCCGGCTTCCAGTGGCGCTCGCCTCGATCGCTCTGGCACTCCTATCGGCCTCTTTCGGCATGTGGGCCTTCCGAGAACGGGCCGGTTTTTATGCGGGATTAATTATGTCCACATGTGTTGGATTATTTCTCTTCACGCGCATTCAGATCCCCGATGTGATGCTCACATTCACCATTGCCCTTGCCCTGTGGGCGTTCTTGAGAGCTCTGGATGAAGAGGAAAAGCGGCCCCGACTCTGGGCGGCCATCCTTGCAGCAAGTCTGGGCACCGGGCTTTTGCTGAAGAGTTTGGTTGGCATCGTATTTCCGGTCGCGGCTGGTCTGATTTACCTTTTCTTTTCCAAACAACTAATTTCCCGCAGAACCTGGCAGCGCTTGCGGCCCATGAGCGGTTCTCTGATCGTGCTGCTGATCGCCGCCCCTTGGCATGTATTGGCGACACTCCGGAATCCTCCCTATTTCGCCTGGACACTGCAGAGCGGCCCTGGCCTGTACCACGGATTCCTATGGTTCTATTCTGTTAACGAACAACTTTTGAGGTTTCTAAACCTAAGATACCCGCGCGATTACAACACCGTTCCGCGACTGTACTTCTGGCTGTTCCACCTGTTGTGGCTCTTTCCCTGGTCTGTGTACTTGCCGGCAATCACAAGACTCTCTTTTAAACCCGTGGATCGTGCTGGACAGACCAGGCTTCTAGCGCTCTGCTGGGCGGGATTCATTCTCATCTTCTTCACGTTTTCCACGACGCAGGAATACTATTCAATGCCGTGCTATCCGGCTCTGGCTCTTCTGCTTGGCTCGGCAATGGCAGCGGAAGGCAAATGGATCGATCGCGGAACGCGCTTTTTGGGAGCAACCGCCGCGCTCGCTGCTTTAGCCGCCATCGCCATCGCATTTGCTGTGCGCAATCTGCCTACTCCCGGAGACATTTCGGCTGCGCTGTCTCATCATCCTTCGGCTTATACGCTATCCCTCGGACACATGCTGGATCTTACCTTCGATTCTTTCGCCTACCTGAGGTTGCCGTTATGCCTGGCAGGCGCCGCTTTTGTCCTGGGAGCCGTGGGTAACCTACGGTGGTCCGGCATGCGTGCCTTTCTATCCTCGTCGCTCATGATGGTTCTGTTTTTTCATGCTGCCCGGCTGGCGCTCGTCGTCTTCGATCCTTACCTTTCTTCTCGTCCCCTTGCCGAGGCGCTTCGCTCGGCACCCCCGGGGAAACTCATCGTTGATCGCCATTACTATTACTTCTCTTCTGTGGTTTTTTACACTGGTCAGGATCCCTTGCTGTTGAACGGCAAGTTCAACAATCTGGAATATGGAGCGGCGGCGCCAGGTGCCCCGGCGGTCTTTCTGACCGATTCAGAATTCAAAGCCTTGTGGACAAGCGAGAACAGATATTATTTGGTTGCAGCTGAGCAGGGGGCCGACCGCATCGAGACCCTGGTTGGCAAGGAGCACTTTCAGACCGTTGCTACCAGCGGAGGGAAACTGTTGTTAACCAACGGACCCTCACGGAGTTCTTCGAGCCCTCTGCCGACGGCGCCCCGTCAATCCGCTGCACCGTTATTCCCTTTCTCTTCGATTGGAAATGATGTCTTCGACTGAAGCCGAATTCAAACATCCCGGTGACAACCCAAGGTCTGTAAGGCTCTACTCTGTGATCGTCTATGCGAAGGGTCTTATAAGCCTATTAGGTCTGCTTGTGTACCTAATGGGGATGTCGAGGCGTCTATGCTCATGAAGAGGAGGCTTGAAGCTGGTGCCAGATACTTAGGAGCAGAATCGATAACCGAAGTAAATGTGCTTAGGAACTTCCCGGCTCCGGAACTAAATTCACTTTCGCCGGGAATTGCTTAGGGGCGCAAAGTAACTCGCGCAGGAGGGCTGGATGGAGGCAAGGCGCAGGAGAGGGGGAGCGATGAAGGTCATGGTTCTCGGCGGGGACGGGTACTGCGGATGGGCGACCGCGCTATATCTTTCGGCCAAAGGCTACTCCGTAGCCATCGTGGATAACTTTGTGCGCCGGCAATGGGATCACGAGCTGGGCGCACAGACTCTTACGCCCATCCTTCCTCTGAGTGACCGTCTTAGGGCATGGACTCGCCTGACAGGTAGGACCATCGATCTTTTCGTGGGCGATGTGATGGACTACGATTTCTTACTCCCCACGGTTAAGCAATTCGAGCCGGCGACGATCATCCATTTTGCCGAACAGCGCTCGGCTCCCTACTCGATGATCGACCGCAAGCACGCTGTATTCACGCAAACGAACAATGTTATCGGCACCCTGAATGTCTTGTTCGCAATCCGCGAGGTGCAGCCGGATTGCCACTTGATCAAGCTCGGTACCATGGGGGAATACGGAACTCCAAATATTGATATCGAGGAAGGCTACATCTATATCGAGCACAACGGGCGGCGCGATCTCTTGCCCTTCCCTAAGCAGCCTGGCTCCTTTTATCACCTTTCCAAAGTGCACGACAGTCACAACATGATGTTTGCCTGTAAGATTTGGGGACTTCGCGCAACGGATCTGAATCAAGGCGTAGTCTACGGCACGATGACGGACGAAGTAGGGTTGGACGAAAGCTTGATCAATCGTCTGGATTATGACGAAATCTTCGGCACGGTGCTGAATCGCTTTTGCGTGCAGGCGGCCATCGGCCAGCCCTTAACCGTCTATGGGAAAGGCGGCCAGACTCGGGGATTTCTGGATATTCGGGACACCGTTCGGTGTATTGAACTAGCCTGCCTTAATCCTGCGGCCAGGGGCGAATGTCGCGTTTACAACCAATTCACGGAACAATTCTCCGTTCTGGATATCGCACGGAAAGTGCGGGAAGCAGGAAGGGATCTTGGGATGAAAGTAGAAATTGACCACATCCCGGATCCACGCGTCGAAGCGGAACAGCACTATTACAACGCGAAGCATTCCAAGCTTCTTGATCTGGGTTTGCAACCCCACTATCTCTCGGAGTCCCTTCTTGATTCCCTCATGAATATCGCCCTCAAGTATCGCGACCGCGTGGATCCTACGATCATGCTGCCACAAGTGAATTGGCGTGAACCATGCAACGACCGCCGGCTGCAACCAAATATCGCTGCGGGACTTTCCGTTAGCGCGGCCCACAAGTGAATTGCGCACGGTGAGCGGTAACGAGAAGAAGCGCTGAAAGCCACAGTGGTTGTGGCGATTGCCCTACAAATCGCTCTTGGTGGTGGAATTCGGAACAAGAGCATCCGTGGTCACAACAAATTGGCCGTTTCGAAGGTGGTAGTCAACGCTACGCCAACGAATCGACGATCGCGTGAAGCTCGCTAGCCATATCACAAACGCCATGGCGTCCCAAAGCGGAATCAATGGCATTTTTGTCCAAAGTCCTGCCTGTCTCAATCCGTGAATTCCGATGAGCCACGTCATGGCTACGCGAAAGGCGAGGTACGAGCCAAAATAAACCGCAACCACGAGTAATGTGGGGTGGACCAAGACGGCGAGCGTTGTCCATGGCAATCCCCAGGTGAAAAGCAAGCCAAAGTGACCCCATGGCCGCATGGCTCTCATCACGGTCATCCAGCGCGCTCGCTTCGCCAGAAGCTCACCTACCCCCTGGAAGTCAGGTACCGTTTCCACCGAAAACGGCAACAACTTCATTTCTACCCCTTGTTCGGCAATCAGCCGCCCAAAGAGCAGATCATCTGCGGGCCGGTTTTCGAGTACCTGAAAACCTCCGAAGCCCCTGACACGCTGCTTCGTCGACGCCATTGTTGGTCCAAGCGCGAAATGCACGCCGTCAAGCTGCCACGCCACCAGTACGCCCGCGTAAAAGTCTGAAATCATCCCAATCGTCTGGAGCTTCTCGACCAATGATCCTTCTCGCGAAGATACGTAGAAACAAGTCACCCCTCCGACCTTGGGGTCGCGTAACGGCTCAACCACTCTTCGCAGATATTCGCTATCTACACGCACGTCGGAATCGTTGATGACCAGGTATTCGTACCGAGCTTCGCCTTCCATCAGTCGTAATTTGGCGACTTTGTCGTTGATCGCCGTGTGGCCGGCGCTGTAGAGCAGCCGGATCCTTCGCTCCGGGAAGTCCCGCATCAATTTCTGGATCACCGGCACGGAAGGGTCGGTCTGGTCCGTCACGCAGAAAAGGATTTCGTACTCAGGGTAGTCTTGGCGGCAGAAACTGGCAAAATTCTCGTATGCCTCAGGATCCAAGCCTCGAACCGGTTTCAGGTTGCTTACCGGCGGAGTGAAATCGAGATTTCTCTCGGATCGATTTCTGGATTGCCAAAAATAGCGGCTGGAGCTGTAGATCGCCAAAAAGTAGAAAACAAGCGGAATTGCTGCCGCGAAAAGGACAACGAATTCTAACACGCTTGAGGGCACGCCACCTCATTCCCGATTCGAGTGCGGCCAGTCTGGGAACTCTGCCATACGGAAGAACCACAGGTGCACTGTCCCTACCCTGGATTCCATACTCCGCCCTGAGATTCTATCCTGAATCAGGAAAATTCCTGAATGCCGCTGGACTTCTCTTCCAGGATTGTCTGCCCCGGCCTGTCCTGGTGATTTTTTGCTATTCTGAAATGCTGGTCCAAGTAAATACGTGACGCACGCGCGCAGACTCCAACTGAAAACGATGCCCCTGATTCTGGTCAGCATCATTTTGGGACCTCTTGGGAATGTATTTCTCGGCGAGGCCATGAAAGGCATCGGGCCGGTCACGTCAGCAAGAATTCACGATCTCGCCCCAATCGCGTCTCGAGTACTGGCATCCGGGTACATTTGGCTGGGAATTGCCTGCTTGCTGGGATTTTTTATTGCCCACATGTTGTTGCTGACCTGGGCGGACTACAGTTATGTGCAGCCTGCGACATCTCTGTCCTACCTCTCCGTCTCCGTCCTCAGCTACCTTCTTCTTGGAGAGATGATTTCTCCATTGCGCTGGCTTGGTGTCGCGGTGATTTGTCTCGGTGTTTTCCTAGTAGGCCGGACCTCGCCCAGCACAACAGGAGCACCTAGCCGTGCGTGAAGTAGTGCTCTTTTTCTTAATCGTTGTAGCCGGAACGGCAGGAGAGTTGTGCGTAAGTCGTGCCATGAAGGGTATCGGAGAAATCCACAACTTTCGTCCCAAGTCAATCCTGAGTTTCGTTCTGCAATCGTTACGCTTGCCGTGGATGTGGCTAGGAATTGCACTGATGAGCCTGGGATTCTTCTCGCTACTCGCTATCTTGTCATTTCAGGAAGTGAGTTTCGTGGTACCAGTCAGTGCTCTTAGCTATGCCGCGGGAGCCTTTGGAGCAAAAGCTTTCCTGGGTGAACGCATCAACCGCAATCGGTGGGTCGGAATCGCCGTGGTCTGTATCGGCGTCACCATCGTCTGGTGGAGCAGAAAATAGCGACCACAAGAAAGGCATCGAACATTTTGCATGCGGCTAACACTGCGGCAAAACAATCTCAATGCGCGCCTATCCGGACTTCAGCACTCGCAAGTGTTATCGCGTGATCATCGATAAACCTTGGTGGGGGCGGTGGGGATCGAAACGACAAGTACTTGAATAAGGCTTGTACCCTCAATGCGTTGCAGCTAACTATTCGAGCCAACCGTAACAACGGTACAGAGATCGATCTACTGGTCCCGAGCAGATAAGCAAGTAAACTAAGTCGCTGTCCTCGCGTCACTTGTGGTTTTTGGAGGTCGTTCTTAGAGAGATCGAAAAAGTGAGGGCACTACTGCGTTCATTTAACGGATTGAATTTAGAACGCCGATATTCCGCGAATTTCGCTTCATAGTTGGCCTCTAGCTCATGTAGAATCCGCCTTGAGCGCGCATTGGATTTATTGACGTGCGGCGCTGCACGGGTAGTATAACGTCGGATTGAAGATGCGGGAGTCCTGGCGATCTCAACGGCCTCGGGAAATGCTCTTCGACGACACGACGGGGGCTCACAACCAGTTGGCCTCCCCTAAACTCTTGCGTCAGTCATGGGGCCTTGTCTTTGCGGGCGGCTCATTCGTTCTCTCCTTTTTCCTGCTTGTCGCTGGCGCTCTGTTAGCAGCAAAGCCACAACCTGCGAGTCAGGCCGGCGTTGCGGAAGCACGTCAAGTAACACCTGGCGGTTCCGTCGTCTTCGCCGCTCAAATTCGGCCGATTCTTGCCTCGCGTTGCTACCCATGCCATGGCCCCGACATACAGCAGCACGGTCTTCGTATGGACTCGCTTCAGGGGCTGCTGATGGGCGGCATGAATGGGAAGGTGGTCATTCCAGGGAATAGCCAGGAAAGCCACATTGTGCGGCGCCTGCTTGGACTCGAGCAGCCGCAAATGCCTTATGGTGGCCCGCCGCTGCCTCCAGAACAGATCGATTTGATACGAAAATGGATCGACGAGGGGGCGCCAGGACCAGACTCGACCGAACCCATTGTCACGGCAGCTTTGCCGGCCAATGATGTGCCGGCGGCGCACAGCGGTACCGAAAAGCTGGTGGACTTTAACCGCGATATTCGTCCAATTCTCTCGGACGCTTGCTTTACATGCCATGGTCCCGAGGAAAAAAGCCGCCAGGGAAATTTGCGGCTCGACAGCAAAGATAACGTGTTTGCCGAGCGCAGGGGTTACCGGATCATCGTACCGGGCAACAGCACCGGCAGCCGGCTTTATCAGAAGGTCAGCTCGAAGGACGACGGTTTTCGCATGCCGCCGGCTTGGTCAGGAAGAAGCCTGACGCCCAAGCAAATCGAATTGTTCCGTCAGTGGATCGATCAGGGCGCGAAATGGCAATCGCATTGGGCGTTCGATCCGCCCAAACGTCCGGCAATACCGGAGGTCAAAGACAAAACCTGGCCGAAGAATCCGATCGACTATTTCACTCTTGCACGCTTGGAAGCTCAAGGGCTGAAGCCTTCCGAGGAGGCAGACAAGGCCACTTTGCTGCGGCGGGTCTCGCTTGACTTGACTGGTCTGCCACCCACTCCCGCGGAAGTCGATTCCTTTATAGCGGATAGCTCGACAGATGCATACGAGAAGCGAGTGGACGATTTGCTGCAGTCACCGCACTACGGTGAGCGCATGGCTATGCAGTGGCTCGATCTTGCGCGTTACGCCGATACCCATGGTTTTCACATAGACAGCCTCCGCGAGATGTGGCCATGGCGCGATTGGGTGATTAGCGCCTTCAACCGCAACATGTTGTTCGACGAATTTACGATCGAGCAACTGGCCGGCGACCTTCTTCCGAACGCGACGCTCGAACAGAAAATCGCGAGCGGGTTCAATCGCAACAACATGATCAACTTCGAGGGCGGCGCTATCCCCGAGGAGTATCACGTCGAGTATGTCGTAGATCGTGTTAGCACAACGGCGACGACTTGGCTGGGACTGACCATGGGCTGCGCGCGCTGCCATGATCACAAGTTCGATCCGATCAAGCAGAAGGAGTTTTATCGTTTCTACGCATTTTTCAACACCGTTCCAGAACGCGGCCTCGATGGCTATGAAGGAAATGCTATGCCGGTGTTGCCGTTGCCCAGTGCCGAACAACAGCGGCAAATGGACGACATCAACAAGCAGATCGCGGCTGTTTTAGCGCCGTTGCCCGAGAAAGATGTGCTGGCGCTGCGGAACGAGTGGCAGAAGACGCGAATCTCGACATTGCCCGAACCGCCACAAGGCAGGCTGACAGCACACTATGCCTTCAACGGCGATCTCTCGGATGTCATTTCGCACCGCGATGGAAAGCTCATTCGCGGGGAAGTCAACTATGAAGATGGGCCGACGGGTAAGGCCGCTGAATTCAGGGGAGGAACCGAAGTGAGTCTCGGCCAGGCCGGGGACTTCGACGGGCACGATCCTTTTGCCATTGGCGCGTGGGTGAATCTCTACGACTCGAAAAGTGTCATTTTTCAGAAAAGAGATGCCTCAGAACATTGGGCCGGGTATGAGCTTGGCGTTGGTGACCTAGTGTACACCGGCATACGCCAGAGGAATCTCCGCATCGTCGTACGGCTTGCGGCGTCCTGGCCGGAGAACGCTATCGAGGTACGTTCGAGAAATCGCGTGCTTCTGGACGGTGCTCATCATCTGTTCGTTAACTATGATGGGTCGGGCAAAGCTGCCGGGTTGAAGATTTTCGTCGATGGAAAGCCGCTGGAAACGGAAAGTGTAAAGGACGCACTCCGCGGCAGCTGCCGCAATTCCGCGCCACTCGAGATTGGCAACAAAAACATTGGCGGGCTGTTTAAAGGCCAAGTCGGTGACCTACGCATTTACTCGCGCGCGCTGAACGATACGGAGGTTGAGAATCTCGCCGTGCATTTGCCGGCGCGCGTTCTCTTGACCAAGCTTGCAGGCGTCCCCGCCAAGGAAATTGAGGCACTCCAGCCAGACAAGCCGCCGAAAGAAGCGGATATTGGAGAGCTGGAGAAGGCGGAGAGCAAGGAAGAAAAGCAAGCAAGGCTCGAAAAGCGAGACCAAGCCCGACTCAGCGAATATTTCCTGAAGCACGATGCCCCCGAAACTTACAGGCAGGTCTATGCACAGTTGGTAGAGCTCAGAAAAGAAAAGGACAAGCTCGAAAAATCCATCACCACCACAATGGTCATGGCAGAGATGTCCAATCCGCGCGACACCTTCGTCCTGGGCCGCGGTCAATATGACAATAAGGGTGAGAAGGTCATGCCGGGTGTTCCCGCATTCTTGCCGCCGATGCCCGAAGACCTGCCTCGCAACCGTTTGGGGCTCGCAAAGTGGATCCTCGGTCCCTCCAGCCCACTCACCGCGCGCGTTGTAGTCAATCAATATTGGCAACAATATTTCGGGACTGGCATCGTCAAGACCGCCGAGGACTTTGGCTCGCAGGGTGAACCGCCGAGCCATCCTCAATTACTCGACTGGCTGGCCACGGAGTTCGTCCGTACTGGCTGGGACATCAAGGCCATGCAGCGCCTGATTGTCACCTCAACGACGTACCGCCAATCTTCTCGCGCATCGCGCGAACTGATCGAGCGCGATCCTGAAAATCGCCTGCTCGCAAGGGGACCGCGATTCCGCCTCCCCGCCGAGATCGTTCGAGACAATGCCTTGGCGATCAGCGGATTGCTCAACGATAAAATCGGCGGGCCGAGCGTCTACCCCTATCAGCCCGCGGGCCTTTGGGAAGAGATGGCCTTCGGCCAGGGTTTTTCGGGTCAGACGTACACCCGGTCCTCGGGTCCTGATTTGTACCGCCGCGGTCTGTACACGGTGTGGAAGCGCACCGTCCCGCCGCCCTCGCTGACTATCTTCGACGCGCCCGACCGCGAAAAATGTACCGCCAGGCGCGGAGTAACGAACACGCCGCTGCAGGCGCTCACGCTTTTGAACGATCCCACGTACGTGGAAGCCGCTCGCGCGTTGGCGCAGCGCGCGTTGCGCACGGGCGGCGGGTCCGATCGCGAGCGCATAGATTTTGCTTTCAAGCTCGCGACGGCACGCACGCCCGACTCGCAGGAGCGCGACGTGCTGCTCGGCTCGCTTTCGGAATTTCGCTCCACTTACCGCCAGGACCAGGCGCAGGTAATGAAGCTGCTGTCCGTCGGCGAATTGAAGCCGGATTCCACACTGGACCCGAACGAAGTCGCGGCTTGGACCGCTTTGGCCAGCATGATCCTCAATCTCGACGAAACCATTACGGCCGAATAGCAGAACGCGAGGCACAGTATGACCGACTCCGATTCCCTGACTCCACAACTCAACGCCGCGATGACGCGCCGCCAATTTTTTCGGCGCAGCACCGCCGGAATCGCCATCGGCATTCCGGCGCTCGCCTCGTTGCTCACCAATGATGGCTTCGCCGCTGACACCGCAACCGACCCCAAAACTGGCGGACTCGTTGGCCTTCCCCATTTCCCGCCCAAGGCGAAGCGCGTCATCTTCCTCCACCAATCCGGTGCGCCTTCCCATATGGAGCTATTCGACTACAAGCCCAACCTCGTCAAGTCGCAGGGCGTCGAGTTACCCGACTCCGTACGCATGGGCCAACGCATTACCGGCATGACGTCGGGCCAATCCTCGTTTCCGGTGGCACCTTCGATTTTCAAGTTCAACCAGTACGGCCGCTCCGGCACCTGGATCAGTGAGCTGCTCCCTTACCACGGAAAAATCGTGGACGACATAACCATCATCAAGTCCACCTACACCGAAGCCATCAACCACGATCCCGCGATCACTTTCGTGCAGACCGGCTTCCAGCAGCCCGGGCGTCCCAGCATGGGCGCGTGGGTCACTTACGGACTCGGCAGCGAGAATCAGAATCTCCCGGCGTTCGTGGTCATGGTCTCGCAGGCCAACGCTTTGAATCCGGACCAGCCGCTGTTTTCGCGCCTATGGGGAAGCGGCTTTCTGTCGTCGCGCTACCAAGGAGTAAAATTTCGCGCCAGCGGCGACGCGGTGCTGTACCTATCGAACCCGCCGGGCGTGCCGTCTCCGACCCGCCGCCGCATGCTCGACGGCATCGCCAAATTGAATCGCTTGCTCGCCGAAAAATACGGCGACCCCGAAATTGACACCCGCGTCGCGCAATACGAAATGGCCTATCGCATGCAGACTTCCGTGCCCGACCTGATGGACCTCTCCAAGGAACCCGAATCCACTTTTGAACTCTACGGCGCCGATTCGCGCAAGCCCGGAACCTATGCCGCCAATTGTCTCCTCGCGCGGCGGCTGGCCGAGCGCGGCGTGCGCTTCATTCAGCTCTATCATCGCGGCTGGGATCAGCACAACGACTTGCCGCGAGACATCGCGCTGCAATGCAAAGGCGTCGATCAGCCCTCCGCAGCTCTGGTGCTCGATCTCAAACAGCGCGGCATGTTGGACGACACTCTCGTCGTGTGGGCCGGCGAATTTGGCCGCACCGTGTATTGCCAGGGAAAGCTCACCGCCACGAACTATGGCCGCGACCATCATCCCCGCTGCTTCGCCATTTGGATGGCCGGCGGCGGCATCCAGCGTGGCTTGAGCATCGGCAAGACTGACGACTATTCCTACAACATCCTCGAAGATCCCGTGCACGTCCACGACTTGCAGGCCACCATCCTGCATTGCCTCGGTATTGATCACCTCCGCCTGACCTACAAATTCCAGGGACGCTACTTCCGCCTGACCGATGTGGCCGGCAACGTAGTGAAAAACGTCCTCGCCTGAGCCTGCCGCGCTTATCGGACAACATCGCCGAAGCAGTCACCTACATCAAGCAAGTACGCAAACAAGGAATGGGCGTAATCAGCATGAAACTCGTGGGAGAGGGTACGTTCAACCGTGAGAACCGCAGGAAGCAATGAGATCCGCGCTCGAGAATGCCGGCGTCGATTGCGTTATAGTCGGCTAGAAGAACGCTACGAAGATCCATGACTTCAACGGAACTGTCCTTCACCTTCTCGGCATGAATCATGAGAGACTAACATTCAAGTTTCAGCGACTCGGGCAGAAGTTGACCGGAGTTGTTCGGGCAAAGATCGTGCCGGACCTCATTGCATGAACTCACTCACTCGACGCAGGTTCCTGAGAGATGGCTCGACGGCGACAGCCGCGGCGATGCTGCCGCCTTTCTTTCTGCAGACATCAAGCAAATCCGGCAGCCGCTTGCCGGTTGTCGGCTCTGGAGTGCACACCTACGAGTGTGTTCACGACTGGCTGGTGCCGCCTGACGGCTTGGTTTGGGGGGACACCCACGGTTTGGCGCAGGATGAGCAAGGTGAGATCTATGTGGCGCACACGGTTAACAAATCCAGCATGCGCGCAGAGGCCGTGGTCGTTTACAACTCGTCCGGGCGGTTCATTCGCGCATTTGGGGAAGAGTTTCGGGGGGGTGCGCATGGCCTTGGTGTGCGCCGCGAGAACGGCGCGGAAGTTCTCTATCACTGCGATATCAATCAGTGCAAGATCGTGAAGACCACGCTGAATGGCGAATCCCTTTGGGCGCACGGCTATCCGCGTGAAGACCCTGCCTATGCAGGGCGACCCATTGATTTTGTTCCGACCAACGTCGCCTTCGCTCCAAACGGAGATTTTTATGTGGGTGATGGCTACGGCTCGCACCATTTGCTGCGATTTTCTTCGGACGGAAAATTTCTTGGAGAAGTCGGGCGGCCGGGCCACGGTGATGGCGAATTCGAGACGCCACACGGCCTCTTCGTGGATACCCGCGGTGGGGATCCAATCCTTGTGGTTGCGGATCGTGGGAACCGGCGCGTGCAAACTTTTTCCTTGGACGGTTCACATCTTCGCACCATTAAGGACGAGTCGCGGCTCCGTATGCCTTGTCACTTTCACACGCAAGGCGACTGGATGGTCTGTCCGGACCTCGATAGCCAGGTTTGCATTCTCGACCGCGAGTACAAGGTCGTTATGCAACTGGGAGACGGCCGCACTTCGAACGGGGAAGTTGGCTCACGCCGCAGGCAGTCGCGTAACGAATTTACTGCTGGGCAGTTCATCACGCCCCACGCGGCTATTTTCCTTCATGGCGGCGACATTCTAGTCGCCGAATGGCTGCCAATCGGGCGCATCACGCTGTTGCGCCGCGTCTGAGTCTGCCGGGATGACCTCGCGCAGACGCTTACCGCTGTGTGCGATCGGCCTATTTCTCGTACTCGCGACATAGTTCACGATATTCCTGGACTGCCGGCTGCCGAGCAACGCCTGGCGACGGAGTTAGCCGAGAACGAACCTATTACCGTTTTGCAGGCGCCCAGATGTCGCATGCCGACGTGAGAACGACGCTTAAGGTCTACGCACACGTCATTTCGCAGTCGCAGCGTGAGTCGATGGAGCGCATTGCCCAGCGTTCAATTGGAACAAAAGTTCCGAATGGAACACGAGCAGTCGCTTAAAGTGTTGATTTAAAAGAAGGTTGGTAGGGGCGGTGGGGATCGAATTTACTAATTGTATGAAAACAAAGGAGTTTTGCGGTGCAGCCTGGCCTTCTAAGGTATTGAAAGGAAAGGGAGGGAATTCTTAGTGCCCCCTAATTGCCCCTAAGAAATCTGCAGTGAAGCTGGCACAAAGTTGATTGTTCGGAAAGATGTTCAACATCGTGGCCGGGAGTTTCTCGCGCTACGCGTCATTAGGACGCCACCATATCGCAGTCAATTCGGAAGCTCAGAAGAATTTCCGCGTAGCCGACGATCCGGGGAGTCTGTCGTCGATGACCACAAGCACGTTTATAGGGAACAATCTGCCATTCCGGAAGCATAACTTCCGGTTGATGTCATAACGAGGTCGGCCTCACGACGAGCCGAGTAGACTGTCGGTGTTCGCCCTAACAGCGCTCGGACCGAAGGAGGCCGAATGCGAATTATAGGATGTGACTTGCACGCTCGCCAGCAAAC
>Ga0307475_10001081_pt1 | contig 16339 bp, 12 predicted proteins | sample atmos_gasesECM1C_FD_203317 | JGI IMG/M metagenome (GOLD analysis project Ga0307475, IMG submission 203317) | Hardwood forest soil microbial communities from Morgan-Monroe State Forest, Indiana, United States - atmos_gasesECM1C_515 | ecosystem: Environmental > Terrestrial > Soil > Temperate... | reverse complement strand
CCAGATACGCTCGCTGCTACCGGCAACCGCATAAGCCAGAGCCGCCACGCTGGCCAAGGGGGGCAGCAGGCTCAGTCGCGCGGTGGCGGTAACGTTTCCGGTTCGCGCGAAGTGTGCAAACTGGTTGGCATACAGTACGAAACTTTGCGGCAGTACCGGGATACATAGGAACTTGCCGCGCACGAACATCTTGTCGGATCCAAAACGCGCGGTGGCGAGCACTTCTTCCGGTAAATCCAGGCCGATGCCGCGGTATTCCCGTATATATTCGGAAGCGATCCTCAGATAGGTGGCCACGCCGCCCCAGATTCCGCCGAGATCCGCAGCGGTGCGAAGCTGGCGATAATCGACCCAGCCGGATTCGATCATCCTGGCGGTGTTCAGGATGTCACACACACGGAAGTACAGGTGCCGGTACATGCGCTGCAAGGTGCCGGCGATGATGCGCTCTTCGGGAGCGGGCGAGAGAAAAGTGTAACCGTTGAACTCCACCGGCAGGCGACGCTCGACGAAGCGACGGGCCAGCTCAATGTGCTCCCCGGCCTGTCCGAGCCTGCCAATGTGAATTTCAACTTCTTGGCGAAGGCCTTCGAGAGCGAAACTGCGCTTGTGGGCGAGATAGTCGCCTACGGTGCGCGGAAGTGGCCGGCTGTTGAAGCGGTGCTTGAAAAAATTCCGGATACGCGACTCGTCGGCCATAGTGATGAGGTCGAGATCGTTTCCAAAGTCCGGCCAGTGATCGAGCGTCTTCATCACCGCGACGGGGCAGCCAGCTGACTCCAGCTCTCGAAATATCTCGTCCAGGAATTTCAGAGCGTTGGCGATACGCGCTTCTTCCTTGTCGAGGGCTCCACTTGCGAACTGCGCAACCTCCATCGCTCCGGCAGCGATCGCGGCTTGCTTCAGGGGCCGCAGAGCGCGCAGAACGACGTGATGCGCGTCAGCCAGCGCCAGCAGTTGCGCGCGTCCATCGGTGCTAAGAGCGGCCACGTACTCCAGCGCCTCCGTGGCTCGGACTGGGCTCATCGCCAGAATCGACAAATTGTGAATGTGCGCTTTCGCTTGGGAATTGCTTGCCACCGTTGGGCTCCCTCTAGATTCAAATGGGTGGGCCTTGGTTCGTCGAGCTATGCACTGCTGGCGACGACAACCTCGCGCGCTTTGGACTCCGTTCCTCGAAAGTGAATGGAGCTGTGATAAATATTCAGCAGCATCTCGATATTACGTTCGGCCGAGAATTTCGCGTTGTATTCCAGGCGCGCTTGATGGCCCATGTCCGCCAGCCGTTCTGGGCGCTCCCATGCCCACAAGACTTGCGCGGCAAGGCTGGCGGGATCGCCGGGGGTGAAGTGCAGACCTGTGCGGCCATGCTCGACGAGGTCCTGCATTGCGCCCATCCGCGAGCAGAGCACGGGTGTACCGGAAGCGAAAGCCTCGGCGATGGTCATGGGGAAATTTTCGTAGCACTCGCTGGGAAGAACGAGAAAACGAGCCGCGCGCATAGCTTCGAGAGTCTGTGGGCGGGTCAACTGCCCGCGGAAGCACACCGTGGATAAACCTCGCTGGTGCGCTTGTTCTTCGAGCTCCCGGCGCTGAGGGCCATCGCCGACAATGTGCAACGGGATCGGTGACCTGAGGCACTCCCAAGCAGCCAGAAGTGTGGGCACGCCCTTCTCAGGAGAAAGTCTGCCGACGAACAGCGCGTAATCGCCAATGCCGGTCTTCGCGCCCGGGTCGGGATAGACGAAATTCGGCTTGACCGATATGCGTTCGCGCGGCATTCCCGCAGCCACAAATTTTCCCTTGCTGAAGTTGCTGGTAGCGATGAAGTGATCCACTGCGTGGGTCCAGGTGCCGCTAACGCGGTGCACCGTGAGCATCGCCGCGATGACCGCGGTGGCGGAGCGCGAGCCGTGGTAACAGCCGTAACGCACGGCCCGCCAGGGACCATGCTCGAGGCACTCTTCGCAGACGGTGTTGTTACGCATAAAAGTCGAGCCCGGGCAAAGCAGCCGGTAATTGTGCAGGGTCTGAACCACCGGTACCTGAGCTTCGAGGCATGCCCAATAAATCGAAGGCGAGATCATCATGAAGGTGTTGTGAACGTGCACAATGTCTGGTTTTTCGCGGACCAGCAAATCTCGAAATTCGCGGCGTGTGTCGCCGGCCCAGATGGTGTGCTTGGCTAATGAAGCCTGCCCGATGAGCCCACGGTACTGTTCTACCTCGACGTTGCTGCGTAGATGTTCCACGACTTCGTGCCCGGCATCGCGCAGAAGATTTCGCTCGCTTTGGAAGCAAATGTCCTCGCCTCCGGGCCGCTGATAGGTATTGTGGACGGCGACGATTTTCATGCCGTGGCTAGATGAGGGACTTGCTTGAGCACCGCTCGTTCGCGTACAACCTGACTGTTGGGTAGATAGGAGACGCCGGCTCGACGAGCGACATAATCGAGCATTTCGGCGAGCTCATCCCATAGCTTTAAAGCCTCAATCTCCCACGAATGGCCGTAAAGGTGCCAGATGCCGCCTTCCGCCAACACCTGATCGAAAAGTCTTTTGCCCAGCTGTACCCAGGTTTTACAACGGCGTAAGTCGGTCACGTAACCGTAGAGACTTGCTAAGTCGCCCTGCTTACCCAAATTCCTGAGATAAGCAAGCGGCGTGTGCGGATAGGCTTGCACGGTGGTCGGCATCTCGTATGCATTGAACGCCAGACTGTGACTGAGCATGCGCACCGTACGGGCGCCTTCGAATCCCGCTTTCTTGACTGCACGTATTGTTCGCCGGTTGTAGCTACCGTTTGGATAGCAAAACATCGTGACTTCCTCGCCGAGCGTGTCTTCCAGCACGTACTTGGAGTTGCGCACGTCCTTCCAAAGCTCCTCTCCCCTCAACGGAGCCAAGGGCCGGTGCGAGACCGTGTGCGCGCCAATCTCAAAACCTTCCGCTTGTAGCGTACGTAAGTCGGCCGGACGTAACGTAGCCTTGCCGTACGGACCGGTCAGCGGAACAAAAAAGGTTCCGGGAAGCCCTCGCTCCCTCAGCATTTCGGCGAGGTCAAGATCCAGAGGGTCGCCATCGTCCCAACTGGTGGTGACTATGCTCGAGCGAGAATGAGCCGTCTTGCCTGCTGGGCTGCCGGAAAAATGCTTGTCCGCTGATTCCAAGTTTCGATTGGTCATCGCTCGATACCGCCAACTATTTGATGTGTGAAAAAGCCGGTAATTGGAAAGGCCCTTATCCTGTTTACTACCCCGAAGGAGTTGCCAGCTGTCTCGAACTCATCGGCAGCGATACCGTGGACGGTTCGAGCTTGCGCCAGCGGATGATGCCTAGACCAATGCCTGCCAAAAAATAAAAGGGACATGCTCCGGAAGAAAACTCGAGAGAAGGCTGGACACTGGCGTGCAGCAGCGCCACTACGAAGGCGCACAGCAGCCATACCATCAGGCTGGAGATTTGCGCGGACGCCTTTGCGTTGCGGATATACCGAACGTAGCGCGTGCAAACCACCAGGATGAACAATAGCCAGGCCGCTAGCCCCACAAAGCCTAAGCGAGCCAGCACCGTGAGTGAGGAATTATGGGGCTGGCGAACCGGGATGCCCTCTTCAGTTTCAAAGCTAATCAACGCCTGGCCAAACCCTTCGCCGATGATCGTGTTCGAGGCGCTGGATTGAATACGCCGCCAAACTTCCTGGTACCACCCGCTGCGGTCAACGTCATGCGACATACGCGCATTAGGGTCAACTAGGTCGAACAACGTTTTCGTCTGATTGGCGATGAAGGAAAAATCGACCGGGCCCATACGACCCTGAATCTGAATGCCGGCCATTGAAACGAGCCAAACAAAGGCAACCAGCACGCCGGTTCCCGCCGCGAGCATCGACGTCAGGCTGAATGCTTTTCGGAGCTCTCCCAACAAAAATAAAATAACGAAGATAACCGCTATGCCGACATACATGGAGCGAACCTGCAGGATCGCCAAGCCACCGAGTTGCGCGGCGGCAAGCAAAATCAAGACCCAACGCGGCCAGCGAACCAGCGACGGTCCCAGCCAAACGAAAAAGAGCGCGCCCAGAAGTAACCACATGGCGCTCTGTTGGTAATTGCCGAACAGCGGGACGGGATGAAAAACGCCGGCGCTGGGAGAGTTGCTACGAATCGCTTCTCCCCAGGGAAAGGTATAGCTGTAGAACAGGTTGATGAAGAAAACAAAAAACAACCAACGCATCAACAGTTTCATTCTTTTTGCATCGCTAGCCCACACGATCCCCAAGACGAGCAAAGCGGCCTCAAAAATCATGGAACTATCCCGCAGGGCGTACAAGCCAAACCTGGGCACATCGAAGATTAGATGTGCGATGGATAACAGCAGCAGAACGCTCATGCAAATCGCGGCAGAATCCTGCATCGCCAAAGAAAGCATGCCGCTTTGTTTCCCCCATATCACCAGAACGATCGCCAGGAAAATCAGCAAGTCGCCCACAGGAAACTGCATTCCGCCCCATCCGACGGCGAAGTTGTCAAAGCCATAGTTCAAGAGGAGGTACGACGTCATGGCGAACAAGACAAGCACCTGCCAAACTTCGAGGCGTACCCGGCACCACCGGTAGATTCCATAGACTACGAAGCAGGCTGGCAATGCGGCTAAACCAGCCAGGGGATTGGTGGCCACCAGCACGCCCAATGCGGCGGTGACAGTAAAAGCGAACACCGTCCTCTTGTCGATGGCCCAAAGAACTTTGGTGAGAGTTGATGTCGACATTCCGGTTATGCCGTCTCGGGGTTGGGCTGCGTTGGTTTTTCCACGCGAATAGTTGCGATCTTTTCGATTTCGGGAAGTTGTTTCCGCGAGCGAGACTGCAATATCTGGAAGCCCGTAAGAAACGCCGTTATGCTGGATAGCAGAATGGACAACATCGCGCCGCGGAATCCCCATTGGCGGCACGCCGGGATTCCCACCAGCAGAGCGACAAGGCTCGCTCCAAAATAGATGCGCGCTACTGCGGAGGGCGAGCGCATGGCTCGTATGGCAATGGCGGGCCCCAACGTGGCACCGGCCAAGATCGAAGAGATGGCCAACACCGGCAGGAGAGCAGTCACCTGAGAGTACTGACCCGCGTAAAGAAAATGAATCATCTGTTTGCGGAAGAGACACACCAACAACCAATACGAACCCGATCCCATAGCAAATAACCCGGCAACGCGCCAAGCCTGAACTTTCACCGCTTGCCAACCGCCTTCGTGTCCAAGGCGTGCAGCGTGGGATAAAAAGAGCATGGAGAACGCTGCATACGCCGAGGTGATTGGCAGCGCCAGATTCAGCAAAGCTCTCAGGACTCCCGCCTCAGCCAGACCCGAGGAGCGCGCCACCAGCGGATAAAATATGTTCCAAGGAATCCAATAAAACAGGGAGCTGACCAGGGCCCAGACGCCGTAGTGCCAGTGTCGTTCGCCAACCTCCTTCATCGCCACCCAGGATTCGGTGCCATTCCATTTCACCGTTGGATGGAGGCGAATCAAGAGAAGAATACTGGTGAGCAGTGCGCAGGTGCCCATTACCAGAAAAGCGGACAAGGCCGAGAGCAAGTGGCCGCGGACCAGCATCCAGATACCAAGCCAAAGAAACGTTGAATACGCTAGCGCGCCGACGAGCGCCTGGCCCGGCAGCAACTGCAAATAAAACGCGCGCCGCGCAAACCACAGCAGCAACACACAAGGTGCGGCAAAGGCCATTCCGGAGAAAGGCATGGCAAGCTGACTGGATCCTCTGAGGAAAGAACTAAAGATTCCCACGGAGCCGGCGGCGATGACGAAGACGGCGCCCATGGCAACCTGCAGCCACATGATCAGGCCCAGATAACCCCGCAAAGAACTCCGGTAGACGGAAGGACCAAAAACCGACAGAGGTTCCAGCACCAAAGACTGGTGAACGAGAGAGAACAGCACAAAAGTGGAGAAAGCCAAAGCGTATGCGCCGTATTGATCAGCGCCTAAATAGCGGGCCAGAAGAATGCTGAGAACAAAATTCGAACCGGAGATGAGACCCTGATCGGCAATTGCCAAGCTGCCTTTAAGCAGCCAGGACTTAAGCCCGACCACCAACTGCACCAAGCGATTCAGAGTCAAGCGCGGTTCGTGAATGTCGCACCGATCGGTAGGAACCGCCGGCGAGGAAATTCTGTGGCTAGAGTTTTTCCCCGCCGCGCGATTCACCGGTCGCCGCTGGTGACGGGTAAAGCGATCGGACAAATGAGTGAGAATTGCTTTGGTCGCCGCAGCCGCGCTGGCTTCAAGTCCTTCATCGGTACGGATCAACGTGGAACCGGGAAGTTCGGCAGCTAGATTTGCGTAGGCTACCCGCTGGCGGCGAAGCTCATCGGGAGCAACCTCGTTTTTTCGACTCAGAATGATGTCTGGCTCGGCATCGAGGATTAGGTACAAGGTCTCTGGCCGAGGTAATAGTTTGGCGGCGAACCTTGGGAGCCATTGGGGGCCGCCGTACTGGTATCGCATGCGATCGACCAGGAGATCGTGGAAATCGCGATCGTAGATAATTAGCGCGACCCGCGCCAACAACGGTCGGACGATCGTCGGGTAGGCTATCCAGTAGTCCGCTAACACGGCAAAAACGCGAACAGTCGATTCTATAAATCCGCGCGGTGGTTTGCCGTGAGGAGGATTGAAGCCGGGCGAATAACGCGGCCGGGGTTTCAAAAACTGCGGCCGCCATTGAAGAATTCTTTGGGCGGAAAAGAGCGGGCCGAAAAGTTCGAGGATCTTCTGCGTCAGAGTACTTTTCCCGGCTCCATCCGGCCCGAGTATGACAATGTATAGTCCTCCCGCGCGAAAGCCACGCCGCAGCACAAATTCGAATTGCGCGACGCCATGCATGCTCCTGCCGAAAAATGTGCCAAACCTGCGACGTCGTGACTGAGCCTTAAGTCTTTTCGCGATTTTTTCCCATTGACTGTCCGCGCAGGCCGCGACTACTCCGTGCCCCAACTCCTCGCCGAATAACTCAGTGGCGATCCTGCCGCTCTGCAACGGCCCCAGCGTCGAAGCAAGACGTGCGAGATTCGTCCGCTGGTTTTCCGTTATCGGGGCTCCCCAATCGACCGACGACAGCCCGTGATAGAACTGATCGGCCTCACACGCAATCCAACAGCTGCCACGGTTCTCGCGCCGGCTCAGAATCTGGCCATCCGCGCTAAAAACGAGGCCCTTCGGATACACTTCACGGATTGTCAAACTGAAAAAGCGTACGCCGCCATCGACGGAACTTGCCAAATCGTAGCGGCAATCGTTGGGCCCGAGCGGCAAGCATTGCAGCGGCAAGTAGCCTCGTTCCCGGAGCCGTTCGAATAATAAAGGCACCCTGGCGCGATCGTCCGAGTGAACGGTCATTTCGAGAGACGTCAGCGTGCGCGAAGAGTCGTAAGGGTGCCCCAGAAAGCAATAACAAAAATGTAGGTCTTCGAGCAGGCCGGATAGCACCGCCTGAAAATCGGGCGCCTTCACCGCAGAATCAGAATCACGCGCGTACACGCATGGAATGACAGACGGGAGAACAACCGCAGTGGTCATTTCTGAATCTGGAATCATCTACTTTGAGTGGTGAACGAGACAGGCTTTGCTTCGAATCCAAGAAATTTTATGCCGCGCCCGAGCCTTTTAGAACCGCGGGAATGGTTCGGATCAGGATTTGCAGATCCAGCCAGACAGACCAGTGGTCGATGTACTCCAAATCCATCTCCATCCACCTTTCGAAGGATACGGTGCTGCGGCCGTTGATTTGCCAGAGACAAGTAATACCAGGGCGTATGCTAAAGCGTCGCCGCTGCCAATCCCTGTTGAACCCCTGATAGTCCCGCACCGGCAATGGCCGCGGGCCGACCAGGCTCATATCGCCTTTCAAGACGTTGAACAGTTGCGGAAGTTCGTCGATGCTGGTCTTCCGGAGAAATTTTCCCAGTCGCGTTACCCGCGGATCGTTCATTATTTTGAACACCGGTCCACCGACCTCGTTCAGATGTTCCAGCGCTTGCTGCCTTTGCACGGCGTTGGCGACCATGGTTCGGAACTTCCACACTTTGATTAGTCTTTTGTTCAAACCCACCCGCTTTTGAATGAAAAACACCGGCCCCGCCGAGGTCAACTTTATCAGCACAGCGGTGATCAGCAGCAGTGGCAAGAAAAAGACGATGCACCCGGATGAAATGATGATGTCCAGGATGCGCTTGACCAGTAATGCCCAACCCTCCATGGCGCCGGCATGTAGAGTAACTAACGAATCGTAATAAGGAGCTGAGGTTCTCATGCGCTTGGCTTTGAGATTTAGCGGATTGAAGAGCACATGCGTGGTTATGCCCTGCTCATCGCAGATTTCCGCGATGCGCGAGATTTCAGAATACAGCGAACGGACCGGCAGCGTGATCATGACTTCGTCTACCACGCTGTTTCTTATAAGCGACGAAATATTCTCAATGTCGCAGACACACGTGTGCCCGCTCTTGCGAAACTCTTCCATTCCCGGCCACTCGCAGTCGACAAAACCCAACACACGGTAGCCGAACGCCGAGTGCGCTTCGAGGGTCGCAGCAAGTTGTACCGCCCGAGGATTGGTGCCCACGATCAGCACGTGTCGCAGGTTCCGGCCGTGCTGTCGCATCCGCTTGAGCACTAACCGTAAGGCTTCACGAATCGCTACTGTACTGATGGTGCTGACCGCCCAGAAGACCAGGAGAAAGCGTGGATGAATCACGCTTAAGTGAAAGGGGATGCCCAGTTCCAGCAGCACGAAAGTCCCCAGCGAAGTCGCTTTTAGAACATCGACGTCTTCGCGATGCTGGTTGGAAAATCGTTTCGATTCGTACAGACCAAAACAGAGAAATAGCAAATGCCACAGCAAGAGCAGGCAGGCGAAGAGCACGAAGTTGCGAACCGAAATTCGCATGGATAGGAAATCGGACAGTGATGTAGCCCCGACTTCGCTGAGACTGGGGATCGCAGCAGCGATGAAGGAACCAACCAAAAGTCCCAGATCGAAGAGCTTGAATAGACTTAAGAGGACGTAACGCCGATTCGCAATCACGTTGGGTTTTTATAAATAGAGTTCTGGGGAATAAGAATTTTTGAGACGCTCTTTAAAAATTCCGGCTTGCCTTCGAACTGCGTCGGCCCCGCGCCCTTCCGGATCGAAAGCGCAGTTCACGCCGAAGCAATACCACGCCAAGAACGCGGCCTCCCGCGGCCTCGATATTATTTTTGGCTGTACGCGCAGCTTGCTGGGGTGTGAAGCTCGGCTCAACCAGGAGTATGAATCCGTCGACCAGCTTAGCTAGGTAAGCGGTGGGCGACCCAGCCGTCGCCGGCGGCGCATCGATCAAGATGTAATCAAACTTCGTCCGCAGCTCACTCATCCGGGCGCGCAGCCGGCTGGACGCCAGCATCTCATTCCCATCCTCTCCAGCCGGGGGCGCTCCGGCGGACATCAGCCTGAGACGGCCTCCATCAAGCGGCCGGGTGAAACCCATAACCGGACCGTCGTCGAGAATGGCCCGTGACAGCCCTCCACCGTTGTCGACACGGAAGTAACTGTGCAATGAGGGCCGGGCGACGTTGGCATCCACAACACACACAGAAGAGTTTTGTGACTGACTAGCGAGCAGTTCGGCGGCTTGCGCGCAGGTGCAACTGTCTTCATTGCGCAGGTCGACGGCACAAAACACCACCACTCTTGGTGCCAAGGCGGCTTCCGCGAGGAAGAGACGATGGACCAATTTGAACGTCTCGCCGCAGGCGGACGAACTCGGAGCGGTCGAGGGCGCCAACTCGGCGGAAACCACCGCCTTCGACTCTGCGGTGTCGAACAACAACTCATCTTTTTGGGTCTGGCGCAGCAACTCAAAATTGTGGCTGTTGGTCGACCCCGACGCGCTTGTCGGAGCAACGGACTTCTGTAGCAGATCCTCATCGAGCTGGGCTTGGCGCATTAGTTCAAACATTCGGCTCATGGTTTGTGGGAACGGCGTGTCACTTTACTTTTGACGTCAAACGAATCAACTGCGCTTAATATATAAAAGAACCTGCGGCACAAGGGTCGAATCACGCAATCACCTGTCGTCTGGCGGCGGAAGTCTCGGACTCGACAGGATCGTCGGGTGGAACTTGACTTCTAATGGTTTCGCGAATTTTGTCGATCCGCAGGCCGCAGAACTCCCCAGGCACGACGTCATTACCATTTGTTCTCGGACGATGGCCGTTGCCGACCACAGGCTCGGGGCCAGCCGCCTGCTGACTGGGAACAGGCTCGGGTCCTGGACGTTGCACGAACCATTCTCGGGCGGGCGGTTGGTGGTGCTTGCCGGCTGGTTTATGCATCTCGGACCAAATTAAACCGGCTGAATGAAGGGCTTCAGGCGTTACCGTTCGGGTTTGCTCGACCGGCATATTCACGCGATTGGGAACTTGCCGAACCATTCGATCCGGTGGAATCGTCCGGACGGTGTTTTGATTTACTGTGTGGTCTTGAGCAGCAGGAGAGCCTTTATCTTCCAACGTCGATCCCACGGCCGCGAAATCGCAAGCTTCATTGCGGGAGACCATCCCCGGAAAATTAACTCCGTCAGCGGAAGGTACCGGGACAGATTTGATTTGCGCCTGCGGATCCGCCGCAGCATCACCACCGGTCCTGGCATTGCGCGCGCTGTAGTAAGGCTCCTGTTGAGCTACTTCTCTCCTGGGGTCGCGACTAACGGAGGACGAGAGAAAATCCTGAACCGCCATCGATGCTGTTGCGCTCGGAGACCTCAGGACATCCATGTCCAGGTCGGCCAGAACCTCGCTGACGGTGGAACCATCGATCTGCTCTAGGCCCTTGGCGTAGCCCAGAGTTAGCGCGTTGAAGCAGATGTTGTTTATAATCCGCGGAATCCCATCGCTGTGAGCCGTAATTTCGCTGAGCGCGTCGGCGTTGAACAGGCCCATGCCCTCGTAACCCGCCACTTTCAATCGATGACTGATGTATTGAGGCACTTCCGGCTTGGCGAACGGCTGCAGCCGACTGACGATGGAAATGCGTTGCCGCAATTGTGTCAGGTCGGGATGAGAAAGTTTGTCCGCGAGCTGTGGCTGGCCGCAAAGCACGATCTGCATGAGCTTCGAGCCGGGCGTTTCGAAATCCGACAGCAGGCGCACCGTCTCCAACACCGACCTCTTGAGGTTTTGCGCCTCATCAATAACCAGCACGAAGCGTTTCCCGGAGCGCGCGTTGCTCAACAGCACGGAGTTGAGCGATTCGTGCATGTGGGCCATATTTTCGGTGCTTGCGTCGACACCCAAGTCGGTCAGCAGGTAGCGGAAAAATTCCCGCGAGTCACATTGTGTTTGGAACAGGAATACGGTCTTAGCGGACTTCCGCAGCCGCTCAAGTAGATGGATCAACAGCGTGGTCTTGCCCGTGCCCGGCGGCGCGATCAGCGACAGGAACCCGCAGCCGGTCTCAATACCATAGAAAAGCGAGGCCAGCGCTTCGCGATGCATCTCGCTAAAATAGAGATAGCTGGGATCGGGCGTGACCCCGAACGGTTGTTCTCGAAAGCCGTAGTGCTCTAGAAACATCCACGTTCCTTAAAGGTCATTCGCTACCACCGACGCCAGCACCGGCAACTGCAGTTTTTCCTGAATATCCTCAGGAGTTCTGAAGGATGGATTGAGGTATTCCGCTGCACCCAGAGAAGCCACGCTGATCATGATGGCTGCGAACAAACCCGCCAGCAGAATTAACAGGCGCGATCTGGTGGGCAAGACCGGAACAACAGCGGCTTCGGCCACCGCCACGTTAACGATCCTGCTGCGGTCCAGTGCATTGGAGATGCGCGCCTCTTCCTGTTTACGCCGGTACAGCAGGTAGTTGTCCTCCTGTGCTTTCTTGTCTCGCAGCAGGTCTTGTTCAGTTGCGCTTTTGCCGTCCAACTCGCTCGCCTGCTCCTCGTAGGTGCGTAGCGTGCGGGTCAAGGCTTGAGCGCGCGCCTGCTCGGCTGCTAATTCCGACCGGGCTTTGGCCAGTTCGGAGTCCACCCATTCGTAAGTTGGGTTGCGATTGCTGCTCTCTTCGCGCAACTGGGATTTCTCGGCGGTTTGAATAGCTGCCCGGGTCTGCTCCAGTTGCGTGTCCACTTCTTTTACTAGACGGTAGGTGGGCTCAAATTTCTGCAGAAGTTCGGTGCGCTTCAATTCCAGATTCAGCAGCGTAACTTTCAATTGCCCCATCAGTTGCGGATTATCCGACGCACGCATCTCGGTAGTCATGCGGGCGGGCAGCGCACCGGCCTGCGACTCCAGCACTCTGGTTCGCTGCTGAGTTTCAGAGATCAATGCTTGCGTCTGGGTCAACTGCGCCCGGAATTCAGAAAGTTTTTCCAACGTGGACATTTTTTCTTGTTCAGGGGAGACTACCCCTTGTTCCTTACGGAATTTGACCAGGCGAGATTCGGCTTGTGCCAATCCCTGCTCGAACTGCTGAGTCTGCTTCTGGAAAAATTCGAACGTTCCGGCAGGCTGGTGCACGGCCATGTGCTTTTCCATGTAGAGATTCACGAGGGTGTTGAGCACCTGAGCGGCCTGCTGAGGATTGGTGCCATCATAGGTCACGGAGATCAGACTCGTCTTTGGTAGGACCTCCACCTTCAAGTCGGTCTGCAATTTGCGGACGGCCATGGCAATCATCTTTTGCGGATTGGAGCGAAGGAACGGAAAGTGGCTCTCGGAATTTTGCAAACCGCACGTGGTAACGACCTTTTCCAGCAGATCGTGGCTCTTAATCAATTCAACTTCCGAATTGACCTCCGACTCCGAAACGACCCCAAGATTTTGTGGCATGGTACTCGAGACATCGGCGGACACCAACGGATCCAAGCGCTCGTGCTTCACCAAAATCTTGATGTTGGTCTGGTAGCGCGGTGGCAGCAGGAAGGCGCCGATGGCGGCGCCGACTAGAACACCCACGAACGAAATGGCCGCCAGTCGGCGGTGGCGAAGTCCTACAGTCGCCCAGTCGTGCAGCTTGATGAGCGGGAGCCGAGTGTCCGATTTTGGATAGTATAGATCTTCCATAAAGTCTCAGAAGGCAGCGGTACCTCTTCTACGGAATAGTCATCCCGAGTCCCGTGTTGGGGATGAATTGCCGGACCTTGGACAGGGTGTTCTTCGGCACGTAGATCAAATCGCCTGGCCGTAGATGGACATCCTCGCTCAAATCTTTGTTCGCTAGCATTTGCTTCACATCCAGCCGCTTCGCTTCGGCCCAGCCGTTCGGCGCGCGGTGAAAAAGGACTACTTCAGAGTGCTTGGCTTTGTCGGTGAACCCGCCGGCAATAGCCACGGCTTCCGCGACGGTGGTATCTCCGCGCAATTCGAATTTGCCAGGGTGGCCGAACTCGCCGCCGGCAATGAAGTAGGGTTTTTCAAATTCCTTGAGTTCGACATTGATGATGGGCTCATGCAGAAACTGCTGGTAAGTCTTCTTTAGCGCCTCAATCAATTCCGGAACGGATTTGCCTGCGACATATACATCACCGACGCCGCGCAGGTTGATGTAGCCGTCGGGCTGGACGGTCACGCCCTGGTCGTACTCCGGAGAAATCGGAAAGTTGATTTGAAGTACGTCGGTTGGTCGCAGGAGATAGCGCGGATATCGCTCCGATGCGGCCGGACGGCTCGCCACACGATCTTGATCTGATTCTGAGTGCGCTTTCCGCTCAGCTGGCTGGAGATCGCCGGGCTGTGCGGGAGCTAGAGCTCCGGACTTGTCTTGAGCTCCGGACTTGTCCTGAGCTCCAGCCTGGGCCAAGCTCGCCGCTGACAGGAAAGCCATCGCGAAAAACCAAAAGATTTTCTTCACAGTAAGGGATACTCCTGAAGTCCTGAGCGCGGCCGAACGCTTGAAAAATGCGCTTCTCGCAGTCGGCGGGCGAGCGGCTCGATGCAGAATGCGTCTACTTCCACCGCGATCGACTTCTGCAGCACCGCGGCAGATAGAATGAGGCGATAGGAATTTTTTCTGCGAATTAAAATGCCTTCGATACCCGCGAGCGGACCGGATTTAATGCGAACGCAGTCGCCGCGCCGCAGGAAGGGATGGGGCTCGACTTTTAGCGGGCTATCAACGACCCGCCGTATCGCTTCTATGTCGGTGTCGGGAATAGCTGCAGGCCGGTCGGCGGACATGACGATGGAATGCACTCCGGGAGTGGCAAGAACGTGCACACGTAACTGCGACTCACCACGCAAGAACACGTAACAGGGGAACAGCGGCAGAGATAACTGCTTCTGTCGGTCCTTCCACTGCCTTATCGCCTTATACAGCGGGAGAAAAACTTCCAGGCCATGCGTGGAGAATTTCTCAGCGACGGATTTTTCATGCTGATGGCGGGTATAGATCGCCCACCACTCGCGAGGCACCTGGCTGCTTTGGAATGCATTCACTTCAGTCATCGACACACAGCTTCGCCCTGTGACTTACAGGAAATCAGTTTTCCTTACCCTTGTGGTCCGCTTCTGTAAAAAAAAACTTCCCGGCTCCGCTTCCCGCAACTATCGCGTTCGACAGCAAAACTGCAAAGCCGCTGTTTCCCGCGCTTTCCTCGGAACGCTCGACACGAAGGACCCGGCCTTCGACGTCGATCCGCAGAGCAGCCGCTTCGTCGGGGAAGCCTTCCATGAAAATCCTGAGCCCGATGGCTGTGCCGACTGGAGGACACACTGCAGAAACAATGAATGCTCCCCGGTCACTGGCGTCGCGGCCACGGCCCTGTTCTTGTTTAAGAATTCCATTCTCGTCTTTCCACCAAAATACAACCGATGCTTCCAAAGGATAGCGAATCGTCGTTCTAGCCAATCTAGGTGCATTGGTCAAACGTCACCATCAACTTTTTAGTAAACCGAACAATAAAGTGCTGCACTCAAACCGGCAAGATTAGGAATGTCACTACAGAAATGTACGTAGACAAGACAGTGAACTACGCAGCGCGTTCGCTGCCCATCTCGAGACGTTCCTTTCGGTTCTAGTACGTTTGTCTCTAGTGTCTGCGAGGAAAACCTATCTCGGCCACTGACTCGGATGTTTTCAAGTAAATTCAGAAAAAGGGCGAGCTCGCAGACGTGCATTTTTAAAAAATTTTCAATGGATCGCAAATCCAACGTGAGCGCGAATCGAAGGGTTTATGAAAAACGCAGCGGCGTCAGCGGGGAAAAACGGAATCTCAGTCCGTGGCGTGGGGCTGAGTGTCCTCTCGCCGACCGACGTCATACAGGGCCAGTTCCAGCCGGCTGGAAATTCCAACTTTATTGAATATCCGGAACAGATAATTGCGGACGGTGTGCTCACTCAGATTGAGTTGCTGGGAGATATCCCGATTGGTCAGACCCTCGGCCACGAGACGGACGATGCCGGCTTCCCTCTTGGTCAAAAGACTTGGCACTTTTGCGCCTCGGGCATTGAGCCTTTCGCTCGAGGAAGTCCGGGCCAGGGCGTTGACCAAAAACTTTAATTCGTTGCTGTTGGCCCAAACCTGACCTTGCGACACCACATAAATGCACTTGCAAAGCGCCTCGAACGGTTGTTCGCGAGAAAATATGCCCCTGACTCCAGCTCGGAAAGCTTCGACGACCACGGTTCCCTGAATAGAATCCAGCAACATGATTACAGACGTCGTGGGGTAGGAGGATCGTATATCCCGAGTCACACTAAAGCCGGCGCTGACTCCGTCCCGGAGGTGCGCGCTGATGACTGCAACCTCGACTGAATTCTTGCTGAATCCCGCGCGCACCCCCGCCGAGTCCGTGGCGTAGCCAACGATATTCAGTTTATAGCGGCTACGTTTCACGGATGCCGCCATCAGCTCGCAATTCATCCGGCTGTTATCTGCTACGAAGACATTCACCGCGGGACTAGAGACCAAGGGCTTCAACATGGGCTTAGGGCGCTGGTGCCTTAGGACCTTGCTAGAGAGTATTACAGTAGTGTTACAAAAGTTACTAGTACCCGGGTGGATTAGGCTGAAAGAATTAGCCCGAACGGGCTAACCCATTTGGATTAGTCAACTCGACTGCGCACCCCAGAGGCGGGCGAAATCACAGTAAAAACTGCAATCCCAGTTTGCAGGGCCGCTCGCCTTCCACACTCTCGGACCAACGCACTTGCATCAGTGTCGGGATCACCGAGGGGCTGCCAGGGACCGCGAATTCGCAGCGCAAGACCGCATTTGCAGGGAGCGCCTGGTCGGCGAGTATAGCCACTCCACCAGCGCCGATGTCTTCCGTTACCGCTTTCAG
>Ga0307475_10001080_pt1 | contig 16348 bp, 11 predicted proteins | sample atmos_gasesECM1C_FD_203317 | JGI IMG/M metagenome (GOLD analysis project Ga0307475, IMG submission 203317) | Hardwood forest soil microbial communities from Morgan-Monroe State Forest, Indiana, United States - atmos_gasesECM1C_515 | ecosystem: Environmental > Terrestrial > Soil > Temperate... | reverse complement strand
GACCCATTTGCGCCGTTAAAGTATTGGCAAACAACACTAAGCTCCATACGAATCCTGCAAGCCTCGCTGTGTGGTTCTTCCACTTTGCAAAGAGAAGGAGTGGAGCGAACGCAAGTACGATAGGGCCAAAGTATTGACCTAAGCCGTAGTTGTCGCCTTTAAGGAGTAAGAAGACCGGGAACTCCAATAAATGAAGCGGGGACAGTGAGAAACCATTCGACCGGGTACTATGAGCCATGGAAGTCAACGCGTAGGTGTTCACCTTGTTCAGATTAAGCCAGCGCAAAAGGAACGGAAAAAATGGATCAGTGGTCCAAACAAGATTGCGCACCAAAGGCAGTGCGCCGCCTAGAATCGATGCGAGCCCGCATGGGATTGCCCATTTCCGAGAACCACGAATGAGCAACAGGTAAGTACAGAGGGCGAACGGCACAATCCATCCAGTGTACTTCACACCCGCTGCAGCCCCCGCGAAGAAACCGGCAACGACCACTAACCGCATATCGTTAGCCTGAATTCCACGACTGGCCGCAAGCACGGCAAGCCCAATATAGAAGCCCATCCAAATGTCTGGAGACCCTGAGGTTGTGATTTGCCAGAAAACAAGAGGCGAGATCAAGAAGGCCAGAGCTGCAAGGATAGACCATCGGAATGGCATCAACTGGCGCGCAATTGCAAACAACACAGCGGCGGTCAGAAAACCACCCAAACAAATGAAGCCAAGGGAAACTCGGTCGTCACCCAGCGCGAGGCCGAATGAAATAAGCAGATGCGCCTGTCCCGTAAGAAAACTGTTCGTCAGCGAAAAGATCGGAAACAGAGGTCTGCCGAGTTCAAGCAGAGGAACTGTGAAGTGATAGTGCATAGCATCGGAGCCCGTCAATGGCGACATAGCTACTAGAGCTTCCAGCAGGCTAATCAGAGCGAGACATACTATCGAGGTACTCGTGACCACCCCACCGCGCCTCACGTGTGACCAGACGTCTTTCGCGAGCTCAGTTGTCCACCCACGCAACTCGATCCAACCCCGCCCAGCTGCTGCCGCGATCAAGATAACGAGGAACCAGGCCGAAGTCGCTCCAAGCCAGCCCAGGAGTGACAAACCAAAGACCGCAAACTCAATCAAACAAAAAGAAAGCCCACATGCAAACAGGCCCGATTCCAACGTAACTTCGCGTGCGAAGCCGAGCAATTCGAGCACCCGAAATCCCAATGCGAGCGCCACCAGAAAAACCAACAGAACGGCTATTAGGTGCGAAATCGACGCGATAAAGATCAACGGCGCACCAACCATCCGAACCGCGCAAGAACCAGCGCCTTGAACTGTGCATAGTAGAGCGCGTTGATCAGGACCAACCAAGCCAGAAAAGACGCTTGAAAAATTCGCTTGAGAATCGTCGAAGTCTTGAGCGGGACCGAAGGCATGGCAAAGCGGCATGATACCGTACAATTCGGAGAAAGCAGCTTCCCTACAGTTTGCCGCATGGATCGAACGGTACAACGCGACCACGAAGTTATCCCGTTACTCTGGACGGCGGACTTTGAATCTTAGAGTGATTGTGAAATACCGAATCACGGAGCGACAGGAGGTTCTTCGTTTCACTCTGAGAACGCGGTTGAATTCGCGGTTTCCATGGGTTCAAGCGCGGCTTTCATGAACCTCGCTGTGGCATTTGTGGCATAGGGTAATGAGGTTTCCCGGATCGTCGTCTCCGAGCGAACTCCGGCGCCGGATGTGATGCGCCTCCAATTCACTCGCACGTCCACACAACTGACACTTCCAACCATCTCTTTCCAAAACTTGCCGGCGAAGTTGATGGTAGGATTTGGGATCCAATCTAATTCTCGGACGTCTCGGACGCATTGAAGTCAAGGAGATATCATTTCTTCGATGATTGCCCTCTGCTCGCCCTTTGGAATGAGCTCAAGGAGTCGACGAACTGAGAGCAGCAGCATGTTCGGATTGGAGTTTTCTAGATTTGCTCCCGCAAGAAAGTCCGCGCAGATCATCTCGAGACAGTAGCTGCGAGATTTCTGACCGCCGAGCATGAGTGAGGCGGTTTCGAGAGCCTGCTCGAAAACCGGCAACTGGCTCTTGTAGACCTTAAAATACAGCATCTCCCACGGTTCCGTTTCTTTGCCCGTCAGATACCTTTCCACTTCCCTCTTGAATTCGTCCTTTGGCATCTCTGTGGCTTTGTGCAACCAGGTTGCACAATCAAACCGCTGCCCTTCCCGACGAGCGACCTTGGCCAAGTCGGTTGCCTTGGTCCATCCCACCTCTCGTAGGTCTCGGTGGATCTGCCGCGGAAGTTCCTCATGAATCGCCATCAGGTAATAAGCCTTTCGTCGAGACTCGGGGAACTTCCTTTCGAGAAACTCATCAAAGGACTTCAGATTCTCGACACGCCAATACTGCCCAGCCCTCACCTCACAAAGATAGCGGCCGAGGTCAACAAAGCGCCGGTCACGCTCCAACTCCGTCGCTCGTTCCCATGACAGAATCTCGTCGATTTTCCCAAGAACGAATAAGGCGCGACGCTCGTTCAGTTTCGGCTCCATTGGCGAATGCCCATTAGTCCTCAAATTGGTCAAGCCAATCAAGGTCGCTCGCTCCTACGTTCCGAATGAGTTTTGAATCAATGAGGTGCTGGCTACCAAGGCAAAGGCCCAGATGCGAGCAGCTTGTGCACCCGTTCATTGGGAAGCGAATGCCGCTGTGAGGCAGAAACTGCCCGGATTCGATTTGACTGGTAGCAGAATCGACGAGCTGGCCGAATTGCTTCTGCTGGTCCTCGGTGATCGAAGTTTTCAGGTACTGGATCTCCGGGTTGTGTTTCCGAACAAAGACAACAAGAGCAACGTCGCGAATCCCGCTAATCCAGGAGTAGCAAATCAATTGAGGATCGAGCGATAGTAGCCCCGCGGGCTCTTCCGGATAGCGACTGGTCGTCGTCTTCCAGTCGATCAGGCACCGTTGACCGTCGACTTCACCTATGGCGTCGATGTAGGCAATGAATTCGTTGTCGTTCGAGAGCGAACGAACCATTTTCAGCTGTAGATTCTTCTCAGGCTGGAGGACGAGAACTCTGTCATCTTGGGCCAGCTTATGAAGGAGGTGAACACCGCCGTGCACGAGCCGATCCCATGAGTCACCCTTGCGGTATTCGAGAGCAACTTCTCGATAAGCTCCCCATTCTTTGAACAGAATCGCGGCGCTGTCCTCCCCGCAGAAGTAGCCCGCCAGAGCTTTTTCAAAGCACCGACCGAAGACCATGGCGGCCCGCGTATCCTTCTCTCGCCAACCGTCAAGATAGCGGTACCGATAGCTACGTGGACAACGCAAATATTGGCTGAGCTGCGTGTAGCTATACAGCATCGCTGTTCTCCTGAGCGTTGGTATTCCCGTTTGCCGAGACCGCAAGCTCCTGCCATTCTCCGGACGATGCGAATGCGTCGAGGTTCAGGAAGGAACAACCGCTACGCGTGGTGCGAGAGGTTCTGATTACGCCAGTCAGGCCAAGCAACGCCTTCTCGTCAACCTCATCACGGTCGAAGAGCTCGTGGTCGTAGCCAAAGTCGCGCAGGAACCAATTCAATCTCCACAAGGCCTTTGCAGTGCAGTAGACACGACCGGAGATTGTCTGTCCTGCTTGTTCCCTGGGCTCGAGGACCGAGAAGCGGAGGGCGAAGAACGGTTTCTGCGGATGCCAGCGGTAGAAGGCCCGATCTACGCGAACCAAAAAGGTACCTTCGAGTAGATCGTTGCCGTGCCGCGACTCCGTGTGTAGGCCGGGGATATTTCGTTTCATGATTGCACCTCACGGGATGGGGCAAAGCTGTTGAGTTTGCAAAGAAGACCGGCGCGGTCTTTGACGCTCCATTCGGCTAAGTGGGCAATGAAGGACTCAACCAGATCGCGACTGGCTTCCTTGAGTTCTTGAGTGCCGCAGAAATCGGCGGCATAACGCTTCACCAAGGCGGGATCCAGTTGATGCTGGCGGATCAATAGGCACAGTCGGTCACGCAGACGGAATTGGCCATTGCCGGAACCATTCCCGTTCGAATGCGCTGAAGTGGCTGCCGGCTTAGATGGTTCCGAACTGGAGGTCAGGTACCGAAGTTCCTCGACCGAGCAGAGTCCGATGCCATAAGCTTTGCGCAGGGCGCGGTTGACGGCTCGCGTCTCGGCCACACGCATCTCCGAGCCGCGAACTAGAGGGGATACGTTCGAAGGTTCCGCGTCGCCGTAGCCGACGAAGCCTTTCGAACCGGCAGTCTTGAACACAGTTGCTTTGAAGATCCAGCGGCTGGCAATGGGGTCGGATACATCCTTTTGCAGTGAAGTCTTGATGCCGAGGCATCGCCTGCGTTGAGCGATCCGAAGTAAACCCGCGTGCGTTACATACCACTTACCCTCAAGCAGAAGCAGGTCGCCGAGAGCAATCGAGAATCCGTACCTTTCAGATAGCGAATCCAATGCTTTCAGCGCGGCACGTCCCAAATCGCCTGACCACATACTCCCTGCGAGTTCTACGTTCTCTCTCTTTAGGCCAGCTCGTTGGCTATTCATCAGAGTCTCCTTAGTGAGATCCCGAAGTGCTCGCAAGTACCTCCGCTTAAGCTCATTGCCCCAGAGTGTTCTTGCGAGGTGGCGGTTTGAATGGATCAGGGAATTCCCTCGATCTATTTTCTGCTTCATACACACATTGTATGTATATACCACACATTGAGTCAAGCAGTTTTCACTCGCAAAAGGCACGCGCTTGAATACAATGTGAGCACCATGAAAAAAGACACGGCTTTATCTTTTCGCGTGCCGCGACGGCTGAAGGCGGACCTTCAAAAGGTCGCCTTGGTGGAAGGGCGCAGTCTCGCGCAGGTCTGTGAGGCGCTTTTGGCTGGGGGCCTAGAGGTTTACAAAGAGGAAGGCCCGAGATACCTTCAACGGCTAGTATCTCCCCTGAAAAAGGAATCCCCCGAATAGCTCCGGCAGGCGAGCGGACCCCACTCTGGGGTGATCCTCCGTCATTCCAGTCATCTCGGTAGACAATTCCGCCCCCAAGAGACCCTGTCCAACGCAGGACAGTAATCACCACGTGGCATTCTGGGCGATTCCAGGCCGGCTACGGCGAACGCGTCTGTATCCGAGAATTTTGTGAGGTCAGCCTGTGCTCGCTGGAAAAATTCCCGCGAATTGCGAGCGAAGTCTGTAGGTGTTGTACCTCGATGATAATGTCCCCTTTTGTCCTCGATAGAAATGTCCCCTTAATAAGACCTCCACAAGGAGGTCAGATTGGGGCGGACGGAGATGAGCAAGAGAGAGCTAGGCCGGGTAGAGGTGCTGGCACGGGTGCGGAGCAAGCAGTTGCGGTTGGTGGATGCAGGCCGGCTGATGCAGGTGAGCTACCGGCAGGCGAAGCGGCTGTGGAAGCGGTATGGGGAAGAAGGTGCAGCGGGTCTGCAGCACCGCAGTGCCGGACGACCCTCGAACCACGCTCAGGAGCAGAAGTTTCGGGGGAAGGTGCTGCGGTTGGTGCGCGAGAAGTACGGCGGGCCGGTGGGCGAGCGCTTCGGGCCGACGCTGGCGGCGGAGCACTTGGCGTCCGAGGATGGGTTGCAGGTCGACGCCGAAACGCTGCGACGCTGGATGCTGGCGGAGGGGTTGTGGAGTCGCGAGCGGAAGCGCCGGAAGCATCGGCGGCGGCGCGAGCGCAAGGAGCACTTTGGGGAGCTGGTGCAGATGGACGGGAGCTTTCACCCCTGGCTAGAGGACCGCGGCCCTCAAGGTTGCTTGATCGATATGGTCGATGACTCCACCAACACAACGTGGGCGCAACTGGGTGAGCAAGAGACGATCTGGGCGGTGGCCGATGCGCTGCGTGCCTGGATTGAGCGCTACGGGGTGCCGCTGGTCATCAACGAGTCTCGCTGGTATCACTCGTGTACTCGACGAACTCCGCAAGGCCGGCCCGAGGCCTGGCCAGATCGCAGCAACCAAACATGAAGACTTGCTGATGCGCACGGTGTATTCCCGCACCAGCGGCGTATCCGGGGGAGGGACCGGCTACTTGCGAGTGAACTGCACTTTGGCCCAGCCCGGCAAGGCGGACGACTTTGTCACGACCATCAAGAAATATCTCGGTCCTACCTTTGAAGATCAATTCAAGGCAGGCAACGCCAACTCCTATGGAATGGATGAACAGTATGTCCTCACTTCGCCAGGGTCAATGCGTTGTACCGTAGTCACCTTCCCCAACGCCGAGGCCATGAACAAGTGGGCCGATGCGATCGCGGCTACGCTAGACAAAATGAGCGCCGACGACCGCAAAGCCTGGCAGGATGCCCTGGCAAGTACAACCGTGGCCAACAGCCGGCGCGACATGTTGGCGCGCATCACGCATTCCGCGCATAAGTGACCCGTCGTTCCTGGCCATCGTTCCGAGGGGTCGTGGCTTTTTGTCGTTCTAGCGTCGGAAACGGGATCATCTGTCTCCGATCGGAGACTGTCTTATGGCTCGACTCGGACGAGCGACTCTGCCAGCGATCTTCTCGCTGTTAGTTTTCAATTGGATGGAGATCCTAGAGGGCTTGCCAGACTGCGCTTTGCCTCGCAGACCGACTGGACTGTGGATTACATGAGGAGTCGCGGGGGTACTTGGCCCACTGTCGTCAACTAGCTAGGGAGTAAACAGCAACTGAAACCCGGTCTGACCACTAAAGTTTTCGCATGCTCAACTCCTTCAAATCCTTCCTTAGCACGGCTGTTCGTTCAATGCTTTCGTTGCCTTGCTGGGCTTCGAGCACTGCCCGACGAATCAACTCCGCAGGGGGAATACCGAACTTGCTCCGATCCAGAATACAAACGGCAACTCAGCGCGAATTTCTGTTCTTTCTGTGACTCTCCTGCTACGTCTTTTCCGTTGATTCGGATGGTAGGAGAACCGCGAAATCTAAGTTCGCTGGCCATTCGTTCATCTCTGACGAGCACCTCATCGATCTCTGCTGCTACCCCTTGCGCAACCAAGACACATTTGACCAGCTTCACTGCATCTGGGTGAGACGGGCACGTCCGTTCGGGGGGTGCCTTTTAAGCGCTAGGAACTCCCCGCATCCTGGCCCGCCAGTGCGGAACGCCTAAAATCGAAGAAGAGTACCTCTTGGCGGCTGTCGAAAGCCTATGGAGAAAAATAACAAGGCGGATCTCACCCTCCCTAAGCTCTCCGAGGTTCTGTCCGCGATAGATAAAGCGGTCCTGGAAATGATTAGCAGCGGCGCACCGCTCTCCGACGTGCTAAATGTAATGAGTCGGATCATAGAGGAACAATGCCCCGGCCACCTCTGTTCTATCTTGCTCCTTGATCCCGACCGGAAATCCTTGCGGCATGGAGCGGCTCCCAGTTTGCCGGATAGCTACGTCCTAGCGATAGACGGGATTGCCATCGGCCCGCGCGTCGGGTCCTGCGGCACGGCCGCCTATCGTGCGGAACCTGTAATCGTTACTGACATAGCCACTGACCCCCTCTGGTCTGACTATCGAGACCTCGCGCTCGGGCATGGGTTACAAGCCTGCTGGTCGACTCCCATAATTTCTAAGGACGGCAAGGTCTTGGGCACCTTTGCGATGTATTACCGCGAACCGCGCAGCCCAATCCGCGAGAATCTCCAAGTAATCGAGCGAGCGACCCACCTGGCAGCAATCGCTATTGAGCGCCATCGCGCCGAGGTAGAGCAGCAGGTGATGGCAGAGATCATTCAGGGAGTGAATGTCAGCGCCAATCTCGACGACCTCTTCCAGTTGGTTCATCAGGCGCTCAAGAAAGTGCTGTTCGCGGAGAATTTTTTTGTGGCGCTCTACGATAGACGGAGTGAGCTCTTTACTTTTCCCTTCTTCGTCGACCAGTTCGATACCCCGCCGCCTCCCCAGAGGCTGGCTAAGAGTTGCACAGCCTACGTATTTCGAGCGGGACACCCAATGATAATCACGCAAAAATTCTTTGATCGATTGGCTGAGGAGGGTGAAGTCGAGCTCGTGGGCACACCTGGGCCCACTTGGTTGGGCGTGCCACTGAAGACGCCAAAAGAGACTATCGGGGTGTTGGTCGCGCAGCACTATGAGGACGGAAATGCTTATACTAAGCACGAGCTTGAATTCCTGGCTTCCGTGGGCGGGCAAATAGCGGTCGCTATCGATCGAAAACGAACTGAAGAAGAGCTCCGTGCGGCCGAAACGAGATTTCGGACGCTGGTGGAGCAACTGCCGGCCATCACCTATGTCGCTGAGTTTGGAGCGGCTGGCCCGTGGTCCTATGTCAGCCCACAGATTGAAACCCTACTTGGGTTCTCTCCTGCGGAATGGATGGCTGACTCTGAAGCCTGGCTGAAGCACCTGCACCCTGAAGACCGGGACCGTGTATTGGGTGAGGAGGAACAGAGCCAACATAGCGGGGAGCCATTCCGCTCGGAATACCGGATGCTTACACGCGATGGCCGAGTTCTGTGGTGCCGCGATGAGGCCAGAGTGATGAGCGGTCAGAGTGGCAAAAGGAACCACATGCTAGGAGTGGTCTATGACATCACGCAGCGCCGGCACCTTGAAGAACAACTCCGTCAAGCACAGAAGATGGAGGCGGTGGGTAGACTAGCCGGTGGGGTCGCTCACGACTTTAACAACCTTCTGATGATCATTAAGGGTAACAGCGAGTTAATGCTAGAGCACCTCGGCGCGACTGAGCGCTCGCGGAAGAATGCCGGCGAGATCAGCAAAGCGGCTGATAAGGCTGCCTCTCTGACGAGGCAGCTTCTGGCTTTCAGTCGGATGCAAGTCATACAGCCTAAATCACTGGACTTAAATGGGGTCGTAGGTGAGATGGCCAAAATGCTCCGACGGCTTATTGGAGATGACATTGAGCTGAACATTGTTTCCGGCGCTTCGTTGGGTGTCGTGAAGGTCGATCAAACCCAAATTGAACAAGTCCTAATGAATTTGGTTCTCAACGCTCGAGATGCCATGCCGGAGGGAGGTAGGCTCACCATCGAGACGGCAAACGTGTCGTTGGATGACAACTATGCCCGTCGGCATGCGGGAGTCCAACCAGGTAAGTATGTAATGATGGTCGTGAGTGACACGGGAGTGGGAATGGATGCAGAAACACAGACGCATATTTTCGAGCCGTTCTTCACTACGAAGGAATTGGGTAAAGGAACTGGGCTGGGCCTAGCGACGGTCTATGGGGTCGTCAAACAGAATGACGGATGGATCTGGGTTTACAGCGAGGCTGGGCGAGGAACGACCTTCAAGATTTTCCTGCCGCAGATCGAAGAGGTTGTCAGGTCCACAAAGCCAAAACTTGTCAGCCGGCCTCCCGGTGGCTCGGAGACGATTTTGCTCGTTGAAGACCAAGACGGAATTCGTGAGCTGGCTAGTGAGTTTCTAAAGGGCAGCGGCTACACTATCCTTGAGGCGAGAGACGGAAGCGAGGCCCTTCAGGTCGCCGAGCAACATCACGGCGAGATTGATCTGCTGGTGACGGATGTGGTGATGCCAAGAATGGGAGGTCCAGAATTAGCAGGTCGTTTGGCTAACGTCCGTCCACATCTGAAAGTAATTTATATGTCGGGGTACTCAGAATACGCGAAGGACAGTCGCAAGGTAGCCGACTCGGAGAAGGTAATACTCCAAAAGCCCTTCGCTTTTGATGCCTTGGCGCGCAAAGTGCGCGAAGTACTCGCTGCACCCGGGCCTGTCGCAGCTTCACCGAAATAGAATACCTGCGATGAGTTGATGAGCCTTATCGAAATTCCGCATCGAGCTTCTTCAATGAGGGCTTATTTTAGAGTCAGCCGAATCATCCAGTTATAGATGGCCCGAGTTTTTCCAGAGAAACGCATGATGGAGATGGGTCACTGCGCTGCCCAGCAGAATGCACGCGATGGAGATCCCTGGAGAAGACACGGAGCATATCGAGCTCCTGGGTTTCTGCAGGTGAACATCGTGAACTTGGTGAACATGTTTAGAGCAGTCAGGGGAAAGGTAGCCAATGCCGAGGTCCTGTTGAGGATCAGCCGAAGTCTCTCGAGTGGCTCTTCACCGGAGAAGGGCAGTTTAGAATCTCTCAGGCAGACTTGCGCACCGTGACCGCCGCCTCTGGGTGATCCTTCATCATTCCAGTCATCTCGGCAGACAATTCCGTCCCCAAGAAGCTTGTCCGACGCAAGATAGTAGTCGCTACCCAGCATCCTGGGCGATTCCACGCATCCGATGAATGCCCGTTAGCGCTTTTCCACTCGATCTCGCTCCATCATTTGCGCGTGGCGTAGCGCCTCGGGCTTTTCCATTCCGCAGAGCCAATTCTCGTAGATGAGCGTCATCAATTCCTGGGTTGGCCGGACCAAGTGGGGCATGCGGCGTTATCTGGATATGAACCGACTCGCGGAAGCGAGCGAAGCGGCATGAACGCTCGCGCAAAAACTTTCGGCTCCCCCTCGGGGGAGCCGAGCACCACCAGGCCTATGCCTCAACAAATGTGCGAAAAAGTGTGGGCGCTACCTCTGGACACTACCGGTCCTGATAAACAGAACAGAGCCCGTAAGATTCCAAGATTGAGAATTAATGATTATTTTCTTCCTTAAGATATACGTTGACTAGCGCGTCCGAATGCCGAGCAATGGGGGCGGGTGGGCGCGCTCGAGAGATACGGCGTTGATCGATCGCTCAGAACGAATATCGATATTCGGCTCGGACGATATGTTCGTACCAGACCGAGTGTGTAACCGCTTGCCCGAATCCTAGATAGAAGGAATTGCGACTGCCAATTGAGGTGCGCGCTCCAACCTTGAGATTGATGATGTTGGTGCCGCTTGCATCATGGGAACAGCCGCCATTCATCACCGAGCCAATCGCACAATTAAGGGAGGGGAAAGGGCTAATCGTCTGGAGTCCGCCGAGCACGTACCAGCCGAACAGCTCTACCACCGGCGCGAACTTGATGTGCTCGCGATCGATGACCTGGTAACTCGGGCCGACGCCATAGAAGAAGACGTCACCCGCGAAACCGGTCAGCGCGTGCGAGCCAACTACGCTACCCATTGATCCGTCGATTGGATGCCAGTCCCCGATCTGAGATTCGACTGCCCACCGTTGCGAAAGCCTCTGGTAATACAGCAGAGATGGCTCAACGGCGTAGTGGTCCGTGCCCAGCCCTCGAGAACTATCCCCCGTTGGGAAGTAAGCCTTAAGCTGGAGTGTCAGCCAGTGATTGGAAGAGGCGGCGAGGGCCAGCTTTATTCCAGCTCGAACGTCACTAATCCCCGAATTGGTTCGAAGACTGGGTATTTCGGGTTGCGGTGGATTGGGGTTGAAGGAATTGGGTAGGAAGCTTCTCGGCTCAATCCAGCGGAACGGGACTTCGGTGAAGATAGAGAAGCGGCTAACCGGAGCATATTCCGCTTGGAAATAGAGTTGCTGGAAATTGATGTTACTCGAAGCGCCAGGGAAGTTTGGCCCCGGTGCACCGGTGCCATTACAAGAGCATTGCGCATAGAAGTATTCTGCGCGATCAGGAGCGCTATCGTGGAAACCAGCATCGAAGCGAATACGAACCTGGGACCCGACGATCGCATCGTCAATGTAGCCGACCATGCTCCCGGGAATCTTTGGCTTGGGCTTCTCCGAAGATTTGGTGGACTGTCCGTTTTTCTCCTGTGCCGGGGTATCGAGGCCGACCGGAGATAAGGGCTCAGGCGTGGCGTCTGAATCGACGCTGGCGTCACCGTTTGCGAGTGCCTTCCCCAGTTGCATCGCGAAGTCACCGGAGGCGAGGTCATTCTTCAAGGGCCTGGGATACGTCGCCTGCGCAGAGGCCATTATAGAGAGAAGTATCATAAGAACGAGAGCTGCTCGTTTCATCATTTACTCCCTCGACCCCGCGTGCGCGTCTGTTTACCTTGGTTCGCCTTCTCTTTCAACTCTTTTTCTAGCTCTTGATAAGATTTCGTAAGCCTACTTCGGTCCGGCTCCGCAATTTCTGGAAGCACGGTTGCGAGGCTTCGAATGGCAACTTCAGCAAGGTCGAGAGAGCCGGACTGAATGCTATCCCGGGCAAGCTTCTCGTATTGCTCGGCCAGGTGCTTGTTCAGAACATGCAATTCAGGATGCTGGGAGGGTCCTAATAAGAGATGAAACAAGTGAGCCTTGGCCCGCTCACTTTCTAGTGACGGTGCGGGCGTGGCCAGTTCCTCGAACAGATCGATGGCTTGATGGCTTCTTTGTTTTGCCTGGGATAGATCGCCTTCGTAATAAAACAGGATCGCCAGGTTGTTGTAAAATTGAGCGAGCTCATACTTATATTCCCAATGATCCGGATTTATCCTCGCAAGATCTTCCAGAATTCCGATTGCGCGCTCGAAGAGGTGCTGCGCCTTCGATAGCTCTCCCTCATCCTTTAGCAGGTTTCCGAGGTTGTTGCAGACCCGGGCCAAATCGTGAGACGGCGGATCTCCTAGGCCGTCGATCTGCGAGGCTGTTTTCTTCTCCACCAAGGGTTCGAGGAGCTGGATCGCATCGTCGAAGTCCGACTCGGATGCTTTAAGATCCTTACCATCGTAACGAAGAATGCCGCGATTGTAATACGTGCGGGCCAATTCTTGTTGGTACTGCGCGTTCTGCGGAAATTCGCTGTGCAGTTCCTGTTGCAGATGCACGGCACTGTCGTATTCGCTCTCAACGTCGGAACGCTTGTACGGCACGTCCGGCGTTTCTTGCAACCACAGCCTTAGTGTTTCACCAAGCCAATTATGAGCGTAAGCCAGCTTCTCGCGGTATGCGGCGTTTTGCGGATTCTCCTGGCGAAGCTTCTGAAACTCGACGATGACGTCGTTGTATTGCGCGACAGCATCCTCATGCTTTTCAAGCAGGCGGTTGATGTCGCCCATTTTGGAATGCAGTAGTGCACTTTCCGCGCGAAACTCCGGATCGTTCCGGCTCTGTTTGGCTAGAGAGCTTGAATAGAATTCTTCCGCCTTCTTCAGCAATTCCTGGCGAAACTGCTCGAGTTGCGGAGGGTCGGGTGACTCACGTCCCTGCTCGCGGCCAGCTGAGGACAAACTTTCGTCTACGGCTTTCTTCGCCAGCTCGAGGTTGGTTTCCGCGCGAGCTGTTTCTCGCCGGGCGACATAGTAGTAAGAAAGGGCAACGAGTAGCAGCACTCCGAGAGCTGCCGCAACCGCCCAAGCCAACCTAAGTTTGTTCTTCCTCTCCTTTTCCCGCTCGGCCTCAATGCGGTCTCGCTCTTTCTCACTGCGCTCCAGGAAATCCAGTGCGCGCGCGAAGGACGAGTTGTAACGCACCGCCCAAGCCTCCGTCGGGTGGTTTTGCTGTTTCCACTTGACGCCAAGTTCAAGTTCGGGGTTGTGCCAGAGACCCGCCGTGCCTTCCTCAAACCAGGCGGAAGCCTGCGAGAGTCGGGTATACATACGGGCTGACACCCGCTCTTCTTCCGCCCATGTGATCAAGCGGGTCCAGCAGCGCATGAGGCTTTCGTGGGATAGATCGACAATCGATCGCGAGTCGAGCGGCTTTGCTGGCGGCGGCATCAGAAAACTCCGGCCGGGCCGCCGGAACATGTCAACGATGTGGATCACTTCCGCCTCGGACACTTCGCAAATAGCAGAGAGTTGTCTTACGGACATGGGACGCCGGATCCCACGCGGATCGGAAAAGGTGTCTGTCAGTGCCTTAAACATCCGCTCAGCAATCTGCTGGCCCTGGTGTGAGCTGGTCTCCTGATAGGCTTCTTCCGCATGCAAAGAAAGAGCCTGGCGCAACGTTCCGATGGCCTCGTAGTCTGCGATGTCGATGGGCCCACCTTGCTGATGGTGCTGCCAATGGTCCCACGTGCGCATGAGCGCGTGCTGGAGCACGGGTAATTGATCGTGGTCATTGCCCACTTCGTTGAGCAGCCGGAGAACAAGGCGCGGAGTAATTTCCGCACCACCGACGGCAACGGGACCCGTAATCGCGCGGCGGAGTTCGTTCCGGGTCATGCGTGGAACAAGGTATTGGCCATTGTTGACGACTTCCGGCAGTCCGGGAAACTCCATACAATCACCAATGAAGTCGGAACGTATCGTCACTACAATATAAATTGGAAATTCGTCCTGCTGCGCTGCTTCCAAGAGCAGCTTGACAAACGCGATCGCTTCGTCTCGGGAGTTGCCGATCTGGCAGCTTTGCCGGAAGCGAAACAGCTCTTCGAATTGATCGACCACGATGAGGATATTGTCTTGGCGAGGAATCCTCGCCTGACGAACTGCATCGACGAGTCCCAACGTGCCGCGGTGGAGCGTGGCTTCGAGCAACACATGATTTGTACTGGCCAACTCTGCGTTTGCTCCCAGCACATCGCGCGCGTTAAGAGACGCGGCCAAGTGTCCGGTCGGATCCTCCCCGGGCCGAAACGTTGCGATGCGCCAACTCGAGCCCGCCTTGGCCATGAATCCGCTCTGGAGAGCTGGTATCAACCCCGAGCGAATCAGCGACGACTTGCCACTTCCGGAGGTACCGATAACGGCCAAGAAACGACACGAACGCAGGCACCGCAGGAGCTCGTCGATCTGCTTTTCCCGGCCGAAAAAGAGGTGGTCTTCGTCGGAATCGAACGGACGCAAGCCGGGGAAAGGGTTGAAAAGTGACCCTGGAGGCGTCAACTCTGGCCTCCCATTAGAGTTTAAGACGAGAGATAAAAGGTTGTAGTGAATCCGGGGAAAAGCCGGCTAGCTGCGGGATGATGATGTCCTCGTGAGACCGAAAGTGTTCTTTTTCCGCAGTCTTTGGCGGGATCAGGACAATCCCGATGACGGGACTTGCCTTGGTGCGGCCGTAACCAGCGCTCTTCTGCAGTTCGCGAAGTTTTCGGCGGAGCCAGCATCCGCTGGCTACTCCATACAGAATCAGAGCGCCGTCACAACTGTGGAGGTTTTCCTCGTGGTATTCGCGAACTTCCGCCTCGTCTCCTTCGAATATGGGGTGAAGGACTTCGAATCCTTGGTTGAACAGATAATCTGTCCAGGGTGACGCTTCATTTTTGTCGCTCTGATCATAGATCAGGTAGATCTGAGGAACGCTCTGGCTTGCAGCGGCAGTCGCAGCCGGCTTTTGGTTTTGCTTGAGCCGGTCTTGGATTACCGTCCTCAGATCCTCGAGGGAAGTCTCGAGCAGGTCCGCACCTTTTTGGATTCGAGGATCGAGCCGAAGCTGTTCAACCACTCGGCGTTGCCTTTCGTCCTCGATCTGCAAGCCGGGAGGGATCCACAACAGCCGCGAAAAACCACTGCCTTGCTCGCCTCTCTCGATAGCTAGCTCGTTCTGGATCTCCAACAAAGACTCGGCACTCGCTTCGGGAACAAAGCTGTAGCTCTTGCCCACGAGATGAATCGACATCCGGCATTGAGCCAAATCAGCGCGCACTGCCGTTTTCAATTCCGACGCTACGAGAGGGAACGATCGAGCTGGAAGCACCGTGTAGCGGTGTTGCTGCAAGTCCCTTTTGATCGCCTCGCGCTGCTCTCGAAGGTCCGAAGTCGTTTCCGCTAGGAAAATCGTTCCGCACTCGATCGACCCGCTCAGGCCGCCCGGCGTCTCGGCGGCTTCCATCATCTCCAACATGCAGCAAATATCGTGCGCCAAATCATCAAGCCGAAACCAGAAATCCCGTTGCGCCTCGGGCCCGAAGACTTCGTCAAGCTCGTAGACTCTTCCCGAGTCCGGGTCCACCTTAAAGAATTCGTACCCGAGCAGAGACCGCAACTCCGGTGGATGCGCCTCCGGAGGAACGGGCGTCTTGAGAACTTTGAAGATGCGCGCTTTCTCGTGAAAACGGACGCCGCCCTGCTGCTCGGCGGCTTTCCAGAATTCCGCAAGTTCCCTGCGAGTCCACTCAGACTTGATGTAACGGGGCGAAACCACGGAGATCAGTGCCGCGACGCACCGGAGTCGCTCCACGAGTGCATCGGCAAAGAGATCGTTACCGGTGAGTTTGGGATCCCGCCAGATTTGAGGTGGCTTTCCGAGGAGTTGCGCGAGGCGAACCTCGAGGGCGCGATGGAGATTGGTAACCCATCCTTTTCCACCCTCTATCAGGCCGACGTTGTCCAAGTGCGCATAACTGATAAATGCGTCACCCTCGAAATACATGATGTTGCCTCTAAGTCCTCATTCCGAGGTGGACCCACACGCCTCGCCTGAGCCAAATGCCGCGGAAGTTGGATTCACAGCAGTAAGTTGCGATGTTCAGCCTTGCTTCCGCTATCCGATGCGTGCAGCGGAACTTGCCTTGATCTGGCGGCTCTT
>Ga0307475_10001078_pt1 | contig 16367 bp, 15 predicted proteins | sample atmos_gasesECM1C_FD_203317 | JGI IMG/M metagenome (GOLD analysis project Ga0307475, IMG submission 203317) | Hardwood forest soil microbial communities from Morgan-Monroe State Forest, Indiana, United States - atmos_gasesECM1C_515 | ecosystem: Environmental > Terrestrial > Soil > Temperate... | reverse complement strand
CCCGCTATGTAATCGCAGACTACGCGATAGGCCGGCTCGCGCTTCGCCAGCGCCGTGTACTGATCCGGCATGCGATCGGGATGCTCCAAAAAGAATCGGAACAGCGCATCGAGCGCAACAACGGAGCGGTCGCGGTCCTCTGCGATCGCCGGTTGCGAGTACAGTCGCGTGTGTAGGAAGCGCTTCAGGCTGCCGTTCCCCTGCGCGATTTCGGTTGAAAATCCCACGAGCCGTTTTGGAAGCCGTCGCACGTCCTCGACGGTCTCGACGCCGACTGCTTCGGCCTGGCGGTGCGTATTCTCGATGAGGTCAGTGGCCAGCCGGTCTAGCACATGCTTTAGCGATTCGTTGAATTTCAATTTTTGTGCGCCCTGCGGATAGCGACGGTCCACTTCGGAGTACGCCGCGTCAAACATTGGGACTTCCGCGCGCAACTGTTCCAGGTTGAGCAGATGCGCCTCGAACCCGTCGTCGAGGTCCGCCGTGTTGTAGGCAATCTCATCCACCAAGTCGATTAGCTGGGCTTCGAGCGGCGGCAGTTGGTCGAGCTGGTATTCCGCAAGCTCGGGAAACTCCGCAGGCGAATAATCGCGCGAATGCTTGATGATTCCCTCGCGCACCTCGAAGGTGAGATTCAAGCCCGGGAAATCGAGATAGCGCTGCTCGAACTGCTCGACGATCCGCAGCGCGTGAAGATTGTGGTTGAACCGTCCGTCATGCTCGCGCATCCGCGCGTCGAGCTGCCTTTCGCCGGCATGGCCGAACGGGGGATGGCCGATATCGTGCACCAGCGCGAGAGCTTCGGCCAAATCCGTATTCAAGCCCAGCGCGGCGGCTACGGCGCGCGCAATTTGCGCCACCTCGAGTGTGTGCGTCAGGCGATTGCGAAAATGGTCGGAGAAGCGCGTGGTGAATACCTGGGTCTTGGCTTCGAGCCGACGGAAAGCGCGCGAGTGCACTACGCGGTCGCGATCGCGTGCGTAATCGTTGCGGTAGGGATGCGGCGGCTCGGGATGGCGGCGCCCCCGCGAGCGACGCACTTCCATGGCGTAGGTGGCGGACTCCATACTCTGCATTCTAAATGAGAATGAGATCGATTAGCTCTTGCCGGGGAGGAGAGCAAGTTCCTGGTCGGCCTGCTCGGCGATCGGCGTGTCGGGGTACTCAGTCTTGATCTGCGAATAGAGCTTGGCAGCTTCGATGGGATTTTTTTGTCCGTAATGCTGGGCGAGCGCCAGCATCACCACGGGCCTGGGCACCAGCACCGCAGGCTTGGCCATCAACTGCTGGTAGATCTTCACCGCTTCATCGGCCTGCCCCATGCGGTCGTCAAGCTGGGCAAGCTCAAAGCGCGCCATGGCCGAAAAATCTTCGGAATTGCTGTCGGCCAGTCCCTGGAGCCATTTCCGTGCGTCGTCGTTCTTCCCTACGCGCTCCAGGCTCAGCGCGGCATAGTAGCTCGAGAGCTGGCCAGGCCGAGAGCGCGGATATTTCATCGCGACGGCGCCAAATTTCTGCGCCGCGTCGTTGTATTTGTTCTTCTCGTCCACGTAGCTCACTTCGCCCGGTTCCGTTGGTTCACCCGGTGCGCGCACGCGTGACTGGAACACTTTCATGGCGTCGTTGAACGCCGCGGAGGCCTTCACCGTCTGCCGCTCGGTGTAGGTCTTCCATCCGAAGACGCCCAGCGCGATCACAGCCGCCACGATCAGCAGGTAAAGCGTCAGCCGCTGGTGCGAGAGCACCGCTTCAGCGCCGTGCGCCAGCGTGTCGCGCACTTCATCCGTCTTCAGTTCCTTGCGGGAAATATGCTGCGTCAACCTTGCACCCCGTGGAAAAATTCAGAATCACAATCGTACCACAAAGCCGCATCCACCAGCGAAATGCAGCCGTGGTCCCTAGAGCGCCTATCAGAACCGGCGCCAGCAAACAAAAGGCCCCGCCTGCTGGCGCAAGACGGGGCCAGACTTCCGTAATTGTTAAGCCTTGGTGACGTTTTCAGCTTGGAAGCCTTTGGGCCCCTGCTTCACCTCAAATTCCACAAGCTGGCCTTCGTTCAGCGACTTGTATCCATCCATCTGGATGGCGGAGAAGTGAACGAAGACATCCTCTCCCGACTGGCGTTGAATGAACCCATATCCCTTCGAGGCATTAAACCACTTGACCACACCCTGTTCTCGAGCCAACGTAGCTACTCCTGTTCAAGTGATGTCCCGATTCGGATGCTTGTAACGCCAGTCGGTTGCACTGCAGAACCCGCCCAAAGCCGGTCCCGCACTTCCCCACAGGATTACAAGACCGCATCAGCGGCGGGATTCTTCCACAAATCGAAATCGCTGTCCAGAGTTTGCCATGCAGGGAATGAAAGGCGGGAGTTTTGCAAGGATTTCTGGCAGAAAATTTGAAAGCGAACTTCTGCTTAGAGGTCACTTGAAACTGCGGATGGCTTCGTCTTCGTCGGAGCGCACGTCGAACACCGTAAACAGCCGCGTGATCTGGAGCAGGTCGTGGACGCGCTTGGTCAGGTGCAGCAGCTTCATGTCGCCTTCGGCGTTGCGCACGGTTGTGTACCCGCTCACCAACTCGCCAATCCCGGAGCTGTCAATGTAGTCCACATCGAAAAGATTGAGGACGATCTTGCGGTGGCCGCGGTCAATCAAATCGCGGATGGTGTGGCGAAGCGTCGAGCTGCCTTCGCCCAGCGTTATTTTTCCGCTGAAGTCCACGATTACGATTTCGCCGATTTCCCTGCACGTTCCCTGGAGCACTGATAACCTCTGCGGCTAATTCTACTCCGGTTGGGCCGCTCCGTTGCCGGAAACTGCATCCGGAAGCCTCTTGACCATCACCAGCTCCGCTCCCCCCTCCGGGCCGGGCCGCACGCTGAAATCGTCCATAAACGCGCGCATCAGAAAAAGCCCGCGGCCCGACGTGCGCAGCAGATTCTCCTCCGCCAGCGGGTCGGGCACTTCATGCAGCTCGAACCCTTTGCCCTGGTCGAGCACGCGGACCGTCATGGATTGAGGGCTCATCTCAATGGTCAAGCCGATTTTCTTGGCGCGGTTTTGCTGATTGCCGTAGTTGTACGCGTTGATCACACCCTCACGCACAGCCATCCCGATCTTGTGGATGTCCTCCTCGCTGAAGCCCGCGGCTTCAGCGATGCGCATTACGATGCTTTCAGCAAGGTCCACGCTTTCGAGCAGTGTTTCCAGCGTGACCTCGACACGTTGTGAGTTGGCTGCCATCCGCAGTCGAGGAGAGCTCCCCAAAAGAGTCAGTATGGGTAACACAGCGCCCAAGCGCAAGTCAATGTGCTCCCGCTACTGGGAGAGCCTACTCACATCGTATCCCCCAGGCGAATTTGACGTGCTTGAGTGAGAAGAGAGGGTGGAAGTTGGCCGCCCGGCTCGTTGTAGAGCCGGGGCGGCGCGCGATGGATCGGTTGGGTGGTCTTGCGATGCGGTTGATTTATTTACTGGCAGCCTTCGGGTGCCAGAAATCGGGCGCCGCGGCGGCGATATCGTCCGGCGGGTTGCTCAACTCCGCGTTGAAGCGATAGAGCGTGAAGACCGGCTCCTCAACCGCCTCGGCGTTCACCTGCAGGAATTTCTTGTAGCCTTCCTCGCCCAGAATATCCTTCATGCTCGGATTATTGTCGAAGCCTCCCAACGAGCTACGAAATGTTGTGATGTAGTACACGATGCCCTTGTTCCCTTCCACCGCCTGCGATACGAAGGCTGGTTGCGTGCTGGCCATTTTCTCAGCGGCCACCTTTTGGTCTTTGAGTAACGCCTCGAACTCCATCTGGTGTCCGTTGCGGACGCGCACGGCAACAGTGCGTAACACCCGGGATTGGCCAAGCAACTTTGCCAAGGCCGCTGGATCGGCAGGTGCTTTCCGGCTCAGGTCCCAGCGCCGCCGCCGCAGTTCACTGCGCGACCACACCAGGCAGCTTGAATAATCCTGCATTAACTTCCCCATTCCCTCCATCCCATATGCCTTGGCGACGGCTGCCATCATGGACTCACCGGCCTTGTCGATTTCCGCGTAACTCTGGCGCGTGCTGACGAAAACATACACATCGCCCTCTCCGTACATTGTTTCGAGCGTCGTCCAGCGGTCGCCGTTGTTCTCGCGGTTCGCAGCCACCCATTTCTTCGTCAGCGCGGTAAATTCCGCGGTCTTCTCTGGTTTCACTTTCACGATGTACGCGTCGATGTAGCTCTCCTGCGCTTGCACCGCCACAGGCATCAACAGCGACACCACTATAGCCAGGGCCCAAAAGGCTCTTCGCCACATATCGTCCTCCTCAGTTTGATGGAATTCCCCGCTTGGGGCAGCCGGACTGTACACCCCGCCAACGAGCCCGGTCAAGCGCACCTGTCAAATCGACTACACTCAGCAAATGCGCTTTGAGTACCTTCGGTTACAAAATGAGAAAAAGAAAAGGCACCTCCTCATGTGCGGCGCTACACTCGGAGCCATGGATTCAACAATTTCAAGACGCGCTACTGTATGCCCAGTGGCGCGGGCGCTGGTGGGTATGGCATTGCTTTCCGTCACCGCCTCGCTGGCGTTCGGACAGACGCAATCCCCAACGAATCGATCGAGAGGCTTCGGTCCGGACGCGTGTGGTCCGACCGATCCCGCATACATCCACTCCGCCAATGAGACAGGCGGGATACCGCTGTTTTTGCAACGGTCCGAAGCGGCCAAAGCCTTTCACCTGGTCCGCGAATCCACCAGGAACAACGTGGCCACGGTGTTCTGGGCCACAGCAACACTCGACGGAAAGCCACAAACCATCAAAATTCCTGTGGACTCGGTGACCAAGAGAATTACGTTCACGTTCTCGGTGGACACAAAAGGCAGCGCACTCAAGCTCACGCAACCTTCCGGCGGAGCCATTACGCAGGGTTCCGCAAGCACGGAGATCACGGAATTGAATTGCGGCCGGATTTTGACGGTGGCTTCGCCTGAGTCGGGCGAGTGGCTCGCGGAAATTAACGGCACAGGAAAATATTGGCTGGAAGCCGAAGCACAGAGCGATATCTTTTTTGTCGCTGTCGAGTTTGTGAAGGAAGGCGGCCGGCCCGGTCACGAAGGATTGTTTCGCATCCAGGGGCAGCCGCTGGCGGGAACTCCTGCAACGCTTCAGGCCTCTCTCTCCGCCGGCTCCACAAAAACTACCGAGTTCCATCTGGTTACCGAACGGGGCGAGACGATTCAGAAGTTGGAAATGCATGCTGTGAATTCCGACCGGGAATTTCTTGAATTAGTCGGAAGTGTGGACCTTCCGGCCGTTCCATTCCGTGTTGCGGCAACGGGGCAAGACACGCACGGCAAACAATTCCAGAGATTTTACTCGAGTTTATTTCACGCGGAGAGCGTCGAACTTTCTCCCAAGCTGGATTTTGACGAGTTGCCCCCGGGAAGCACCAGGCAGGTTGCATTCACGGTGCGAAACATCGGCTCTCCGCGCACATTCAAGATGACCGTAACGGACGCGCGTAAATTCGTGAGCACTGTGGAACCGAAGGAGCTGGCGCTGGGCGCAGGGGAGTCAGGAACCGTGCGGGTTGACCTGACCGTTCCGGCCGCGACCGCCCCAGGCGCTGGAGACGACCTTGTGATCGTCGCCACCGCCATCGCGGGACCGCCCACCTCGAACTCCAGCGTCGTGCACCTGTCTGTTTCCTCCCCCAGCGCCACTCAGAATCCTCGCTGATTCGGTCCTCCCCAGAAGATCGCCCGGGTTCTGAGGGATGGCTCGCCGCTGGCCGATTAGACTGAACTGGCCAGCGGAGCCAATCCCCCATTTTCCATTCTCACTTTTCCATTTTCCACCATCCCACTCACGCCCAATACGTCCGGTCGAGCGTGCGGTACTGAATGGCCTCGCTCAAATGTTTCGGCTCGATTCCGGGCGCGGCTTCCAGGTCCGCAATCGTGCGCGCCACCTTCAGGATTCGGTCATGCGCGCGCGCAGAAAGCCCCAGCCGCTGAATCGCCGTCTCCAGCAGCTTCTCGCCGTCCGCGGAGATCGCGCAATGCTTGCGGATCAGCTTCGACGGCATCTGTGCGTTGGCATAAAGTTTTTTCTCTGTGCGGTAGCGCTCAAGCTGGATCGAGCGCGCGCGGAGCACTCGTTCGCGCACCGTCCCCGATGGCTCAATGTCCCCATTGCCGCGCAGTTCCTTGTACTTCACCGCCGGCACTTCGATATGAATATCAATGCGGTCGAGCAGCGGGCCGGAAATTTTCGACACGTACCGCTGAATCTGCATCGGCGAGCAATGGCACTCGCGCGTCGAGTCCCCGAAAAATCCGCAGGGACACGGATTCATGGCCGCGGCCAACATGAACCGCGAAGGAAAGCTGACGGAAAGCGCCGCGCGCGCAATCGTCACGCACCCGTCTTCAAGTGGCTGCCGCATCACTTCCAGCACGTTGCGCTGAAATTCCGGCAGCTCATCCAAAAAAAGCACGCCATTGTGCCCGAGCGATACTTCTCCCGGTCGCGGAATCGCCCCGCCGCCAATCAACCCTGCATCTGAAATCGTGTGGTGCGGCGACCGAAACGGCCGCGTCCCCACCAGCCCGCGCGCATCGTCCAGCAGCCCCGCGACGCTGTGGATGCGCGTCGTCTCGATCGCTTCATCGAGCGACATGGGCGGCAGAATCGTGGGAATGCGTTTCGCCAGCATGGTCTTCCCCGCCCCGGGCGGCCCGATCAGTAAAATATTGTGGCTTCCCGCGCAGGAAACTTCGAGCGCCCTTTTTGCTGCCATCTGCCCGCGCACATCGCGCAAATCCACCGGATACTGCCCCGCCTCAGCGAGCATCTGTTCCGTGTCCACGCTCACTGGGTGAAACGATTCCGGCGAATTCATCAGGTCCACCGCATGCGGCAGCGATTTCACCGCGAACACACGCATGCCTTCCACCACTGCCGCCTCGCGCGCGTTTGCTTCCGGAACCACAACGTTGTGAATTCCCCGCTCGCGCGCCGCGATTGCCGCGGACAGCGCCCCGCGCACCGACCGCACGCTCCCGTCCAGCGACAATTCCCCCAGAAACACGTGCGAATCCAGAATTTTGCCGAAGAATGTTCCCTGGCACCCCAGCAGCCCCAGCGCCATCGGCAAATCGAACGCGGATCCTTCCTTGCGAATATCCGCGGGCGCCAGATTCACCGTCACCGCCTGGCTCGACGGAAAATCGAATCCGCAATTCCGCAGCGCCGATTTGATCCGCTCGCGGCTCTCCTTCACGGCAATGTCGGGCAAGCCGACAACCGTAAAATTCCCCTGGTAGCTTGGACCCACGTCCACCTCAACCTCGACGAGATAGGCGTCGATTCCAAACACCGCGGCGCTGAACGCTTTGTAGAGCATTCCAAGTGGCCTGAACGGCCCTTGCTGGAAGGGGTGACTGTTGCAAGCAGAGTATCTCAAGTCAGAACGTTATGCTAGCAATACCGTGTCGCGGCCGCTTCGGGTCCGTTTCCATTTGGGGCTCGATTCCGAGAGGCTTCGATTCCGTGAATCGGTGCGGGCAAGGGGGAGAAGTTTACAGCGCCAGAGATTCTGAGTTCAGCCGCGCCTCAAGCCGGGACGCCTCTCGCATACCTAGTTCTCTTCGCTAGCAAAGCCAACCTCTGTTCGTGATTCATGGGCTCCCAGGGGACAAGTTTTTCGGCAAGCACATCCATTCTGCGGAGGAGAGTCAACTCGAGGAAAAGCTCCATAACATCCATGTCCCGGAAGACCAGCGAGGCGGACTCTCTCATCTTGTCGCGAATCCGCTCCATGTGGGCCGGCATCTCGGTCCAGTGAAGGCTGGCGCGGTGGTGATGACAGAGGTGGTATCCCTCGTTCATGAAGTTCAGCTCATCAAAGTGGGTCACGGTATTTGCAAAATAATCCTCGGGATGTTCCGGGTCATAGAAGGCATGCTGGACCCATGCGGTGATTGCCGTGATGAAATTCATGCACAGAAGAGGACCCAACACGTATACGATCCCAATTCTCCAATCGTAAATAAACACAGCTCCGAAGAAAACGTAGTACCGCGCCATCCCCCATAACATTCGTCTTCGATTCTCTTCATCGCCTCTATCTCTAAAATAGGCGTATGGGGCAAGCCCGAGGACGGTCCAAATGTTGTCCGAAAGATACCAAAGGAAATCCAGCCGGCTCGTTCGATCGTACTCACTGGAGGAGAGAGGGTCGTCGGGTCCGCTGTTCTCTTTATGGTGGAGACGGACATGAACCGTCCGATCCAGTTCTGGAACGTTTCCATACAAATATCCGAGGAAGAATTCGACGTAGCGGCCGAAGACCTTATCGTATTTATCCGAGAAGTAACCCTGACGCCGGTGCGCCTCCAGGTGTTTGGCGCTGAACATCCTCACAAACCGCTCAAACTTGAGACCGTACAGGGAAAGGTAGAATGCGATCGCGAGCAGGAGTCGAGGTTTCCCTAGAAAGAGTTGGATCAGAAAAATGGGTACGGTGGTAAGGCTGAGCGAAACAATGAGTCGTAACGCGGGGGCGTCTCGGGGGTCCCGTAGCACTTTTTGGCCGAGCCGATCGATGAAGCGGTCGTAAGTCCGGGAGAGGAATTCATACGCGCTGCGCAAAGGACGAACCCTTCCGAGAACCTTGGCCGCACCATAGCATCCGAAGGAAAGCGCAGCCGCAAGCGATATGGCAGCCACGCTTGCCAAAGCCATAAGTACTGCCCAACACCGGATTGCTATTTGGGGGACGGCTCCAAAGCCCACCGCAGGCCAATACGTCTTTGAGCGAGCGTTTTTTTGCACGTCGTTCAAATCCGCTGCCGCTAGCTTGCCTACGAATCGCATGTTCGTCGTTATACCAATTGACGGGCTTGGTCCGGAGTGCTACGCAAGAGGATTCTATGCTCAAGCAGAGCAAAGTTCCAGCGTCGAACGGTTGTGCCTAATAAACGAGGTAACTGGAAACTGACCCCCGTACCGAATCGCATGATGTTCTCAATTCTCGATTTTGCAGTTAATTCGGAAGTTCCTAGACTCATTCGCCGCGAACGCGACGCACTACGCCGATCAAAGCCAATTTTCAGGGCGCCATCCATCCCAGCTAGGATGTGCGTATAGGCTCAGAGGACGTTCACAGCTCGCGCCGCAACCAGCGCCACAATGGTCAGCGAAATGATGGACTGCAGTATCATCCCCGCCTTCGCCCACCGCGAGAGCACCGCGGTATCCGTCGGCGAAAATGCCGTGCTCGTGTTGAACGCCAGAAAAAGGTAATCCATGAAATTGGGCGACCAACATGGATCCGTGCGCCTATGCATCAACATCTGCGGAAATAGAAACGAACTTTCCAGGTTCCCGCGCGATCTCTCGCGCCCCAGCGGGCCTCCTGCATCCAGCTTCCAGTACCACAGCGCAAACACCAACACGTTTGTGATCCACAACGCCCCCGCCGACCGCAGCAGAGTCTCCGGTGGAAAGCGGTGGTGCATGATTCCATCAATCAACACCACCAACGAAGCAACCATGGCGATCGTGATCGCTCCATTGGCCGCAACTGTAAGGGCCCGTGTCACATTGTAATGGCCGCGGTGGTACGACACCACGATCGGGATCAGCAATATTCCTACCACGGCCAGCAGGAGCCAGCTCGGCCCCACCGTGAACGGTTCAGGCAATCCCAGATACACTCCTCCGGCAGCCAGCATCGCCACGAACGCTGGCCATCGAGGTTCACGCACAATTTGAGTGCTCATCGCGCCCCGCCGAGTTGCGCTCGCGAGTCTAATACACTGCTCGCTGCCCCTCAAAAATTAACACGCACTTAACCTTATACAACTGCTGGCCGCACTGCGCCTAAGACGGCGCGTCTGCATTCTTGGGTGGCCATCCCGGCGTACAGACATTGCCCGCAACGAAGACAAACACGGGAACGCCTATAATCCTCGAAGCCGCCTTGGCCACCGCGGCCGCTTGTTCGAACATCATTCTTCTATCGCCCATCTTTGACGCGGCGATTGGGATGGGCCTTCCCTCTCGTGGTATCAACTCAAGATGCCATATTGAGACGAATCCTTTCCCGGCAACCTCTCTCGCCCTGATAGCCGCGATTTCTGAAAAATTGATTGTGATGCACTCATTCCTTTTCCTCAGTTCGACCACGTTCCGCGGCGCATCGAATAACACGTCCTCGAATTTCGCCTGCCGGCCGATTCCTACTATCCAGCGGTAATAAAAGTGCCAGAAGCGGGCCGAGGTCGTGCTTTTCGAGAGCCGAAGGAATTTACCGGGCCGGCACTCCTCTACTACCATGCTTCCGCGAAAGGCTTCAGGCGGGCCAAAATCATTCTTGACCACCAGCTGTTCGAGAACCTCATTCCGACCCTCGCGGACAAACCATTGAACTGCTAGGAAGATCACTAAAGCCATGATGCAAAGTAGCACCACACTATCCATTAGAGGTGAAAGCCAACTGAACGCTGCGGAGTGAAATGGTTGCATGTGCAATTCATTCTATAGCGGAGCCGCCCATTCCCAGACTTCTTACGTCATTGATTATTGACGTAACCGTTATTTCGCCAGTGAAGTCCGCCCCGTGAACTGCGGCGCACAATGTCCACAGCGCGGTACCATTGCACGCTGCATTCTTTTGTGCGAAGTTACCGTGGGAGATTTTTGAGATGGCGCTCGGCAACAGACCTGTGGGGCCCCAGTTTCACGCACAGGCGAAGAAAAGGCTAATCGCAACACACCCGAAATTAGAATTCTTCCTAATCCATTCAAAACACAGGACAAGGCAATTTCTAATCGCAACACAAATCCCCTTTTCAATCCCATACATTTCTCTGTCGCTCTTTACCCTGAGCCCGCCTCGGCGGGAAGGGCGCGGGTTCAACCGGGCTTTAGCCCCTGCAGTTTTTCGGTTGTTGCAGCAAAGTGTTTGTGTGAGCAGGTCATCCAGAATCTCCACCGATGCATTGCGCCCTGAGCACCGCGGCCCGCGCCGTGACTTTACATCGCCCGCGACCCGCCGTATGCTGGCCCGCGGGTCATCGTCAAGAATCCCTGGCAGAGACACTATCCAAGCGAATTGCGGAGGCAGCCCATGTGGATTTTTCTGATCGTCGTCGTGCTGGTCGTGGTCTTCATTATCAGCCTGTACAACGGGCTCATCAGCTTACGCGTGCAGTGCGACAACGCCTGGTCCGACATTGATGTCCAGCTGAAACGCCGTTACGACCTGATTCCCAATCTCGTCGAGACCGTAAAAGGCTACGCCGCCCACGAAAAAGGTACGCTCGAAGGCGTGGTCACCGCGCGCAACCGCGCTATGACTACCGAAGGCCCCGCCGCGAAGGCTGAAGCGGAAGGGGTACTCACTGCAGCGCTCCGCCAGGTTTTCGCGCTCGCGGAAGCATACCCGCAGCTTCGCGCCGTCGAAAGTTTCACGCAACTTCAGCAGACGCTGAATCAAATCGAAGACAGCGTGCAGAACGCGCGCCGCTACTACAACGCCGTTGTCCGCGATCTCAACACCAAAATCGCCGTCTTCCCGTCGAATATCATTGCCGGCATGTTCAATTTCAAGCCCCGTGAATTTTTCGAGATCAGCGCGCCTGTGGAGCGCGAAGTTCCCAAGGTTAGTTTCGGCGGCGCGGCACAAACGTGATTCCCGGCATGGTCCGGCCCGGCCGCGCCCGAATCGGAGGGCTGCTCGCGCTGGTTTTTTTTCTTGCCGCCGCGCTCGCCTTTGCCACGCCTGCGGCCGCGCGCGAGTACAGCGTAAAAGATTTCAACGAGCAGGTGACCGTCAATGCCGACGGCACCGTCGAAGTCACTGAAATCATTGAAGTCCGCTTTGTTGGCGCCTACCACGGCATCTACCGCACCATCCCGGTTGAGTACGAAACGCCGCAACACCTCAACTACTCCCTACTCCTCGAGCCTCTCTCCGTCACCGACTACAATGGCAACGCGCTCAAGTACGAGCAGACGCGCCAGAGCCGCTACCTCCGATTCAAGATCACCGTGCCCGATGCGGAAAATGCCACCCGCACGGTGATTCTCCGCTACCGCATCTTGAACGCGCTGCGATTCTTGGAGGATCACGACGAGCTTTACTGGAACGTCACCGGAGACGAATGGGATGTCCCCATCGAATCCGCAAGCGCGCATATCGAATTGCCCGACAGCACCACGGGCGTCCGCGCCGTCGCCTACACCGGCGCATTTGGCTCACGGGCGCAAGACGCTCGGGTTCAAATCAATGGCAACAGAATTGATATTCAGACGAAATATAAGCTCGGTGTTCATGAAGGTCTCACGGCCGTGGTTGGCTGGGACAAGGGATTCGTGCACGAGCCAAGCGCCGGAGCGCGCGTTTTGTTTTTTCTGCGCAGCAATTGGCCGCTCTTCCTTCCCATCGGCGCATTCTTCATCATGCTCTGGCTTTGGTGGACGCGCGGGCGCGATCCGGAGCAGGAGGCCATCACTGTGCAATATGAGCCCCCGGACAAACTCACTCCCGGTGAGTGCGGCGCACTCTTGGACAATGAAGCCGCCATGCGCGATATCACCGCAACGCTTGTGGACCTCGCCGTCAAAGGCTACCTGACCATCGAGCAGGTCGAGGAAGAACGTCTGCTCGGACTCTCGCATAGCAAAGAGTACATTTTCCATTTGAAGAAGCCCGCCGCGCAGTGGACCGACGCCCGCGCGCATGAACGCGAAATGCTCTCTGCGCTTTTCGACGATGGCGCGAACACCGATGTGAAAATGTCCGACCTGCAAAATCATTTCTATACGCACCTGCCGGTGATCCGCGACTGCATCTTCGAAGCCCTGATGACCGACGGTTATTACTTACATCGTCCGGACACCGTCCGCCAGGCATACGTCGGCGCGGGATTTGTCATCGGCATCCTGATCTTTGTTTTCGGCAACGTACTCGCGACTGCCACAGGTGTTGCTCGGCTCACGTGGGTCATCGCGGGCATCGCCACTGGCGCGGTGATTTGTATTTTTGGCTGGTTCATGCCCGCGCGGACGCTCTCGGGCGCGCGCACTTACGCGCGCGTGCTGGGCTTCGAAAATTTCCTCGGCCGCGTGGAAAGCGACCGCATCGAACGCCTGGAAAAAACGCCCGAGCTATTCGAGAAATTCCTGCCCTACGCCATGGCGCTGCACGTGGAGAAAAAATGGGTGCAGGCCTTTGCGGGAATCGCCATGCAGCCGCCGCAGTGGTATCAAGGTCCGTACGGAAGCGGGTTTCAAGCCTATATTTTTGTGAACGACCTCAACTACATGTCCGCGCAGGCAGGCAGCGTGATGGCTTCGTCGCCGCGCAGCAGCTCAGGCGGCTCGGGCTTTGGCGGCGGAGGCGGCTCCGGTGGCGGCTTCGGGGGCGGTGGTGGCGGCGCTTGGTGAATGCTTCTCGTAGAGGAATTATGCGGGGCTGCTCACACCGGCGCTGCCTTAATGCGCCGCAGCGTTTTTTTTTCAAAATGGCAATCTGCCCGGCATGGTAGAGATCATGCTGAATCAAACCATGCAGCGTCACGTACGCGGATTCACCTTTGGCGCTCAATTTGTCGTCCAGCTGGTCGTCGCGCAATCCCTCGGCAGCCATACGCACGCGTCTGTGGCTTTCGGTCAGATGTTCGAGCGACCGTTTCCAGGTGACTTCGCTTGCCTCCCACACGGGCGGCCAATCCATCTCCGAGGTTACCTCCGGCGATTCGCCCGCCAGGCGGCGCGCCACAATTACATTCCACGCCGCGACGTGATTCACGAGTTCCCAGATCGAGTGCGCACCGCGCACGGAGTGTCGCGATGCATCTTCCGCGGGAATACCCTCCAATAGGCACCACAGCGATGGCCCGTGCCACGCATCGCCCGAAAACGCGCGGTCCATCTGATCAAGGATTCGACTGATTTCGCTCATGGTCGGCTCCGGGAAAAGCGTAAGGTAAGAGCGCGCGCAGCGCAAGGCGGCTGAGGACCCACCAGCACACGCAGCGAACTGAGAAGCGTGCCAGCAGGTTCAGAAACTCTTATCGGAGTCGAGCAGCATGGTCACAGGCCCGTCGTTGACCAGCTCCACCGACATGTGCGCCTGAAACACGCCAGTCTGAACGCGCACGCCGAGCGCTTCGAGTGCGCGCACGAACTCTTCGTAGAGCGCTTTGCCCTGCTCGGGCGGAGCCGCCTGGATGAAACTCGGCCGCCGCTGTCCGCGCGCGTCGCCATAGAGCGTGAATTGAGACACGGCGAGCACGGCGCCGCCGGTATCCATCAATGAACGGTTCATTTTACCTTCGTCATCATTGAAGATGCGCAGTTTAACGACCCTCTCCGCCATCGCAGTCGCCACAACAGCGGTGTCGTCGCGTCCAACAGCAAGCAGCACCACTAACCCCGTGCCAATTTCGCCGGTCACGCGCTCCTCCACCATCACGCGCGCGCGACTCACACGTTGCAACACTGCCCGCATGGATTCCTTTCGCTGCGCACTGGGGCGTCACTGATCGAGCGAGGGATCTTTCGCCGGCTTGCGCGGCAGCAGGTCCGGCAACTGTGCCACATTGTAGGCCCACGCCGCTATCACTTGCGCACCTTCTGCCAGATCGCCTTCGTGCGCCTGATCAAACGTGTCTGCCTGAGAATGGTGCGTCTGGAAATATTGCGCCGGCTCCTGAATGCAGTAGAAGCCCGGGACTCCCGCTTCCTCGAATGACACGTGGTCGCTCCCGGTCATCCACCGCTCGCTCAATTCGAGCAGCCCCACTGAATGCAGCGGTGCGACAACATTGTCCATCACCGCGCGCGCCTGATAATTGCGCATCAAGCTGATGCTGATCACGCGGCCAGTGCCGGTGTCGTGAATCAGCGCGGCTGAAATTTTCGGCACCTCATCCTTATGCGCGGCCACGTAGGCGCGCGAACCGTTCAACCCCTGCTCTTCGCCGGAAAAAAGCGCAAAGCGGATGGTGCGCTTCGGCTGCAGTCCGAGCTTCTGGATCGCGCGCGCCGCTTCCAGTACCACCATTGAGCCTGTCCCGTTATCCGTTGTGCCGGTGCCCAGGTCCCAGGAATCGAGATGCGCGCCGAGAACGACAATTTCGTCCGGCTTCTCGCTGCCGCGGATTTCCGCGACCGTGTTATAGACTTCGCTCGGCTTGTCGCTGAACGAATTCGTAATGTCCAGCTCCACCTGCACCGGCCCTCGCTGCATCAATCGCCAGATCAAGCTGTAATTTTCCGAAGCGATGAACGCCGCGGGAATGGGCGCGATGCCGTAATTTCTGCCGCCGAGTCCAGTCATATTGAGCAAATCATCGAACTTCCCCGAATCGGTGAGCATCGCAATCGCGCTTTCGCTCTTTAGAAAATCTAGGCGGGCGCGCACGAATCTCCGCCTGCGCTCTCGCTCTTGTTCAGGCGGCTCTCCCGGCCGCAGCGGCCGCATGAGCAAAAATGGATCGTCATAGGGAACTAGCATCGGATTCGGCGAGGGGGTGTCTTGCGGAGGCAAAGGCGTCGGCATGTTCGTAATCACGATCGCGCCTTTCAGTTTTCCTTTGTAGACCTCGAGGTCAGCGAGGGATTCTCCTTTGACGTATGCGACGGGTCCACTCACGGGCCCGCTGGTCCCCGGCGCCCAGCCATAAGACGCGATTGTCAGAGGGTGTTCGGCTGGGCTTAGGATGCGGCCGCGCGCTGCCCCGCGCGTCCATCCGTGCGCGATGCTCCATGCCTCTAGATGCGCGCTTCCGAGACCGTAGTCCGCAAATCGCTGGCGCGTCCAGTCGTTCGCTTTCTTCAAATTTTCCGAGCCGGTAAGCCGCTGTCCGATCATGTCCGACAGGTACGCGAGATTGGCCATGATTTCGTTGTGGTCGCGAATCTCGGCGAAAATCCTTTCATCAGCCTGCGCTTGCGCATCTTTCGCCGGGGGAGTGGCCTGCTTTGCGTGCAACGCGACGAGGGTTCCGGAAGCTCCAAGAATCAGGACAAAAATGAAACCAAACATGCGCCGATATTTCATGAACTTCCCCCCGCTCAAAATTTAGATTTGGATGACGAAAAGGACGCTCGATTCTATGCGCCGCATTTCCGAAAGACAACTTGCATGACTTTCGCCCATGTAGCAGACGCGTGGGACGTTGATTCCGTTTCGCAGCGTCTGTTCTCACTGGCGCGAAAATGTGCTAGAAGGAGGGCGACAGTCGCGCAAAGGCGGAAAATTGAAACTTGCTCTGATCGGAACCCATGGAGTCGGCAAGACAACACTGGCATACGAAATTTGCTCACTGCTGAAAAAGGCGAACCACAATGTCGAGCT
>Ga0307475_10001077_pt1 | contig 16373 bp, 10 predicted proteins | sample atmos_gasesECM1C_FD_203317 | JGI IMG/M metagenome (GOLD analysis project Ga0307475, IMG submission 203317) | Hardwood forest soil microbial communities from Morgan-Monroe State Forest, Indiana, United States - atmos_gasesECM1C_515 | ecosystem: Environmental > Terrestrial > Soil > Temperate... | reverse complement strand
CCAGTACATATAGGATAAAAGCTTCCCCGGGATATTGTGGGTTGCAAGGCGCCGGTCGAGGGTGACGAGCCCGATGTCGAATTCAGATACCATGGAAAGATATTCGTGCTGCTCCGCGGGAGGCAGCATCAGAACATTGGGAAGCCGATTCTCCGCGATGGTCCTTTGCAGGCGTGATACTTCGCTGCCCTCCCCGACGAGCAAGAAATGGATTTCCGGATGGCCGGCCACACTGGATGCCAGCCGAAGGATATTGCCGGCATCCTGGGCGACTCCAAGATTTCCTCCGTAGAAGAACACAACTTTATCCTGCAGTCCGAGACGAACTCGATGCCGCCCTGGCGCAAGGCCCGGTTCCTGCATCGCTGTCCAGTTGTAGAGTAGCTTCAGGCGATAAGGCTGAGGCGCGCCGTTACGCTTGAAATATTTCAGATCGCCGAGCGACTGCACGGCAATCACGTCCGAGTGATCGTATTGCTCGGCCGCTTTTCTATGAAAATAGCGATAAATGAACCCCCGCTTGAGGAGTCCGACATCCACCGCCCACTCCGGGAAAACGTCCCTCAGGATCAAATACGTTGGAACGCGCCACAGAGTTTTCAACCGGTCCACTAAAGCGCCCCAGAAAATCGTCGGTGAATAAGAAACGATGAGGTCCGCTGGATTGTCCCTTAGGAATTTCCCGGCCTTTCGCCATACGAACGAGGACAAGCGAACTTCACGCAGGGCGCGGAAGGGCAAGAACGCTCCTTTGATTCGGTTCGTTTTCACGCGCGCGACGCGCATCCCATCCTCCACCGATAGCTCGAAATTCCGCATAATCTCGTGCGAGGTCGTGAGAATCATTACTTCGTGACCGCTCCGGAGGAATTCAACGCCAAGGTCGTGAATCAGCTTCGCGCCGGATTTACGGCCGGGAAGATAGCAATCAATCAGTATCAGGATACGCATGAAAAAATCTTCCCTTAGAGCAGCCCGGAATCAACCGGTCGACGCGATCCCCTGGGGGATGGCGAAGCACGAGGGTGCGGCCAAATCTCCCGGATTGCCGTCGCGACAGCCAAGCACGAGGCGCGCCACCGTGCTGGCGACATGCGGCGCAAGATACTCCTCAGGAGGATGCCAGCTGCGTTTTTCGCGGGTAACCAGATTTACCATGCGCACGATCGTTTCCGTCTCGGTGCCGGAGAGCACATTAGAGCCGCACTCGATGGTTTCAGGGCGTTCGGTTACATCCCTCATCGTCACGGCAGGCACGCCCAGGATGCAGCATTCCTCCTGCACAGTTCCGCTGTCGGACAGCACGCAGAACGCGCTCTGCTCCAGGCGAACAAAGTCGAAAAAGCCAAACGGCTCAAGAAATGCAAGGCCGGAGCTGGCAAGGTTGATGCCGAACTCCCGAACTTTTGAGCGGGTTCGAGGATGCAAAGAGCACACCACGGGAAAGCCGAACTGATTGCGCAACAAGGTCAGGGCCTCGAGCGCGCTGCGCAAGCGGCGCTCGATATCCACATTCTCGGCCCGGTGCATGGTCACCAGGAAAAAACTCTTGTCCTTTATCTCCAAACGGGAGAGGACCGTGCTCGCCGCGATCTTCCCGCTGAAATGCTGCATGACCTCGTTGATTGGATTGCCCGTCACATAGATATTTTGCGGGGCAATGCCCTCGCGAAGCAGATTTTCGCGGCTGCGGTTTGTATAGGGCATCAAGACTGAACTCACATGGTCGATGATGTGGCGATTGCTCTCCTCTGGGACGCGGAAGTCGTAGCAGCGATTGCCCGCTTCCATGTGGTACACGGGAATACCAAGCCTGCACGCCACGATTGCGGCCAGGCCGCTATTGGTATCCCCCAGGATCAAGACGCGTTCGGGCCTGTGTTTCTGCAACAGGAATTCGACGCCGGATAGAATCTGTCCAACTTGCTCTCCAAATTCGGATCCGCGCACTCCCAGAGACACATCCGGGCGGCGCACTCCCAGTTCGCGGAAAAACAATTGGCTCAAGCGATCATCATAATTCTGGCCAGTGTCCACGAATATCTGCTCGGCATGCTGGTCGAGGATCTCGATGATCAAGCTGAGGCGGATGATCTCGGGTCTCGTCCCGAGAATCGTCATAATTTTCAACGGAGTATCTCAACCGTCTCGTCGGACATGCTTTCCGGCATTAGTCCGTGGCTCTGAAGCAGCCGATGCGTGTCTTCCAGGCTCATGACGTTGTTGGCGGAACTATATTCTTTCGTGAGGCAGCGCAGTTCGTTCTCTTTGCCGCGCAGTTCCGGGAGCATTGGCAGGATGACGTAATAGCCGGCTCGTTCCACCGTGCGATGCGCCTCCTCCTCGCTGACCAGGGTTTCGTGGAGTTTCTCTCCGGGGCGAATGCCCACAATGGCCGTTTCGATAGCCCGGTTGCCGATCAAAATCTTTGCAATGTTGGCCACCCGCGCGGAGGGAGCGCGCGGAATATATGTTTCACCCGGGGATCCTCCCTGAACCGCGGCAAAAATCGTGTCCACTGCGTCATTCAGGCTGAGCAGGAACCGCGTCATTTCCGGCGTCGTGATCGTCACCGGTCCGCCATTCCGGATCTGGTCGAGAAACAATGGGATTACAGAACCGCGGGAAGCCAGGACGTTGCCATAACGCACGCATACGAATCGTGTGCTCGGGCAGCGAATGTTCGCTTGGATAAACACGCGCTCCTGGAGCGCCTTGGTCATGCCCATGGCATTAACGGGCTTGCAGGCCTTGTCCGTTGAGACACCGACCACGGTCTCGATGGGCAAGCGGTGTTCTTGAATTGCCTGGATGATGTTTTCAGGCCCTCCAATATTGGTGCGGACCGCTTCGTACGGGAAGTACTCGCAGGTGGGCACCTGTTTGAGGGCCGCGGCATTGAACACGATATCGGCATCACGCAGGGCTCGAGCGACCGAATGGTCGTCCCTGACGTCCCCGATTCGAAATTCCAATTTCTGTTGGAAGTTGCGATAGATAATTTCATCCGTAGCGGCCGCTCTGTTCTGGTATTCCATCCGCATCAGATGTTGCTTCGCTTCGTCGCGGGAGAGAACAATGATCTTTGCGGGATCGCCTGCGCTCCCCCCCAGGAACCGGCGCACCAGCGTTTTTCCCAGCGACCCTGTTCCTCCTGTAATCAGTATTCGCTTGCCATCAAACTGCCTGATAGGCGTTCTGTTTCCATTTGCCGTAGGGCGTATCATCATTTGCAAGGTCCGCAACCAGCTCCGGCCATGGAGGGGAAATACTGCCCGTCGCCTTCGTGAACTTTTCTCCTTTCAGGCTCCGGTCGCAGAAAAAATCCGGATCCGGCGTGATTTCAACGTCCAATGCGTATGCCTTGCGCAAGAGGCAAAGAAGCTCGAACTTCGAAATCGCCGCGCTCGCGACGTGATACAAGCCCGCGAGGTTTGGATGGTCCTTCATCAAGCTTTCAACCACCCTGGCCATGCAATTCGTCGTAACTCCGGAAAAAATCGCGCGCGTGTATCCGGAGATACGCTTGTGGTTTTGCTTCAGAAACCACTCGAGCAGGGACTCCCCATGTGCGAGCTCTCTGCCGATAATGGAGGTGCGCAGAGTGAGCGCCCTGCCGGCCGCAACTTCTCCCAAAAACTTGGTCCGGCCATACAGATCCTCGGCGTCAGCGAAACTGTCCTCTTCGTAGCCGCCGCGTTTGCCGCTAAAAACGCAATCGGTGCTGAAGTGGATCAGCCGTCCTCCCCAGCGACCGCACAATTCGGCGAGCTGATGCGGCAACAACGCGTTCACCGCAATGCTGGGGAGAGCCTGCCTGGCCGCGTCTCTCTGCTTGACGATTCCGATGCAATTGATAACAACCCCAGGCTTGTGCTCGAGGAGGAGGCGCGCGAGCGCCGCGAATTCTCCTGTATCAATATTTTCAATCACGCATCCCCTGTGAAACAAATCCACTTCGCGAAGTGCCCCATCGTTGACGCGGCCACGAATCGTGCAGTACGTTCCCGGACATCGCTTTCGCAAGTTCTGGAACAGCTTATGTCCCAGCATCCCTGATCCGCCCAGAATTAGGGTTTCCATATCGGGAACGTGGCCCATTCTGATCCAGCCCTTTCCTGGTCTCTAACTTTGTTCCGATCTGGATATTCGCGGGGTCCGGAGGGCGCTCCAGGGAGCTCGAGGGGCTTTCCCAGGCCGTGCCTTCGAGCGCCTGGTAGAACAGTTGAACCGTTTCTTCGGCGCGATCGTTGGACGTAGACCACGCTTCCACAAACTCGCGAGCCCGCAATGAATATCCTGCGTAAGTCCGCTGGTCCATATCGACACACTGCTGCAGGACCTTTAGCCACAATTCACGGTCCTCAAGCGGCAAACTCCATCCTGCTCCTCGCTCCGTCACATCCCGCCAGGGCGTCAGGTCGCTTAAAATCACGGGGCATCCTGCGGCCATCGCTTCCAGGATCACGTAACCAAAATTTTCACCTCGCGTCGGCAGCAAAAAAAAGTCGTAGCCGGCAGCGACCCTTGGGACGAGTTCGCGAGGAATCGTTCCGCAATAACGAACGATCACGTTATCCGGCAAAACCCCAGTTCCTTTTTGGCACTCTTCCCAATAGCTGGGATCATCCATGGGGCCGTATACATCGAATTCCACGTGCCCGATGAGACTGCCGAGCAATTCGATTGCAAACAGAATGTTTTTCACGCGCGAAATGCGGGAAATCAACAAGAACCGAGCCCCATCCGGCTTCGGCGATTTCGGCGGGCCTTTCGTTGCGCGGAGCCAATCGGGACTCGGCAAATCCCAGGCAACGTGAATATGCGGATCCCGCACGCTGGCAGCCTTGAGCTCAGCAGCAATATGCTCTTGCTCGAGTTCCGAGGAAGCCTGCCAAATCAGGCGGTCATAGAGCCCGGCGCGAAGTGCAGCGGCTCTATACAGCGACTTCCGCCATCGCTTGATTCCCAGCGCGCCCGGCGAAAACTCGCCACGCGGAACGAGAACCACGGCACAAGGGCGCAGCAAGCCCAGCTTCCGAAGACAGAGCGTCTTGATGACAAGCGTGGAAAAAAAACTGTTCAAGTAAATGATTTCGGGTTTTACGTCGAGGATCCGCCGCCGCAGGTGCCGGAACGATAAGTCTGCGGTGTACAGCACACGAGTTTTTCCGATGGTCATCCATTCGTTCGGGCGAATACCGGGATATGGGCTTGTATCGGTCAAATCGGTGTCGCGCGTGAACAGGAAGAGGTCGAACGTGTCTCCGATAGACTGCGCCAGGTTCGCCACCGCGGTCACAAGTCCCCCCGCCTTATAGCCGGGCAGGTACCAATCGGCGACGATGAATATTTTCGGACGCATTCAGAAGGACGCCTTCGGCTGCAACACAGTGCCGCGGATGAATTCCGCCAGCTTCCGCGTTTGTGCCTCCCATGTTTTGTATGCCGCCACATAGGCACGCGCGCGCTGGCCGGTCTTACATCTTTCTTCCGGATCGAGTGCCGCCACGTGCTCGATAAGCTGGCGCAAGGCTTGCGGAGTCTCTTCGCGCAAAAGATAAGTGAAGCTCCCGAACTCCTCCTCCACATGGCCAGTGCAGGTGGAAATAACCGGCACACCGGAAGCCAGGTACTCCATCATTTTCGAGGGGAAGGAGTACATTGTGTTCCGCGACTTCGTAATCCGCATATTGATCAGGAGGTTCGAGGAATCATAAATCTTGAGCACATCTCCAAACGGAAGCAGGCCGAGGAATTCGATCCGCGAATCGCGAGCCGCGGCCGCGCGAATTTGCCCTTCGAGCGGGCCGGTTCCGGCGATACGCAGCCGGAAACGTTTATCACCAAGCAAAGAAAAGGCTTCCAAGAGCACCGGCAGGCCGTTCGATTCGTTCAAGTATCCAGCCGCCGCGATCACAAAGAGATTTTCGGAATCCTTCTTTTTCTCGAACGCAACTTGTCTGCTGCTCCAATCGAGATGCACTCTGCGTACTCCACCTTCCAGGCGCAGGTGCGGCTTGCCGTCCAGGAAATCACGGGCGATGAGGTCGGACACAACGACATGGCCATCGAAATGGGGAATCAGCCGCCGGTGCATCCAGTAGTCCAGTTTCCAGAGCAGCGTCTTCGGTACCGTCTCTCCCGGCACGTTAATGTCGCAGAGCGAAACGATCGTTCTTGCGCGAATCAACCAAGCGCTCAAGAGGATGAATATCCCCGGTGGAACGGACAAGTTGTAGCAATAGACCACACGAAAAGGCTCCCGGCGATTCCGCCATCCCCAGCGCAACAGCTCGAAAACTGTCCCGATGCCGATGGTGATCTGCTTGAGCGGCGTGACATTGATAAATGGAACAAGCTTTATCGGAAGGCCCTCCCCTAGTGTCGCAGCGCCCCCGCCGAACCATCTCCGCCCCCTTTCGCCGTGCCGCCTTGATGCGACAGGCATCACCGAAATGATTGCCGAGGCGGGCAAGCCAGCGCTCCGTAAGCCGACGAGCAGTTCCTGCTGGTACATCTGGCCAGCCCGCGAAAAAGCAGAAGTGTGAAATCGCGGCTCATCGGGGACGATGGCTCCGACAAACGCCAGGGCAATACCGTCCCGATTTTCGTTGGGCAGTTCCACCTGCAATTCGATTTCTCCCCCTCTCCAATGCAAACGATTTCAGCGGGCCATCGCGCTTGCCTGAACAGGCGAAAATTCAAGCGGCTGTTGCGAGGACGCGAGGGCGCGCTGAATCCGGCCGGCGCCGGGTTCGCAGCCATAAAACCAGGGTTACCCAGAATGCCGTAAACCCTTCGCCCGATTGCAGAAGCTGGTTATTTGCGGGGAAATAAAACAACATGATCAGAAACTGCGAAAACATGGCCACGGCAAACGGGTTGGCCCCACCCAGCGTGTCGAGCCACGACCACGCGAACAGCCGCCCGATCAGATATACGATAAGAATCGTTCCAGGGAAGGAAACATCCGACGCAATCCAGGGATAGATTGAGGACCACAGTCCGTACGCGTCCCATCCATATTTCTCGATGCGAGCCGGATAGGTCTTTTTCATGATGCTCTCGTCGCCCGTCAGCCGAGCCGCTTGCCGGTACAGGAACATCGAATTTCCCACGCCATACATGGGGACGAAGGGCTCGTGGAGCGAAAGACTCAACGCGTAGTAGCCCGGAGTGAGATAAATATCGAGTCCCATGATCACGGCCGCCGGACCCGCGCTGAGTCCGCCAATCAGGAAATTTCCGGTATCCGCCGTTGCTCCGGTGGCCGGGAAATATCCCGTAACCACGGGTGAACCGGAGCGTCCCTCCATCGCCAGTCCGAAGAATGCGAAAAACAAAATGAACGCCAGTACGCTGCACAAGCCGAGAGCGAGAATCCGTCCGGGCTTCAATTGGAGCTTTCCCGCCTTGTATCCCGCGAAAACCATCCAGGGAACCAGCAAAACCGTGTCGGCAATCGCTTTGTTGGTGCCCATCGCAACAAACAAAGCGACGGTGCCCAACATTCCAGCAACCGCCAGCACACGCGTCATTCGTGTCAGCTGCGTCCAATAAAAAACCGTAAGCGGAAGCAGAAGTCCGATCAATGGGCCCGAAAAAATTCGCACGTACTCGACGATCGGCAGCCCCCTTGGCTGCTCCGAGAGAGACACCGTCCGCGAATATGCATCCCCCGTGTTGACGATCCCATCGACGACATCGGGTATGGCGTTGCCTGTCCGGGCGCGGCTCGTGGGCATGAGCAACAGCAGGCTGAGTGTCGCGCTCCAGAACAATAATTGCGGCGGCTTCCAGGTACCAAAGTATTGCTTGGGCTGGCCGGAGGCGGCGCGCCAATATCCCGCGAACAGAGCCAAATGAGCCAGCGCCAGAAACAGGTAGAGAGTCCATGGATTGTCCACCGGGTATTCAAACGGCCCGGCCACAAAAAACAGCACAGTCCCGGTGAGATAAGCCAAAAAGAAAACAATCGGGAACATACGAACCCATCGGGAGAACTGTTTGTGCGGGGGTCTTTGGCGCATGACATTTTGCATCGCTATACGCCCACCCAGCCAAAGCGCTTCCTCAGGGAGGCGGTTGCCGCTTTCAGTTCGTGAAATGTTGCCGCGTCGAAAGCCCAGAACAATGCAGGAGGCATATGCAGATAGAAAACGCAAGAACCGATCAGCGCGAGAAGATTGACAAATTGCCCTAGAAACACCGCGGCAGCGAGCCCCCCGATGCCGAAGTGCAGGTATCCCGGCACTGCCACGGCGAGCAGCACGGCCAATCCCAGTAGATTCGAGGCAATGCCCAGTCTCGGATGTGACGCGGCACGCAGACCCTGCTCGAGCGTTTGCCCCATGCCCCAGAATCCGCTCGCGCCGATCAGAAAATGCGTTGCGGTGGTAGCCAAGAGAAATTCAGGGCCCACCAGGACCCGTATGACCCACGACGCCAGTGCGATCGTCAGGATCGCCATGCCGGCAAGGGCCACCTGGGCCAAGCGGAAATGGCGTGCCAGAGTTTCCAGAGCGCGGCCGTGGTCGGCCTCTCCTGCCACCGCCGCAAAGCCCACTTGCACGAAGGGATTGACGATGCCGACTTGACCCATGGCGATCGCCTGCGCCACCGCATAAGCCCCGATTGCCGCCGCCGGAGCCAGGCGCACGAGCAAGACCATGTCGGCACGGAGAAGTGCCAGGCCTGCCAGAGCTGGAATATAGAAGCTGAACCCTCGCCGGAGCAGCCGGGAAGCCATCGGCCAGGTTGGACGTACTCTCAAAACCCGTGGCCAGTCCAGTGCGACTCGCAGAACAGCTGCCGATATCACCCCGGCCAGAATGGCTACAGCAAACGCCTGCGGCGAGTTGCGATGCGCCGGCAAGATCGCGCATACGATGGCCAGGAGATAGATCAATCCCGGCATGATCTGAAATAGACTGAAACTTCCGAACCGGCCTCTGCCTTGATCAATGCCCACGAGCGAAACCGTCACGTAGGTTGCGGGCAGGTAGAGCGCGAACCATCTCGCCGAAGCCAGCAGATAGAGTTTGTCGGCAGGCAGGAAGAAGCGAAGCGCCATTGCCAGCAGCACCATCTCCACGCCCCCGAGGAGAGCGGCTACCCAAAACGAAGTGGCCACCAATACCGGAGATGCTTCGCGACTTTTGCTGCTTTCAATCACCACACTCCTGGAGAATTCGAACTCTCCCCATGAAATCAACATCATGGGCATGAATACGATGATCGCCAATTCTCCGCGCCCGGCGGGCCCGAGAAGGCGTGCCGCGAGGACGCCGGAGACTGCGCCGAAGCAGCGCACCGCGACCGTCGCTGCCATCGTCTGCGCATAGGCCCTCCTGTTCGAGAATCGCGCGGGAACCCGGGCGATAGCCAGGGCAGAATCCGCGTGCAGGGTCTCCAGATTCTCAAAAGAAGACACAGTCATTTCCCCGCTTGGATCTAGGAAGAACCATGCTGTGGCACGTCAAATAGGTTCCAAACCGCGAGTACGCGCCCCGGCGACACCTCGTCATCGGGAATAGAAAGTTCAGAACGCGGAAAACAAAATGGCGGCTTCGTTAGGTTGAGCAAGCGGAAATCGCCGGACAGAATATCTGCATTAAAATCCGTGCCAGCATCGTTGGTTGCAATCATCGTGCAGACGCCACTCGCGCGCATGTTTCGAATCAACGCCCAAATGTCGGCGAAGGACAAATGGAAGAACACCTCACGGCATAGAATCGTGTCCGCGGGCGGAAGGGGATCGGTCGTCGCGTCAAGAGCATAGAAAGTCCGGTTCGCCGAGCCATAGTTCCGAATATTCTGGTCAATGACGCACGGGGCGACGTCCACACCGATGTAACGGCAGTCGAGTTCGAGTTGGCGCATCCAGTTGAAATCGCCGCACCCCACGTCCAGAATGGTTTTCGTGTTGAGGCGAGCGAGCAACTCGGGCAAGCGCAGCCGAATCGTCCTCGTGTTCTCGAGATCCGAGCCGAGCCCCGAGAGAGAGCCGTCCGCCCGGCCCGCCAGCCACACTCGATTCCGATAAATCGCCGAAAAGCGTTCCCTGAGCGTTTGCTCCTGGAGATGTTTGACGTTTTGTCCCCTGGCAGCGCGGAACGCAAGGTACGCTCCATTCATGCCGCTCTTTAGAAGGAGGTGGCGGACCACCTCTTTTGCATTGCGCTCGATCTGCATGTCAGTTACGGCTGCTTCGATATCACGCTCAACTCCACCCTTGCCTCACGCTCGCCCGGGAAGCCCCGATTTCAGTGTCGCGAAGACTTTCTCTGCAAGCACCTTGCGCGGATCCCGAACATCCGTCTCCTGCCAACCTTTCGAGCCCAAAATCCAAATCGCGCAAAGAGCGGATGCAGCAAGTGTGCCGGTGGCGATGATCCATGAGCGCGGCGGATAGCTCCTCTTTTCAGGAACCTCGGCCGGGTCAAGAACCTTGATGCTGGGCGTTTCCTTGGCTTCTTCCACTTTGGCGAGCTCGTACTGCTCGGTCAGCAACTCGTAGATCGTTTCCTGGATCTTCGCGCGGCGGTAATAATCCGCATACCGGGCACCGAGCAAAGGCAGTTTGCGAAGCGAAGGGTAGGGCATTCCACCGGACGGATCTGCTGCCGTCGTAGCGCTATGTTCAGCGTCGCCGTCTTGCCCGGAGAGTTTGTGGAGTTCCTTGCGTAATTCCCCAACACGCGCATTCAACGCGCGGATGCGCGCGTTGTTCTCGGAATAGATTTGCCGGAGTCCCTCAAGTTCCGATTCGGCGGCGATCATCTGCCCGGCCAGAGTTCCGGCCGCCTCCAGCATTGCTTTTCCTTGCTGCTGTATATCCAGCGTGTTGTTCTTGCTGGAGAATTGGGCGAGCTGCATATCCGCATCGTCCAAATCCTGTTTGACCGCTCGAAGTCGCTCTTCGAGGAATACGCGCTCGCGGTGGGCCGAAGAAGTGGAGAGCTGTGAAACCGTCGAGTTCAGTTCCTCGACATACGCATTCGCGAGCTCGGCGGCCCGCGCGGGACTCTTGTCCGTCACGCCAATCGTAATAATGCCGCTCTTGCGTTCTTCCTGAATGGAGGTGTTCTCTCCCAATTTCTTGCGCGCATCCTGCTGATACCGTTTCCCGTATACCTTTTTCAAATCGAACTGCTGTATCAGGCGATTTTGGACCGTCTCGCTTTCGAGGACGCCAACGAAAAGCGCCCCCGAGCTTTTCATTCCGAGCAGGTCGCCGGCCACCGCTCCCAGCCCGTTGCCCGCTCTTTGCGCTATTCCCGCGAGCATCATCATGCTGGACGCGGACTGCGTATCCGGCGGCATGAGCCGCGTGGTAGTCGTGTAGCGCTTGGGAATCAGGAATGCGATCAAAATGGCCACCATGAATCCGATCGTCGAAACTCGAAAGAGCAGACGGCGTTCCTCCCACAGCACGTCGAGCCGTTCCGTAAATCCCTTCCTCCTCGCGGGAAACTGGCCTGGCTCTTCATGGGCCTCAAAATTTTCCGTGGGCAGTTCGGTCTCGGCTTCGCGCTGCTGTTGAGCGAAAGTGTGCGTCATTTCCAGGCGCCCCAATGCCCCATTTGCGCAGAAAAACCCATTTCCAGAAGAGCGGTAACATTTTGCTGAGAGCCCTTGAACAAAATGGGATAGCGGGAAATGTGTTCGTATTGCAGCTGGGTCTTTAGGTAAAGACCGGACTTCCAATACGTTTCGTTTCTCACGCTGTAGTCCTGCCAGGCGCCCCCGCCAGGAATGAAGGCATTGGCAACGGAACTGTTTTTATAGACGAGCTGCCATTCGTTTCTGGCCGATGCCCAATAGGTGAGCCAACCCTGGTAAGCCAGACCCATCCGTCCCACGACATTGCCGATCAGATAGCCGTTGTTGGTGTAGCCATCTCGATAGCCAAAGTTCCAGTAGTTCAGATTTCCCGTGTTGCCCGCGCCATTGGGGAAAACTACAGGAGATTCCGTGTTCGCCGTTTCGACATGAAGATCGAGTTTGGGTATCCCTGGGAAGTGGGTGATGTAAATTCCAGGACGATAAGCACTTCTTGTAGGGACTGTGAAGGCGAGAGGATCGTCATCTGTGTACCAATCGCCATAAAAGACAATATAGTTTCGAACCTTGGGAACGTAGAAGGTCCAATCGAAGTCTGCGTGACTGTCGCCCGGCGTTGAACCACCCGAGGTGCTGCTTTTATGAAGGCCGAAAAAGCTGTAAAAGAAATTGCTGGGGGTAAGCGGGTCTGCCCCAACGCCCACGCCTCCGATGGTTACCGTGCGCCCATACCCGAACTCAAGGTTCGGTAAAGGCTTGAAGTTTATTTTATTTCCATAGATGAAGGGGTGGCGGACGAAAGTACCACCCTCCAAACGGCCAATGAATTGGTCAACGCGCGCGGGGCCCAAATACTTGAGGAAGCCGGGCAATCGGGTAGGTTCGGAATTCACGAGGCGAACCATATCGACCGGTTCGGCGTTGTCGCTCCACAACAGCGATCCACCCGGGCCCGGCCCCCAAGACAAGCTTTGCTTGCCAACTAGAATCTGCCAATTGTCTAAATTTACGGCCGCGTACGCATCGAGCAACCGCGGCCGGTTGATTGCAGCCACGGGAGTGGCCGGAGGTTCGGGCACTAGATCTCGAAGTGCGATGATGCCGCGGACTGCGTCGGATGGAGGAGGAGCTTCGGCCGCGTGCTGATACTCCGCGCGCACATAGATGGCAATCGGTCCGATCGCGGCGCGGAACGCCTCGCCGGCCTGCCCATTCGTGCCGCGCTCGAACGGCCGACCAAAATCGTAAGAAACAGTTTGACCAAAGTGAAACCCATCCGTCAGAGCGGGCCCGCTAATCGACACGGCACGAACGTAAACCGATTCGAGGTTTGCCGTCATGTTGCGCCCGCCGCTGAGAAGCTCCGTCTCGTATGAAAATTCGCGTCGCAACCGATCCACGAGCGCACTTGCCCCAATAGCGGACTGGCCGTCCTGCAATCCTTCGCCTGCTTCTTCAATCAGACGGGCGCACTCCATCCGGGTCCAAGGTCGCAGCCCTGCAACGGAAGTATGGATGTAACCGAGTCCGGCTAATCGATCTAATGCTGGATACACCCAGCTATCGAGTGGAACGAAACTCGTTCCCATTCTTTTCCGCGGCCTGCTTTCTTCCAGATAATCGAGGGATTCAACGAACGTATTCCATGTTGAGCCGCCCAGCTCTGGGTCGTGATGCCGGCGATAGGTCACCTCTCCCGAAAGCCATCCGATGGCGCTGCCAATCAGAACATCGGAAGGGAAATGCTGTTTGGCCGTCAGACGGGAAACGCTTACGGCGGATGCGATGCCGTACGCCAGGACCTCTGTAAGGGGGCTCGGATATTCATGCGCAATAACGCTGGCGATGGACCATGCCGCCGCGGAATGTTCGGATGGAAAGCTGTCGCCGCCCTTCCAAAAGCCGCCTCGATAGTCATCCTGCAGAGGACGCTCTCGTTGAAACGAATACTTCAAGGCGTAAACCACCGCCAGACTGTTGACCGCCGCTTCACCGGCCAGGAATCCCGTCTCGCTCTTGTGATCGTCATGGCTCATTTGGCCCCAGAGGTAAATTCCCCCTGCCAGTCCTCCCATCGCGCCAAGCCCGTAGTTCGCGAAATCGTTGGTTCTTTTTATCCGGCTCGGGGAATTGGAGAGGTGCTTTGAGAACTCTGTGTCGGTTGCAAGTGTCCCGGCGGTTGCCAGGCCCAAAGGCAGAAGCCATTCGGCATCCTCAAGACGGAGTTGACCAGGACTCTTCCAAATTCCCTCTTGGTCCCGCAGAAAACGCGCCAGCAGATGCCAGCGCAGCGAATTATCGTAATCTGGCGTTTGCGTGGCAGGGGCGTCGGCATTGCGTCCAGCGTCCGAATTGGTTTGGGGTTTGGAATTGGAAGTTGACCGGACATCATTCTGTTGCCCCTCAGCAACGCCACGAGCCCACTGTGCTTTCGGCTTGGCGTAGCACTCCTTGTTCCCGCCTGCCAAGGTCATCAGCGACAAGCATCCAACAACAAGTGCCATACGCATCTGACTCATATCGCTGGTTTGTGCTACTTTGCTGCAATGTAAGCCGTTAAAGCGACGGACGAGGCTACCTGCGCGAGCAAAAGAATGTTTTGCCAAGGAATGTTGCCCGCAAGAGCCTTTTCCGGTACTACAACGATGTCCCCCGGCTGCAGTGCGGCCGCCAGCGAATCCCCACTCCACAAGCCGCCCTTGGCTCCGATCACACTTCCGTCAGCTCGAATTACGAAGATTCGCTTCTTGTTGGCCAGGGGCGTCGGCCCCCCGGCCCGGCTGAGATACCAACTCGCACTCCTACCCGGACGGTAAGAAAGCGCTGTGGGATTAAACGCTTGGCCGGAAACCATAACGTAGCCGGGTCTCTTGGGGATCACCAGCGTGTCTCCGGCGCGGACCTCGATATCCGCGGAGGTATTCTTCCATCGCTCAATATCCGAAGATATCCTGATGGATACGCGTCCCACCGGCGGGTTCGCAGTCAATTGGTCGATGCTGGATTTCCACTGCTGCAAGGCAAGCTCTTTCGCCAATTTCTGCTTGGGATCACCATCCGGCGAAAGTTCCACGGCATCCTGCGCCTGTTTCAGACGAAGAAGCATCGCGTCTTGTTCCTTGGCTTCCAGTTCGCGCACTTCGGTTCTTTCGAGTACGGCGCCATACGGATAAGCGTCTGATTCAAACCCTCCGGCTCGCTCGAGAACCGAGCTGAGCCGCTCGCCAGGATTGATTCCGTACGTCCCAGGATGTTGCGCTTCGCCGTCGATGTGAACGACCGCCCTCAGATCGGTCCATCCGCGTACCCGCCGAATCGTAAGGACATCGCCGTCGCGCAATCGCTTGTCATTTGCGGGATCTCCTGCCATCGCTGCGGCGAGTTGGATGTCTGCATGCGTCGCGATCAGCGGGCCCGTGCTGGACGCCTGATACTGCGTGAGGTCTGCGCTCTTCTTGTCGGCGCCGCGATTCAACCCTCCCGCGATCTGTATCAGGTCCGATACGTGCAGATTTCCAGTCAGCAAGTACCGCCCCGGATGGACCACTTCGCCGCCGACGAGTACGGAAGGAGGATTCACGTGGTATAGATTTTGCTGGATCAAAACGCGATCCCGCGGCTCGAGAAGTATGTTGTTGGCCGCGTCGCCTTCCAATGCTTCCTTTACCCGCACGCTCAGAATCTTTAGAGAGCCATCGGGCATCACCCGGATGATTTGCGCCGAGTCCATCGAAGCGTCCCAATTCAATCCGCCCGATAGCTCGATGGCGTCGCGAAAGCGAATCTGGCCGGGGGGTTCGAATGTTCCCGGTCGCCGCACGGCCCCGGCCACCGAAACCGTCGGCGGATTCTCGAGTTCAAACCGATTGAAAATGCGCACGGTATCGAGGGCCTGAAGCACGGGCGAGGCTGAAGGATTGGATAGCGCCGCGCTGAGATCGAAGCTTTCCACACTGGGATGGAAGTCGGGTGGATTCAAGCGGATGATCTCGGCATAGTTCAGGGCCGGCTCGGGCAACACGTCGTTGTAAGACGAAATCAGATCCGTCAGCTTCATGCCCGGCTTGTATGCGTAGCGTCCCGCGCGCAGCACATGGCCTTCGAGATAAATGGCGTCTTGATTGAACTGGGCGATTGGAAAGATGTGAATCTCGTCGCGATCTCGGATGGCGAAGGACGACAATTGCGCCTCAATTCCCGCCGGATCGGTCGCGGCCGAAATCTCAAGACTCAGCATCGTGCGCTTCTCGTGAGCCTCCAGGCGTTGCACTTCGATGTGGCTGAGGGCCGCGGTGGGCAGAATCCCGCCCGCCATTTCGAGCGCCTGCGCGAGCGTATTTTCCTTGCGCAATTCGTAAATTGCGGGCCGGCGAACCATGCCATCCACCCGAATCTGCGATCCCACTGGAGGCACCAGCAATGTGTCCCCCGGCTCGAGGCGCTGGATGCCTGTGCGAACTCCGCGCAACAACAGGTCGTACAAATCCACTTCCTGCACCAGCGCGGTTCCCCGATAGTGCTTCACAATGCGCATGGAACCGTCCGCCGTCGGTCCGCCCGCTGTCAGCAGCGCGTTCAGCGGTGTCGAAAGCGAACTCACGTCGTATGCGCCGGCTCGCTTTACGTCTCCCACCACGTACACTCGAACCCTCCGCAGCCGCGACAATGAAACATCCGCCGCAACATCCCGGAATTGTGTGCGCAACAAACGCTGCACCGTCTGCTGAACGTCAGACAGCGTTTGGCCGTTCACCAGTACCGGACCAACTTCCGGCAGAGAAAGGCGCCCTTCATGATCCACCGTG
>Ga0307475_10001075_pt1 | contig 16376 bp, 11 predicted proteins | sample atmos_gasesECM1C_FD_203317 | JGI IMG/M metagenome (GOLD analysis project Ga0307475, IMG submission 203317) | Hardwood forest soil microbial communities from Morgan-Monroe State Forest, Indiana, United States - atmos_gasesECM1C_515 | ecosystem: Environmental > Terrestrial > Soil > Temperate... | reverse complement strand
GGCAAAACATGGACCAGCATTCGAGGCGCTCCGGGCGGCGATGATTATCAAAACATTTGGATCAACCCCATCGACCCCAAAATCATTCTTCTCGTTTCCGACCAAGGTGCTATCGTCACCGTCAATGCCGGCGAATCCTGGAGTTCCTGGTACAACCAGCCGACCGCGCAGCTTTATCACGCAAGCGTCACCAACACTTTTCCTTATCGTGTCTGCGCCGGCCAGCAGGAGAGCGGCTCAGTCTGCATCTCGAGCCGTGGCAACGACGGCTCCGTCACCGAGCGAGACTGGCATCCAGTCGGGGCAATTGAATATGCTTATGTCGCTCCCGACCCGCTCGATCCCAACATCATCTATGGCGGGGGCAGAAGCGAGGTCTCCAAATATCACTGGGACACCGGCCAAATCCAGGACGTCACGCCCATTCCCATCAAAGGCGAAAAATTCCGCGCCAATCGCACCCAGCCAACCATGTTCTCGCCTGTCGATCCCCACACGCTGTACTACACCACCAACATCCTCTTCAAGACCACCGATGGCGGAGAAAACTGGCAAATCATCAGCCCTGACCTCGCCCGCACGCACACCGGAATTCCCGCCAGCCTCGGAAAACTCGCCGACAAAGATCCCAAGGCCGACAAGCCCCAGGGCGTCATCTATTCGCTCGCGCCCTCTTTCAGGACCATCACCACACTCTGGGCTGGAACCGACGACGGCCTGATCTGGGTGACTCGCGACGGCGGGAAAAATTGGAAGGACATCACCCCGCCCGAGCTCACTCCCTGGAGCAAAGTCACGCAGCTCGATGCCTCGCGCTTCGACGACGACACCGTTTACGCCTCCGTCAGCCGCTTCCGCATTGACGATCTCCGCCCCTACATCTACCGCACCCACGACGGCGGCAAGTCGTGGCAGAAAATCTCGAGCGGCCTCCCCGACGACGCGCCCGTTGACACTGTGCGCGCCGACCCTGTCCGCAAGGGGCTGCTATTCGCCGGCACCGAAACCAGCGTCTGGGTTTCTTTCGACGACGGCGACCACTGGCAATCGCTGCAGCTAAATCTGCCCCACACCTCCATGCGCGATCTGTGGATTCACGATAGCGACCTGATCGTCGCCACCCACGGCCGCTCCTTCTGGATCCTCGACGACATCACCCCACTCCGCCAAATCGACAAGGACACCGCGGACACCGTCGCGCATCTCTTCAAGCCTGCGCCGGCTTATCGCGTCCGACGCAGCACGTACACCGATACTCCCATCCCGCCTGATGAGCCTCTCGGCCAGAATCCTCCTGCGGGCGCAATCCTCGATTATTTCCTCGGGCCGGCACCGGCCTCGACGGTCTTCCTGGACATCAGCGACGCACAAGGCCACCTCGTCCGGCGCTTTTGTACTCTATGCACGCCTGATGTCACAATGGAGGAACTTGAAAAGCAGCACGTCCCTCTCTATTGGGCTCGCATGCCGAAGCTTCTCCCTACCGAGCCCGGCATGCATCGCTGGGTGTGGGACCTGCACTACCGTGCGCCCAGATCCACACGCCACGAGTTTCCGATATCCGCCGTTCCGGGCGACACACCTCGCGTGCCGCAGGGCCCTCACGCGCTCCCCGGCGAATACACCGTTCGGCTGATTGTGGATTACGGCAAGCCAACTCAATCGGGGGACCCGCCCACTCAACGCGCGTTTGATGTCATTAAGTCCAGTTCGGTCACAATCAAGATGGACCCGCGTGTGAAGGCCTCGCGTGCGGACCTTGAGGCCATGTTCAAGCTTCAAACGCGCCTTGCGCAGTTGATGACTGCCACCTCCGACGCCATCCTGCAAGCTCGTTCAATCCGTGAGCAACTTGAAAAACTCATTCCCCGGGCGAGCGGCCCGATAAGCGATGCCATCAAAGCGCTCGACAAGAAAATCTCCGCCATCCTCGATGGCTCAGCCGAGACCGCCGCCGCAAAACCACCCGAGAAAAATCTCAAAGCCATAAACGACGATATATACACTCTCTACGCCGCCGTTGATCGTGCCGACGCCGCGCCCACACCCGCCCAGGAAAAAGCCGCCGCCGCAATCGAGGCCGATCTCCCGCCTGTCATCAAGCGCTGGGAGGAGCTCAAATCCTCCGATCTCGCCGCTCTCAATCGCCAGCTTAAAGCCGCGACGCTCCCGGAAATCCGCAACGAAATAGACACCCACCTGGAGGAGCAGCCGGCAGAGGATTTGGAATAGCAGCGCTCCGGAGGCTATTAAGTCTGGTGACCGCCTGAACTCCAGTGCGCGAAGCGCTGAAGTTCCCGCCCGGTATGCGCTATACTTAAAGTTCTTTGCTTACCCTAAATAACATCTCCATGCGCTTCGGCGCCAAGATTCTCTTCGAGGATGTCACTTGCACGTTTCCCTCGGGGCGCCGCTACGCCATTTCCGGCCCCAACGGCGCCGGCAAATCCACGCTGATGAAAATCCTCACCGGCGAAATCGAGCCGTCGAAAGGCTCAGTCACGCGCCCGAAAAAACTCGGCGTCCTCAGCCAGGATCAATTCGCTTTCGACGAGTACAGTGTCATGGACACAGTCATCATGGGCAACTCGATCCTTTGGAAGGCGCTGGTCGAGCGCGACGCCCTGCACGCCAAGCCGCACGACTCGCTCACCGATAAGGACGGCCTGCGTCTCGCGGAGCTCGAAGCCATTGTCGGCGACGAAGGTGGTTACACCGCAGAAGCCGACGCCGGAGTCCTCCTCGATGGCCTCGATCTCGACGAATCGCTGCACTATCGCAAGATGCGCGAGTTGCAGGGCGGCCAGAAAGTCCGCGTCCTTCTGGCTCAGGCGCTTTTCGGCAGCCCGCCGGCGCTGCTCCTCGACGAGCCGACGAACCACCTCGACCTCGATTCCGTCCACTGGCTGCAGGATTATCTCTGCGAGTACGAAGGCGTCCTGATCGTCATCTCGCACGACCGCCATTTTCTCAATAGCGTTTGCACCCACACTGCCGACATCGACTATCAAACCGTCATTATGTACAACGGCGGCTACGACGACATGGTCGTCGCGAAAACGTCCATCCGCTCACGCATCGAATCCGAAAACGCCCAGCGCGAAAAGAAAATCGCGCAATTAAACGAATTCATCGCGCGATTTTCCGCCGGCACCCGCTCCGCGCAGGCCACATCGCGAAAAAAAGAAGTCGAGCGCCTGCAAACCGCCGAGCTGGCCAAATCCAATATCGCGCGGCCCTTCATCCGCTTCCAAATGGACCAGCACTCCGGCCGCCACCCGCTCGAAATCAAGAGCATCGCCAAGTCCTATGACGGCGTGAAAGTGATTCGCCCGTTCACGGCCAGCGTCGCGCGCGGAGAGAAAATTGCACTCATGGGCCGCAACGGCGTGGGAAAATCCACGCTACTGAAATCACTCATTCGCAACGCGCCCGGCTTCATCGAAGATGCTGAAAAACAATTCCCTGTGGATGGCGGCGCGGTCATCTGGGGTCACAACGTGGCCGCGGGATATTTCGCGCAGGACCACTCCGAGTCCATCGTCAAGGGCACCACTGCCATTGAATGGCTGCACCAGTGGAAACCGCAGGCCACCCAGGAAGAGCTCCGCGGCTTGCTCGGCCAGATGCTGTTCAGCGGTGAAGAAGCGCTCAAGCCCACGCGCGCTCTTTCCGGCGGCGAAGCAGCCCGCCTGATTTTCTGCCGCCTAATGCTGCAGAGGCCGAACGTGCTGGTGCTCGACGAGCCCACCAACCACCTCGACCTCGAATCCATCAACGCGCTGAACATCTCGCTGCAGCGCTATGACGGCACCGTCCTCTTCGTCACCCACGATTACGACGTGATCGACGAAGTCGCCACGCGCATCTGGCATTTCCACGGGGGACGGATCGAAGATTTCAAGGGCACCTACGCCGAATATTTGATGTACACGGAAGAAAAAACCGCAATCCAACCCGCAAGAAAATCTTAGCGCTCACGCCAACTGCCCCACGCGTGGATTGCTGCGCGGCTCTTGAACTTATTTCTGCGATGGCCTTCGTCAGGGCGCGACTTTAGTCGTGCCGTAACTAGGGACCATTCAACGCGGCTTTAGCCGCTGAGGGCCGCTCTAGTTCAACAAAAACTTCTCCAGAAACAGAATCTCTGCATAAAACTGGAAATCCTGGTTCTGCTTTTTCTTGAACCCGTGCCCCTCACCCCTGGCCATCAGGTACCACACCGGCGTGCCCTGCTTCTTCAGCGCCGCCACGATCTGGTCCGACTCGCTCACCGGAACGCGCGGATCGTTCTTTCCCGCGATCACAAACATCGGCTTGCGAATTTTCTCGATGTTGTTCATAGGCGCGATTTTCTCCAGGAACTCCCGCATCTTGGGATCGCGCTCATCTCCATACTCGACGCGCCGCAAGTCCCTTCGGTACGCCTCCGTGTGCTCGAGAAAGGTCACCAGATTCGAGATTCCCACCACGTCAATCGAGCAGCGGATCCGGTCGCTGTAAAACGTCGAAACCGCCAGCGTCATGTGCCCGCCATAGCTTCCGCCCATCACCGCCACACGATCTGGATCCAGATCCGCTCGCGTCGCGATCCAATCGAACAGCGCGTTGATGTCCTTGTAGGTGTCCTCTCGCAGAAAACCATTGTCGAGCAGTGAGAAAGTCTTCCCGTATCCCGTCGAGCCGCGCACATTCGGAAAAATCACCGCGATTCCCTTCTCATTCACGAAATAATTCAACCGGCCCAGAAAACCAGGATGCGATTGGCCCTCCGGCCCGCCGTGAATGTCGACCAGCACCGGCCGTTTCCCGGTAAACTTCGCGGGCGGCCGGTACAGAAATCCCGAAATCATTTTCCCGTCGAAGCTTTTCCAATGTACCAGCTCCGCTTCAGGGAAATCCGAAGTATTCATGGCGCTCTCGCTCGTAGTCCATCGCTCCACTTTTCCCGTTGCCATGTCCAGCGAGTAGCAGTCGGACTGCGCACGCGCTGAATCCAACACCAGACCCAGGTCGCGCCCATTCCGGTGCCACTGAATATCGTCAATCAAGCCCACGGGCAGCTTAGGGACCGCTTTCTCCTTCCCGCTCGCCGTATCGAGCAGGTGCAGCTTGCCGACGCCGTCTTCGTTGGCCACAAACGCAATCATCTTTCCGTCGTGTGAAAGATCAAATTTAGTTACGTCCCACGGGATGTTGCCGGTCAGAACTTTCGTTTGCTTGCTCGCAAGATCAAGATAGGCGAGCCGCTGAAATTCGGAGTTCTTGTCCGTGGCCAGGTAGATTCCTTTGCCGTCCTTACTGAATTTAGCGTTCCCGTAAGCGATCTTTTCTTTCGCATCCCGCGGCGTCAGCGCTGTCTTATCTCCCGTCGCGGTGTCCACTAGCCACAAATACGTCTCATTGATCGAGATGCCTTCCTGCAGCAGAATTTTCTTGTCATCTGGCGACCAATCGAGCGGCTCCCAGCCTCCACCATCGAGCTTCCCGAGCAAGCGATCGGTCTTTGGGTCCGCGGGATTGATCACCCACAGGTCGGTGTCCTTCCCCGTTCGCCGCGTGGACATGTACGCCACCCGGTTTCCGCCAGTTGACCACACCCCAAAGAGGTTTCGCGATTTCCCGTCCGTCAGAAGTGTGATGACGCGCGTGGCAATATCGTAGCGATAGAGCTGATACCACTCGCCCCCGCCCGTGTCTTTCATGAACACGATGTAATCGCCGCCATGCGGATGGAATTGCCCGCCTGCCACGCTATCCGTGAAAAACGTTAATTGCGTCCGCGCCCCGCCCGGCATGTTCACCAGATGAAGCTGCGCTGTGTCGCCAAATCGCGTGGCAATCAGCATTTGCCGGTTCTCAGGATTCCAATCGCGCAGCACCGCCGTCCGGTAATTGCCGTACTGCCCGGCCGTCTCAGCCAGCGCCGGCGGAATCTGCGGCACTCCGTCCACCACTAGATTTTCCGGCGCCTGAACGCTATCCGTTTGCGCCCGAACCACCACCATCGCGCCAACGATCAAAATTACTTCAAACAGTAATCGCCTCATTGCTATTGGTCTCCGCCCCTGCCCCTGGGGCGTCCCTTCTTACATAAGTTTCTGCCGCCAAGCAAGCCTGCCCGCGTCTTGCCTTCTGCAGCGCCGGCATCCTGCCGGCTCTTTTGACTTTTGCTCTTCTTTGTAGCTCACGTCACGTCCCGACCGCCTCTGTCGGGACTGACGTGAGGGTTTTGTTATCGGGGCTTAGCAGTGCCCGTCTCTTCTCTGAAATCGAATACTTCGAATCTGCACTCGGTCCCGCGAGCGCACTTCTCCCCAGCCGTCGGAAATCGCAGCCCGTTCCAAACTAAAACCAGTCGCTGCGATAAGCGATCCACCAACTCACGTACATGATCGGAATCGTTGCGCCCAGCGCCCACCAGAATGGGAATACCAAATCAGCGGTCAACCCCAGGATGGTAAAAGTCCCCCAGAAGATTTTCTTCTCCATTCCTCAATTCTACGCCTCCGCTCTTCCTCGGCCGCCGCCCCTTGACCTGTGTGCGACCGAACGGTCATCCGGGACTGGCTGGCGCGGCGCCCACCAGTCTAGGAAGTCCCCCCGCCATGGCGCCGCAGGGCTTGCCGGAGTCCTGTTCAGAGGAGGCGACTCAGGCAATCCCCTGGTCCTTCTTTATCGCTGACCTCAGCGAATTACGTCAGAAATGCGCACGCCCGGAGAGAAACATCTCTCCGGGCCGCACGCATTCAGGTTTTGCCACGAAAGACTTGCCTTAGTGGCTGAAAGTGATGACGCCGAATGTGCCGCTACCGTAGTTGTTGTTGCCGGCGGTAAAGAAGAGTTGATTGGGGTTGCCATTCGAGCCAGCCACGCCACCTTGGCCGAACTGAATGGCCCAGACATCGTCGATCTCGATGGCCTTCCCGCTCGCGTCTCGGAGCGGGCCGAGGAAAGCGCCGCTCCTTGGATCAAAGGCGTTGATGCGCCCGTGAGGAGTATTATTGGTGATGAGAAGCGCGTTGCTCATGGGCCCAAAGTCGGCAGGCGCCAGCGCGACGCCCCAGGGCGAATGGAGAGGGCCGTTCAGGGCAAAGTGAGACACCAGACCCCCCCCTGGGGTGAAGGAGTCCACAAAACCGCTCTGCGCTTTATCGAGGGCAGTATAGGTGACCCAAATCGTTTCTGTACCATCCGCTGCGGTGATCGTCTGGATCCCATAAGGCGCAAATTTCTGCGGGATTTTTGGATCGACAAAAGCATTCGAACCTAGATTGGCCGGTTGGAAATTGGAATTGAATACGTCGATCCTCCGGTTTGGCCCGTCATCGGCCGCGTATAGAAGTTTTTGCCCGTCGTTCGTGGCGATAGCAAGCCCCGTGTACGTCGCGCCGACGGACGATCTGTCGGCGGGGGTGGGTGTGGCGGTGCTGGCGCCCGTGGGGCTAATGCCGCCAACAGCCGGGTTCCATCCGACGATCGTGCCATCCTGAGTGGCGAAGATGAAAAGAGAATTCGCGGAGGCCTGCACTCCCGTAATCGGATTGACCCCCGAAATCGTGAAAGCCGAGACCCCCTTGGGAGTCTCCGGTGCGACGACTCCCGTCGGTGTCCCCGGCCCGCCGGAGACCGACGGGATGGTCACGACGAGGCCTACCGGACTAGCCGTGACTCCATTCGTGTTGCTAATGGAATAAAGCGTGGAGACTCCCGTAGCGTTGTCACTCACCCAGAACGGGCTTGTTCCCGCGGAAACGAGACCCCAGCCGTTCACGAGATGCTGGTCTTGAACGGTGCCGCCTGCGCCGGAGTTGGTGACGAGATCGGTGCGCGTGTACTGCGCGAAGGTCAAACCAGGAAGCAGAACTGCCAACGCAAAGACTGCTACAGCTTTTATTGGTAATCTCATTTTCTTTTTTTCCCTCACATAAATTGAAATTACAGGTTGAATTCATGGGAGCCTTGGCAGCTCCCGATCAAGGGATGGACTGCATCCGTGGACTTCTAAACGCTGGCCAGTTCGATGCGAGACGGTCTGTCCCGGTTGCAACAAAAAACGAAATTTTAATGCGCAATACTTGAACCTGCCCCAATGTCGCAGGTATTTCTCCGTCCGGCTCCCTACCACAGCCTGTGTGTGGTCAGAACTTACGTGTGTGCGGCCAGACACCCATAGGCAGTTCGCCGGGCAAGTAATTCATCTCACGGGGGTGGGCTCTTTGCCCGCCCCGCTTTTCTTTCCTCCTGATTGCGGCGAACTGACGGCGCGCTTGCGGTAGATTGCCGCTCCTGGCGGACTCAACTTCAGACTTCTAACCTTGAGACTTCAAAAATTCACCGCACCGTTCGCTTGCGCTGTGCCTCTCTTCATGCCACGCTAAGTATGGAGATTTGTGTGATGACTGTCGGCAACGTTTCATTACCTGGGCAAATGCGCTCAAGGTCGCATTTCCATAACCGAGGCCCTGCTTTTGATCCTCTAGAATCCAGCGTCCACCCTCCAGCCCATAAAAAGGTGAAGAAAAGGCTAATCGCAACGGTACACAATTCAGAAATCTCCCTAACTTATTCAAAACACAATGCATTAGCATTTTCTAATCGCAACACAATCGGCATTCGTCAGCCCCAGATTTTCTCTGTGCCTCTCTGGCTCCGTGACCAATCCGCCCGGTTTTGCGGTTCAAGAATCACGACTCACAAGCCACGAATCACAGCATTTCTAATCGATACACAGGTGCGAATAGAATTCGCCCGAAGTCACTCAAAACAAACCGTCGGCTCAAATTCTAATCGATACAAATCGCGGGCCCCTCACCATGCTAAACTGTCCGCCAATTCGATGCCTGCCCGCGGAAAATTCATCGTCCTCGAAGGAATCGACGGCTCGGGAAAGCGCACCCAGCTCGAGATGCTCGCGCGCGTCCTCGAAGCCAGAAAAATCCCGCACACCCAGATCAGCTTCCCCCGCTACGACGGCTTTTTTGGAAAACTTGTCGCCCGCTTCCTCAATGGCGATTTCGGCCCGCTCGATATCGTGGACCCGCACTTCTCTGCCCTGCTCTACGCCGGCGACCGCCTGGAAGCAAAGCTAAAAATCGAAGCGGACCTCGCCGCCGGCCGCATGGTCCTCGCCGACCGCTATATCGGCTCGAATCTCGCGCATCAGACCGCACTCGTTGCGCCAGCAAAGCGCGCAGAATTTCTCGAATGGCTGAAGCAGCTTGAATACGAAATCTATGCGCTGCCTGCCGAGGATCTCGTCATCTACCTGCGTGTCCCTGCAACTGAGGCGCATCGCCTCGTGGGACAGAAGGGCGCACGCGACTACACAAAATTGCGCCGTGACATCCTCGAAGCCGATGTCGCTCACCTCGAGGCTGCCTCAGATGTGTATGACCAGCTCGCGGAGCAACCAAATTGGAAAAAGATCGAATGCTTCGACGCGGTGGCGCACTCGCTGCGCGCACAGGAAGAAATTCAGAGGGAGGTTCTGGCGGCTGTCGAGGTGCGCATCTTTCCCGCGCTCCACGCCAACCGGTAATCTCATGGGCTTCGACCAATTTCTCGGCAACGAACGAATCACCGGCGCCCTCCGCGGAATGCTCCGCCGCGCGCGCGTCCCGAGCGCGCTGCTTTTCACCGGGCCCCGCGGGGTCGGCAAATACACACTCGCGAGAATGTTCGCGCTGGCTGCCAACTGCGAGCGCTTGCCGGACGATTTCTGCGGCGAGTGCGCTTCCTGTCGCCGCATGGCTCGTCTGGCCGACCCCGCGCCGCTGATCGACGCGGGCCTAGCCGAGCGTGGCGAGAGCGCCGATGCAGCCACAGTCGAGCGCACGCCGCTGATCATTGAAGGCTCTCCCGATGTCTGGCTGATCACGCCCGATCCGGTGCGCCTGCGCACTCCGGTGGCGCACCCGATGCTTCGCGTCGGCCAATTGCGCGCGGTACAGCGCGCCGCATATTTCCAGCCGCAGGGCCGCCGGCGCGTTTTCATTCTCGATGGCGCCGACACCATGCGCTGGACCGACGCGGACGTTTTTCTGAAAATCCTGGAAGAACCGCCCGACTCAGCAACCATCATCCTGCTTGCGCCCTCGCCCGGTTCCCTGCTGCAGACCATCCGTTCGCGATGCCTGCAATTTCATTTCGCGCCCGTTCCGTCCGCACGGATCGAGGCGTTTCTCAAGGGGCGCACCAATGCAAAAGCGCCGGAACGCAAATTAGCAGCGCACCTTTCCGATGGCAGCCCTGGCGTCGCGCTCGCGCTTGATCTAGAAGAGTCGGCACGGCTCCGCCGGAGCGTCCTCGACCTGATCGAGCGCGGAGTGAGAGGGGAGAATTTTGCGGGCATCTTCGCGGCCACGGCACTGCTGGCCAAGCAGGAGAAGGAATCATTTGAAAATATTCTCGGGCTGTTCTATAGTCTGCTCACAGACCTACTCGAATTTTCCCAAGGCGCAAAGAGTAGTCTCCCTAGGAATCCCGATTTACGGCAGGAGTTGGAGAATCTAAGCAGGAAGGTCGATTTGGAGTGGATCTTGCGGGCCACACACGGCCTGGATATCTTGGAAAGCCGCCTGCGGCGCAATATTGGCCGTCAATTGGGGCTGGACGCTTATCTGGCCTCGCTGGGAGATCGCGCGGAAGCCGGGGCGGCTTAAGGTTTTTTTCGATTGGCTGCAACCGAACGACTTCTTCTACAGTCATATCAAGTAGCAATCTGGGGGGAGCTATCATGGTGAACCGAAAACTTTTTCGCCCTACTCTTACCGAAGTTAAGGAACAGTACGCGCCCCGGCCAGCACAACCCCTTCCGCAACAGGTCCCACCGCCGCAGCGGAAGAAGCCTGCGCCGCCCGAGCAAACGCACGCGGAGAATTTCTACTTCGTGAAGCAGATGCAGGCGCGCACGCCGGTCGCCGTGGTGCTCAACGACGGTGAGGTCCTGCGCGGAACCGTCGAATGGTACGACCGTGACTGCATCAAGCTGACGCGCTTCGGCAGCCCGAACCTTCTCGTTTACAAACATTCCATCAAGTACCTCTACAAGGATGGCGACGACGCTGCTCAGGGGGGAACGAACGGTCAGCAGTAGCTCGCTTGCTGAATGATCCGCTTGCTGCGGTTCAGCGACTGCAACTGTTAAATTGAGCGGCCGGATTTCTTCGAAACTGAAACGGGCCTGGCGCGCGAATCGTCCTAGCGGCGCTCCTTGTTCTGTCTGAACGGGCCGACGAAAAAAGTCATCAGCGCTTTTCCGACAAGCCTCTGGTCGTGGTCGCGGATCTCGCAATCCACCACGGCCACATGCCTGCCGCGCCGGATCAATCTTGCTTCGGCTTCAACCGTTCCGCCTTCGACTGCCTCGAGGTAATTGATCTTCATCTCGATCGTGGCCACGCGCTTCACGCGCGGCAGCGCGATGTATGTTGCAAGCCCTCCGGCTGTATCCGCCAGCGCCGCCAGCACCCCTCCGTGAACCACGCCGTGCACTTGCATGTGGCGCTTGTCCACCCGCATGCGCAGCACCACGCGCCCCGGCTCCGCTTCGGCCAGCACGAATCCGAATTGCCTAGCCGTGTTGCTCGAGCGCAGCTTCTCCTTGAGTTCGGCAACCGCCAGGCGCGCGATGGCTTTTGTTGGCCGCTTCATCTCAGTAAGCCGTCAGGCCTCCATCCAGTGGCAGCGCCGCACCCGTGACCCAGGCTGACTCGTCCGATGCAAGATAAACGGCCATATGCGCGACATCCTCTGGTTTTCCCAGCCTGCCCAGCGGGATTTCTGCGGCGCGGCGCTTTCGCTCATCCTCGGGGTCAGGCGACTTGGCCATGGACTGCAGGCCCAACTCTGTCTCGATGATCGAGGGGCAGAGGCAATTCACGCGGATGTTTTCATGCGCGTGGTCCAGGGCCATCGCTCGAGTCAGGCCGACAACTCCCGCCTTTGCCGCCGAGTACGCGGCGCGCTGCTTGCGGGAAACCGTCCCGAGGATGGAGCCAATGTTCACAATCGAGCCGCCTCCCGCTTTACGAAGCGCGGGCAATGCAGCGCGAGAGACAAAGAATGTGCCGGTCAGGTTTACGGCCAGCAAGCGGCTCCAATCTTCGTCGGACGTTTGCTCGACCGTGGCGACAACCACGGCGCCAGCGTTATTCACCAGAATGTCTATATACCCGAATTGCTTCAGAATAGCTGCGACGGCACCTTCAACGGACGCCCGCTGTGTGACATCGCAGATCACAGCGAACGCTCTTCCGCCGGCCGCTTCGACTTCACGCACTACCCCATCCAGCGGCGGCTTCCTGCGCCCTGCAACGGCTACGCTCGCTCCCTCGCGTGCAAACAGGAGCGCGCAGGCTCGTCCGATTCCGGTGCCCCCGCCGGTGATCAACGCCACTTTGTCTGAAAGTCGCGGCATCCAATCTGCTCCTGGATCGTCTAATCAATAAATCAAGAAGGCGCGAATCTAGCATCGGCTGTCCTTCCGGTGCAAGCGAGCGTCACAGTGCAGGCAGGATCTGAAAGGTTGCCGGGCGAGGCGGGCGGTTGCTACAGTGGAGTGAGGGCCAAATGAAAATCGGAATCACATGCTATCCGACTTATGGCGGCTCGGGAGTGGTTGCCACCGAGCTGGGCATCGAATTGGCCGCGCTCGGACACGAAATCCATTTCATCAGCTATGCGATGCCCATCCGGCTGAGTTCCTCCCACGAGCGGATTTATTTTCACGAGGTCGAAGTCACAACGTATCCGCTGTTCGACCACCCGCCATACAGCTTAGCACTGGCCACAAAAATGATCGAAGTCTTCGATGAGGCTTCTCTCGATTTGCTGCACGTTCACTATGCGATTCCGCATTCGGTGAGCGCGCTGCTCGCGCGCATGATGGCAGCGCCGAGAAAGCTGCCGTTCATCACCACACTGCACGGGACGGATATCACGCTTGTCGGCAACGATCGCAGCTATCTTCCGATCACGCGCTTCTCGATCGAGCAGAGCGACGGCGTCACGGCCATTTCGAATTATTTGCGCGACCGCACCGTCCGCGAATTCGAAATCAAGCGGCCGATCGAGGTGATTCCAAATTTCGTGAATTGCGATCTCTACAAACGCAGCAGCGATCAAGCGATGCGCGCGCAATGGGCCCCGAACAACGAGCCAATCCTGATGCACCTTTCGAATTTCCGCCCGGTAAAACGCATCACCGACGTGGTGGAGATTTTCTCACTGGTGCGCGAAAAAATTCCTGCAAAGCTGGTGATGATGGGCGATGGGCCCGACCGTGGAGCGGCCGAATACATCGTGCGCAAGAAGTGCCTCTCAAAAGATGTGTTTTTTTTGGGTAAGCAGGATCGCGTGCATGAAAAGCTGGGCGTGGCTGACTTGTTTCTGCTTCCGAGTGACGAGGAGTCGTTCGGACTGGCAGCGCTCGAAGCCATGGCGTGCGAAGTCCCCGTGATCGCGACAAAGGTTGGCGGAGTGCCGGAAGTGGTCACGCGGGGCGTGGATGGATACCTGATTCCACCTCGCGATATCGCGATGGGAGCGAAGTACGCGCTTGAAATTCTCGCGCTGCCGGACCGCGGCCGCCAGATGGGCCAGCAAGCGCGAGTAAATGCGAAGCGGAAATATTGCTCGAACGACGTGATCCCACAGTACGAAGCGTACTACCAGAAAATCTTGAACGCTGCTGGCGTCGCAGCCCGCGCTTAGCGGTCGATGATCGGAACCGGCTTGAGAGAAGAGAAGGCTGTGTTGATATCATCCTGGGTCATGGGCGCATTCGAGCCGGCCGCAACCAGGAAAATGAGACGGAATTGCCGGTCGCGGTCGTCGAATATGCGGACGGCCACTGGACGCCCTTTGCCGGGCTCGCCGAACTGCACTCCGTGGTTCCTGCCAAAGTCGAGTGAATAGATTCCAGGAGTGGTGTCGAAGCCAAAAGAAAGTTTCCAGAGCAGCAGCACGTTCATGCGCATCGCGTCGCGACTCGACATAAAAGGAGACAACTGCGCGGGCGAGACGCCATAGACCGTTTGATAGAGCTGGTAATTGAATTCGATGGGATGGTCCAAGAACACGTTCGTGAACCTCTGATACTCGAGCGGATTGGTAGATTTCATAATCCGCATGGTGTCGAGCGACGTTTCGGGATCAAACAGGATGGCTACCTGTCCCGCGGGGAAACGGAATTCCACATGCGCCAAGTAAGGCGTGATCTTTCCGGCGCCCCACGGAGAGATGAATTCGTAATCGTAGGCCCTTACTTGCGTCCCCTTAGCGCCAGGGGTTGCGCTGGGAGTTGTACTGGGCAGCGGCTGCGGGACATCTCGCAGCCAAGGATTTACGGAGGCCCACTGCTTGGCTTCCACCCACACGAGGGTTTGCAACCCATAGGTCACGCAAAACGCGGAGACCAGCACAACCAGAGCGGCAAGAAGAATTGCAGAGAGCGCACCGTTCTTTTCGACTTCATCCTTCTCAACTTCAATCTTCTCGACTGCGTCGTTCATTTGCGTGGTCGCCCCAAAAATTCCAGAGCCGCCATTCTACGCCCGACATCTATGATTCCAGTGATGAAATTGCTTTAGGTCGAGCTTTTAGATTCCGCGAATGTGTACAAAGGCCTGCACGACATTTCCAAATGTGAGCGCGCTCACCTCACAGACGCTGCCCGCAGGACGTACGTTGCTTCCAGCACGTTATCAGACGACCCTGAGCGGGGTTTGCGCGTTGGAAGGCGCCGGTGTATGTGTAGTCCGAGAGTTGAAAGTTAAGAGTTGAAAGCTGGGCGCTAGAGGCTCGAGATGCGATGGACGCGGGCCTGAAGATTCTGTAAAATCATTGCAGAAAGAAATTGACCGCCCGTAACCGCCACCGCGGATGCGGGCGTTTTTTTTGGTGGAACGATGTTGGAATTCGAACGCTATCGAAGCGAGGCAGAGATTGAGGACGTCGTGCGGCGGTTTGAGAGTTGCGATTACAAGCCGGAGGAATTCGTCCACGCCAGGCATCTGACCGTAGCCGCCTGGTACTTTTTGCACCTCGACACAGTGGCCGCCGAGAATCGCATGCGCACCGGATTGCAGAAATTCATCCAGCACCACGGGAAGAATGGATATCACGTGACCATCACGGAATTCTGGCTCCGATTGGTGAACAAGACTCTGCACGAGATGGGACCGGAAGGTGGTTTCGTCTCACGCCTCAATCAAGTCGTCGAAGTCCTGAACAACAAAGACTTGATCTATCAGTATTACAGTCGCAAACAGCTCGAAATGCCTGGAGCAAAGGCAGCGAGGATGGAGCCGGACTTGAAACGCATCCCGAAAGCTGAGCGATGGAGGGTGCAAAAGGAAGATTCGTCTAGCTCGCGGCAGGCTCGGCGGTGACAAGCGCGGGGATTTCGATATGAATTTGGGTGCCCTGGCCCTCCTCGCTGCGGATGTCCATCTTGAACTGATCGCCGTAGAGCAGCCGCAGGCGCTCGTGGACGTTGCTAATGCCGATGCCGCCGCCGTACACCTCCGCAAGGCGTTCGGGCGAAATGCCCATACCGTTGTCGGCAACTTCGATGGAGAGGCGGCCGTCGCGGTGATGCGTGCGGATGTGAATCTGGCCGCCCTCGAGGCGCGGCGCCAGGCCGTGCCTGATCGAATTTTCCACCATGGGCTGGAGCAGCATGCTGGGAACAAACGTGTCGAGCGTCTCCGGATCGACTTCCTTGAAAATCTGCAGCTTGTCGCGGCCGAAGCGGATCACCTCGATGTCGAGGTAGTCGTCAATGAACTCAAGCTCTTCGCGCAAAGGGACGAATGTCTCCGATTTGCGCAGCAGGCGGCGCAGGATGTTCGAGAGCTTCAGGACCACGCCGCGCGCCATGTCCGGATCGAAGCGGATCAGCGAGGAAACGGTGTTCAGCGTATTGAACAAAAAATGCGGGTTGATCTGGCTGGTGAGCGCGTCCATGCGCGCTTTCAAAAGGAGCTGCTGATTCTGCTCAAGGTTCATCTCGATGCGCGTGTTGTTCCAGATTTTGATGGCCATGGCCACGCACATCACGGAGGAGAGGACCACCAGCAGCGTGTAGCCCCAGTTTGACGGATGAATCGCGAACAGCCAGTGCGAGGGAACCTCCGCAGCTAATTTGACCTGGCCAAATTCCAGCGCGGCGCAGGTGAAGAGCGGCAACATCGCCCAGTTTCCCTGCCCATAGCGCACCAGGCGCCAGAGCCACTCGGGAATACTCAGAAACAGGAATGGCCCAAAATGCCAGATATCTTCTTTCTCGCGCATCATCTGGCGAACCACTCCGGCGAGCAGTCCCACGAGCGCGGCCATCGGGCTCGACAGCCATTCGTGATTTCCAAACG
>Ga0307475_10001074_pt1 | contig 16378 bp, 11 predicted proteins | sample atmos_gasesECM1C_FD_203317 | JGI IMG/M metagenome (GOLD analysis project Ga0307475, IMG submission 203317) | Hardwood forest soil microbial communities from Morgan-Monroe State Forest, Indiana, United States - atmos_gasesECM1C_515 | ecosystem: Environmental > Terrestrial > Soil > Temperate... | reverse complement strand
GGGAAGTTCTGGAAGCACTGAGCCGGGTGGCGGCGCCGGCGCTGCGTCCCGAAAAATCGGTCGCCGTGCTCTACTTTGAGAACCTGAGCGGCTCGAAAGAAGAGGAGTATTTCCGCGACGGCATGACGGAAGACATCATCACCGAGCTTTCGAAGATCGGAGACCTGCGCGTCTTTCCCCGGTCGGCGGCGCTGGCCTATCGCGATAAGCCAGTGCCAGCGGCACAGGTCGGACGCGACCTGGGAGCGGCCTACGTGCTCGAAGGCAGCGTGCGCCGCGCCGGAAGCCGCCTGCGCATCACGACACAACTCGCGCAAACGCGCACGGGCCATTCCGTCTGGGCCGAACGCTACGACCGCAACCTCGAGGACGTCTTTGCCATTCAGGACGAAATCGCGCAAAGCATCGCTCGCGCCCTGCGCGTCATGCTGACAGAAAAAGAAAAGCGCGCTATCGAAAAAATCCAGACCACCGAAGTGCAAGCTTACGACTACTATCTGCGGGGCCTGCAATTCATGCACGAGTTTCGCCGGAAGTCGCTGGACTATGCACGCCAGATGTTCGCCCGGGCCATCGTGCTGGATCCGAACTATGCGCGCGCATACGCGGGCGTGGCCGATTGCTGCTCGTTCATGTTCATGTATTTCGAGGCCAGCGAGGCGAATTTGAAGGAAGCCGACTCGGCCAGCCGGCGGGCCATCGAGCTGGATCCGGAATCGGCCGAGGGCCACACTTCACGCGGGCTGGCGCTCTCGCTGCGCAAAAATTTTGACGAGGCGGAACGGGAATTCGACATGGCGATTCGCTCAAATTCTAATCTGTACGAGGCGTATTACTTCTATGGCCGCGCGTGCTTCGCGGCTAGCAAGAAGGAGGAAGCTGCCCGGTGGTTCGAAGAAGCCGTGCGCGTCAATCCGGATGACTACCAGGCGAGAAGCCTGCGCGGCCTTTGCTACCGGGCGATGGGACAAATCGAGAAGTGTGTTGAATCACGGCGCGACGCCTTGCGGGTAATCGAACGTCATGTCGCGTTGCATCCCGATGACGCCCGAGCGATCTACATGGGCGCAAACTGCCTCGCGGAGCTTGGCCAGCGCGAACGGAGCCTGCAATGGGCCGGGCGCGCTCTCGCCGTGGACCCGGAAGAGAGCTCCATTCTGTACAACGTGGCCTGCAACTATGCCCTCAACAACGAGCTCGAGAAGGCCATGGATTGTCTCGAGAAGGCGGTCCGGAATGGCTTTGGGCACAAGGCGTGGATCGAAAACGATCCGGACTTCAAAGACCTCCGAACTCATCCGCGGTATCAGGCGCTGTTGGCCCAGATGTAGGCAAGCGATAGCTCCGGATCGTCAGCTACTCCGTCGCCGCGATCTGCCCGGGGCCGGGGTTAGACGCTGTCGGCAAACCTCTATCGCCCAGCGAAGTACTACGCGGCCACGCGGTCCTGATAACCGGCCTTCTCATGGAAGGACTTACCCGGATCTCCACGAAACCAGCGCGCCTACTTCTTTAGGTCATGGATGCCGCAAGCTTCGGCAACCTGCGCGGGGGTGAGAGACGCGCCGGCAGAATCAGGCATGTCGAACTGCATGCGGATTTGGTGGTCATCCTTATCGGGCAGCGTGATCAGGATGGTCTTGGAGCGGAGCATTTTCTTGAAGTCGCCCTTTTCGAACTCGACGGAGGATTTGTCGTACCTCGGCGGCCAGTCGTCATTCACCAGCTTGCCTTCATCGAGCCGGTAGCTCACAGCCACTTCGGGAAGGTAGGAGAGGCCGACCTTGCGTTCCAATACCTCGACGTAGCGGATTTTCAGGGGCACGCCAACGACCACAGCGCCCACGCGGAACTTCCCACTGCCACCGGGGCGTTGGTATGGCGCGCACTTCAACAAAAGACTCGGAGGGTTCGCGGCATCGCCTTGCGGCGGCGCGAGAAACTTACCGGCAAGCGTGAATTGACGGCGAGACTCGCCACCCAAATCGTTGGGTTGAGATTCCTGCCAGCCGGGGAGCGAGGCCGCGTGCTGCGTTCGGCCGGCGAGGGCCAACCCGGCCGAACCAAGAGCGAGGATGACCATTAGGCGAGATTTCATACCCTTCATAGTCATCGCACGCAATTAGATGACTTCCATGGTAGCCGGGTTGGCCTTCGGTTCCTGGCAACCTGAATGTCGTCAGTGTCGCCTTCGGTTCTCTCGGATTACTATCACCCCGAGGCTCACTTCATCGTCGAGCCAACACAATTCACAGTGCGATGATTCGACCACCTCGCGAGCCCGGCTTGAGACGAGGTTCGACTTCCGATCACGAGCGTTTCGCAACCCGTTCGCCGTGTCATCCATTATCAAGAAACTTACCCTTGACGGTAATTGAGTTATTTGGCAAGATGCGCACTCGTCCCTCGATCCGTTCCTGGTTCTTTATCACTCGTGTGCCGAGCCTTGGCTGAGCCAACTCGAAGGGTGGTTTCCGTCTAAGACGGGACGGGATTTTAAGCTAGTTGGGGCGTGGTCCGCACCCAGAGGCGCCATGCGAAACAGGTCAATCGTTCCTTTTCTGATCCCTTCGTCTGCCGTTGCACTCTTTCTCTTGGCTCCCGTCCTTACGTCGGCCCAGACGGCGGGCGTCCAGCCGCGCATAACCGCGGCCGTCGACGAAACCAAACTAGTCGCTCTTCGTGGCAATACGCATCCGCTCGCGCGCCCAGAGTTTGATCGCGGCGCCGCTCCGTCAAGTCTGCCAATGCAGCGCATGTTGCTCGTTCTCAAGCGAAGTCCCGAACAGGAGACCGCTCTCGACGCGCTGCTCGATCAGCAGCTGGACACATCCTCGCCGAGCTATCACCAATGGCTCACCCCCCCAGCAATTTGGGCAGCAATTCGGTCCCGCCGATCAGGACATTCAGACGGTCACATCGTGGCTGCAGTCACACGGGTTCGCTGTGAATCGAGTCTCGAATGGCCGCACAGTGATCGAGTTTTCAGGCAGTGTGAGCGAGGTGACCGAAGCATTTCATACTGAAATTCACAAGTACACTGTGAATGGCGAAGACCACTGGGCCAACGCAAGTGATCCGCAAGTGCCCGTAGCTCTCACGCCCGTTATTGTCGGCATCGACACGCTCTACAACTTTCCTCGGCGGCAGATGCACGAGATCGTCGGCGTCTTCTCTCGGGTGGCTGCCACGGGAGTCGTGAAACGAAGCGGTCCGCAGTTCACCTTTCCAGATCCGTGCAGCGCGACCGCCCAACCGTTTTGCAATTTCGCCGTCGGCCCAGCCGACTTCGCCAAGATTTATGACGTACCAAACCTGCTGCTGAGCCCCGCGCCCGCCACCCAATTCAATGGAGATGGCGTCACGATCGCGGTTGTGGCCGAAAGCGACATCGACACGAAGGACGTATCGGATTTCCGGAGTCTGTTTGGCCTCCCGGCGCCGAAGCTCAACGTGATCGTGGACGGCCCTGACCCAGGCGTCGTGTTTGGAGCCGAGACGGAAGCGGACCTGGACGTGCAATGGTCCGGAGCGGTGGCTCCGAATGCAACGATCGATCTCATCGTCTCTGGGACCACGGAGGTCAGCCTCGGAGCCGATCTCTCCGCGCAGTATGCGGTGGATAACAACGTGGCCCCGATCCTGAATGAAAGCTTCGGCCTGTGCGAATTCTTCATCGGCACTTCCGGCAATACTTTCTATAACCAACTGTGGCAACAGGCCGCCGCTCAGGGAATTACCGTCACCGTTTCCTCGGGAGACAGTGGCTCGGCTGGCTGCGATCGCGGTATAGGCGCAGCTTTGGGTGGACTGGCCGTTAGCGGCTTTACGTCCACACCGTATAACGTTTCGGTTGGTGGTACCGACTTCAATGACATCAACAGCTTCAGCACGTTTTGGAACCTGAACTCCGGTGACACACCGACGACGGCTTCGGCCAAAGGTTACATTCCCGAAATGACCTGGAACGACACCTGCACGAACCAGGAGATTTTCAGCTTCTTCAGCACCACCACGGCGGAACAGACCTGCAACAACTTCAACGCGCAAGCCGATGGACTTGTGGGTGTAGCGGGCGGAAGCGGCGGACAGAGCAACTGTACAACGTCAGATGGTCAGAACGAGACGAGCTGCGGAGGGGGCTACCCGAAACCATCGTTTCAAACGGCTTTGACGCCCAATGACGGCAAGCGCGATATTCCAGATGTCTCGCTTTTCGCCAGCAACGGATTCAACGGCAGCTTCTACCTTATCTGCGAGAGCGATGCGAACCCCGGAGCAACCTCGTGCGATCCGTACGCTGCTGCTTCGGACTTCCTCGGAATAGGTGGGACGTCGGCATCCTCTCCCGCCTTCGCCGGAATTATGGCTCTGGTCAATCAAGCCACCGGATCCCGCCAAGGCAACGCGAACTACATTCTGTACAAGCTCGCCGCACAATCGGGAGCGAGTTGCCCGTCGACAGCATCACCCAAGAGTTCCTGCGTTTTCTACGATGTGCCGAGCGGTTCGACGATTGCAATGCCCTGCGCGCCGAATAGTCCGAATTGCGTCGTCTCGACTGCAGGCGACCAAATCGGCGTGCTTTCCGGTTTCGCAACCACCTCCGGCTACGATCTAGCCACCGGTCTCGGTTCTGTGAATGCGAAAAATCTTATCAACGTCTGGAAGACCGCCGAAACCGGTACGAAGCCCACGACGACCGCGTTGACGCTCAATTCAGGTAGCGCGGTGAAGATCACCCACGGTCAGCCGGCAAACGTGAGCATCTCGGTGACAGCCGTTTCCGGAACACCTACGGGCGCCGTTTCGCTGATCGCAAACACCGCCCCTCCCACGGCACCGACCGAGGTAACCCAGCAAGGCGTCCAAAGCTTTACATTGCCAACTGGCTCCAGTTCTGTTTCGGCTACGACCACCGTCTTGCCGGGCAGCCCCGGCGGACAACCGTATACCGTCTTCGCACGTTATTCCGGCGACGGTGTGTTTCGTCCCAGTGATTCCTCGCTCGTGAGCGTTACCGTAAATCCGGAGGCCAGCACCAGCCAAATTATTCTGGAACTATTCGACCCAACTACCGGATTTCAGACGAATCCGAACGCCACGGCAACGCAATATGGCTCCTCGCTTGAACTGTTGCGAATGAACGTGACGAGCCAGTCTGGGGATACTTGTGCGCAGAACGCGCCCGGGCAATTAGGGTGTCCTACCGGAAGCGTCACGATAACGAACAATGGCAGTGCGCTCGATGCTGGAACGTATCCGCTCAACATCGACGGCTACGCGGAAGATCAGAATTTCCAGCTCCAGCTTCCGGGTGGTGCCAATACCCTCAAGCTAACCTATGGAGGCGATAACAGCTTTCTCGCGAGCAACTCGACGTCGGTGATAACTATTGCGAAAGCGCCGACAACCACGACCATGAACGTACCTTCAAACGTGATACTCGGGGGCTTTAATACGCTGACCGCCAACATCACCAGCGTTGGTGTCGGCGCCGGTCCTACGGGGCAGGTTACGTTTTTCGACGGAGCGACGCAGTTGGGCAACCCCGTGGCCATAACGAACTCCGTAGCGGGCAGTCCGACTAACAAGCCCCAGGCGCAAGTGACGCTTACTACCTCGCAATTGCCGCTTGGCAACAACAGCATCACCGCACAGTACACCGGTGACGGCAATTACACGGCCTCCACTTCGGCGCCCGCTGTGATGGATGTGCAGATTCTGACCGGGCTTAGCCTTAGCTCGTCAAGTCAGACGATCAATCGCGGTTCGAGCGTGACTTTCACAGCCGTGGTTAATCCGACGCAAACGGGCGGGCCGCCGCCAACCGGCACAATCGTATTTACAGCGAACGGCATCAATATCGGCACGATGCCGGTGACGAACAATCAGGCGCAGGTGACTACGTCGGCGCTGCCCGGAGGCACCGTCAATATTGATGCGAACTACTCCGGCGATGCGAACTATACGATTTCAGCGGCCGGCATTGGAATCGTGGTGAATCTGCTGGCCACAACCACGACGATCACGACGTCAAATGCCAATATCCAGCAAGGAGCGAGCGTTACGCTGACTTCCACTGTCGCCCCCGTGCAGTCCGGCGGTCCTGCGCTTACTGGCACGGTGCAGTTCTTCTCCGCCGTCAGCCCTCAAGGGAGCGATAACCCGATCGGGGGTCCGGTATCGCTTGTGAACGGACAGGCACAGGTCACAACTACTTCTTTGCCGACAAACATTCAGTTGGTGGGGGCCGCCTACAGCGGCGATAACAACTATGCGAATTCCGGCGCGTCAATCCCTGAAACTGTGACCGGTTCACCGAGCTTCACCGTGTCTGCCAGCCCGGCGACGGTTATCATCGGTGCGCCTGGCCAATCGGGATCGACGACACTGACGTTCGTTTCGCAAAACGGACTTAGTGGCTCGGGAAGTCTGTCGTCCACAACCTGCGGCACTTCACCCTCTGAAGAAATTACTTGCACCCTCGGCGCCTTCACCCTTCCGGCTAACGGCACCGCGCAGGCTATGCTTACGTTTGTCACGATGAAGGCATCGGCAAATGCGCCCCTGGGCAGGAACCATCCGCCTTCATTCGACTGGCGAACAACGGCCGCTGCGATCGCTTTTGGATGCTTTCTTCTGATTGGCGCGTTGGCGGTTGGCTACCGAGGAAAGCAGAGACGCTTGATCCTCGCGCTCAATCTCGCAGCTTTCGTCCTGCTTGTGATGAACGCCGGATGCGGTGGTGGTGGCGGTGGTGGCGGTGGTGGTGGCGGCGGAAATCCAGGAACACCGGTTGGAACTGTAGCCGTTAACGTCACGATCACCATCAACGGCCAGGCGCAGACGGTCCCAAATCTGACGGTCAATGTCCAGTAGCGGAAAAACGCAGAGAATCCGATTCGACGTGCCGTTTCTCTCTGCGCGCGACATTCCATTTTGATAGTGCCAGGGCTAGCAACGCGGTCGTCCAGGCTTCCCGCTCCTTCTTGAATCGAAGAGACAACGTAGCTTGCGGTCTACAAGAATCTCTTCATCCCGGCCGCAGCAACTCATCCCGCGTGGAATGTGGAGGATGGGACGGCCGGATTTGCTCCGCCCCCCCGGCCAAGCGAGCAAGGGCGCTGAATAAATCAACGCTTTGCTGAAAAATCCAACGCGCGCGCGAGCGCGGAATTCTGCACCCCTACGATGATCGGGACAACTCACTTGCGGCGGCTGCGGTGCGGCTCTTGTGGAGAATCCCCAAAACAAATCGGATGTCGGTGACGGTCAAGAGCTTCGCGCCGGCCGGCAGTTCATGTTTTTCCGCGAGAACGTGACCGGCAGGGTGTGAAGGAGGGTCAGGTTGCTGGCCAAAATGGCGGACCCTGACAAGGTGTATTTGCCTGCAAGGGTAAACTCGAAATTCTTCCAGGTCCCCTGGATCGTCCCGTGAAATCTACCGTCCTTCTCCGGCGTGACCGGAAAAGAATCGACGATGGCGATTGGTTCACCCGTGGGCGGAGTGAGCGTGATGTTGTAGCTGACAATGGAATTTGACTCTCTGAGGCCTTCCCCGGTGACAGCGATGGTGTACCCAATGCAACCGCCGGTAAATCTGGCGGTGAGCAGCCGAGGGGATGCGGCGAAGGCATCAGTACGCATCAAAAAAACGAGCAGCGCCAGGACGATGAGCAACGATGGCAGCGTGCGCGGCGCGCCCCTGGAAATGCGCCCGATCCACTTGGGCTTGGATGAAGACCAAGGCTGGCGGGGACGCATGCCGACCTCGCCAGCCTGTACCATTGGGATTGCCATTTTTCTCGGCGGTTTAAGTTAGAAAGCAGACATCTCTCACGGATCGCGGACTGTCTGGCTCCACGATGCACCGCAAGTGGCCGCGTCGTTCCGGCGCGGATCGCTCGCATTGGTGCAGTTAACGTTGCCCTTGCCCTTTGCGTTGGGGTCGCGGTAATGGAATTGCCAGTCAACCAAACCCACATGCGGATTCTGGGTGACCGTGGCGTTGAAGACAGCTCCTGTTTGGTTCCTCCCTGTTTCACCACCGCAGAGGTTCGCGGACGCCTGAACAGCCCCTTCCCATGCCAGGATGCTGTTCTGGTCGTTTGTGGCGTGATTCTTGGTATCGCCAGCAGCGATGTTGTATGTGAAGCTGGTCACGCCACCTCCGTCCAGCTTCCCGGGAGCACCGAGGGGAATAACAACATTCTCCGTTGAGCCGTTTGGACAGCTGACAGGAACCGTAACCGTGGCCTTAACGGTGTACATGGTCGCTGCGTGGCTGCCATCTGTGAATTTGAAGTTGTAGCCGCCGGAGATGAAGTCGCCGGGGGCAATGTGCAGATCACCCTCCATGCTGGAAGGACCGATGGCGAAGCTCTTGGGTGTCCCAGTGGAGGTGCAGGTGAGAGTTGCTGGGCTTGAGCCGTTAATGGTGATCGCAACTGTGGAGCCAGAGCTGGTGAGCTTGGCCGAGCCGGTTAAGGAGCAATTGGTGGTCAAAGGGCCGCCCGGCCAGGGGGTTTCCGGGACGGTTTCCGTGGCTGTGCTGCTTGTCGCGGTGAAATTGATGCTCCCGGAGGCTTGGCTTGAGGAGCCACAGTCAAAAAAGTAGGTGATGGTGTAGGCGGTGCCGGGCGTCAAGTCGATGGCATTGACGGTCAATGTATAGCCGTTGCAATCGGCTTTGGCGCTGGCGCCAGTTAAGAGATTTGCGAAAGCCACAGTCGCGAATATCGCGACAAGGCCAAGAATTACACCGAAAACAGCCAATCGTTTTCGAGAAATCACGTGTCTTCTCCTCTTCGCCTGAAACTCAAGACAGCTTCATGGCCTAGTGCGGCGAGTTACGATTCTGGTCTTGGATTAAACGACGTCTGTGAATTCTCAGTTGCGGTTCGCTTACATTTTGCGCCAAAGCTGGAGTCCCTTCGGCGCGGGTTAGTCTCCGGTTGGAAGTTACTTTGCACAATACAGTGTTTGCTGCAATTTAAAATCGGGAGTATGTGGTTACGCTGAAGGTCACCGCTCACCCAGTTCCTCAAAGCCAAGCAGCAACCAGCTTTCAGTTTGTGCGCCCGGCTCGAAGCGAATGACCGGAAATTTTGACAGATGCATACACGTACACGCCTTCATTCGAGAGCAATCGCGTGACCGATGCCTAAGCCCATTGTCTTGAGGATTTTTCTCTCGCGGGTGAGCAAAGCGTTGCATAAGGCGGGCAGTGCAGTGCCTTTCCTTGATTGTAGATTTGCTTGTGAATGGAGATTCGACCAGTACGGCCGGTACTCAATGCGCTTTCAAAAAGACAGCGAGGTCCTCGAGTCATGGAAGCCGAATCTGGAGGGGCTACTCTTCGCAACTCGCAAGGGAACTCCGTTGGGCGCGAACAACGTCGTACAAAGGCAACTCTGGCCGATTCTGGATGCGCTCAAGATTTCGAGGTGTGGCCTTCACGCGTTCCGTCACACGCATTCGAGCCTTCTGCTCGATGTCGGTGCGCCGGCGAGCGTGGCTCAGGCGCAACTCGGGCATTCGGACGCGAGGATCACGCTCGACGTTTATTCTCACGTGGTATTCTGCGGAGGGCCTCCAGTTTGTTTGCGTAGATGCTCGCATTTGAATCTTCAACCTTGAACTACAATAAGACCCCAAGAAGCGCAAAATTCGGAAACAGATGTGTACTGATTGGGACTATCTCTTCTCAAACCAATCGAGGGCACCGACTAGAGTAATAAACTAGATAGTTAAGCACTCGAATGGGTCCGTCAGGCGACTGCCAATTGCCCCGCCTACTTCTCGTGTCGGCCCCCTTGGAGGAAGTGTGTCGGATTCCGCCTCGCTCAAGGCCACAATTCTTGTCGCGGATGACATGGAAGCGAATCGCGAACTTCTGGCCGGCCTGCTGACGGCGGAAGGCTTTAGAGTTACTTGCGCGGAGGACGGTGATCTAGCACTGGCCGCTCTACGTCAAGAGGTAGTGGACTTGGTTTTGCTCGACGTGCGGATGCCTGGCGCGACCGGCTTCTCAGCGTGTCTTGCCATCAAGTCTCAGCCTGAAACTCGTTTGATTCCTGTTGTCCTGGTCACAAGCCTGACAAGCATAGATGATCGCATGCACGGGATCATGTGCGGCGCCGATGATTTCCTCAGCAAACCCGTCAACAAGCACGAGTTGTTGACTCGCGTGGGCTCGCTCCTACGCTTGAAAGAATTCGCTGCAGCCGCAAGATGCCTTTGCCGTGATGCGCGAGGAAGTCCAGCGCGGATGGTGGGGTGCTGTTCTCCTGGAGGAATTTGAAGCTGTCGTTCTTGGTTGTGTACCACTGCAACCCATAAGATCCGGCGACTAGCCGCTCACTCGCAATCTCCGTGGCAGGGCGGAAAACGATGCAATGGAAAATTGGAAGGCGGTTGATTTCTTGGGGATTCGTGGTAGCAGCGACTATCCTGGTCTTTGCGGGATGGAACTCCTACCGGAACACTACGCGGCTCATCCAAGCCTCCGACGAGCAGAAAATCAGCTATGAGCTCGTTCAGGTTCTCGATGAAGCGGAGACGCGGCTTGTGGATGCCGAAACTGGTCAGCGCGGCTATCTTCTCACCGGGGATGAGGCTTATCTAGAACCGTACCATGCAGCGATCAAGAACCTGGACCGCCTGATGGTCCTCCTAAAGGGTTCGGCCTCTAACAATTCGAAACAGCGGGCACAGGTCCAGGATTTGGAGACCCTGGTCGAGAGCAAATTAGCGGAATTGCAAAGAACAGTCGACCTCCGTCGACGAGGAGAAATTGCTGCTGCAAATCAGATCGTGCTGCAAGGCTCCGGAAAGCGTTGGATGGACCAGATTCGGGGTGTAATCGCAGACATGAAAAATGAGGGGTACGAACTCAGGAGAATTCGTACTGAGCAGATGCGTGAAAGGTCAGTTGGGACACAGCGCACAATCCTCGTCAGCTACTTCTTGAGCTTTTCCATTCTGGTGTTCGCTTTTGCGATGCTTGACCGCGAGTTGCGTGAACGCAAACAGGCACAAGAGGCGCTGGCGAAAAGTGAAAAGTGGCTCTCAACAACCCTCGGCAGTATCGGTGACGCAGTGATCGCCACGGATATGAACGGCGCCGTGACTTTTATGAACACTGTCGCGCAGTCGCTCACGGGTCGGAGCATGGCAGAAGCCCAGGGCAAGTCCATGGATCTGGTCTTCGACATTGTCAACAAGGAGACCCGGCATCCGGTCGAGAATCCCGTGAAGAAGGTCTTTCGAGAGGGGAAAGTAGTGGGTCTCGCGGACCATACGCTGTTGATTTCAAAAAACGGCACGGAATTCGAGATCGAGGATAGCGCCGCGCCCATCGTCACCAATGCTGGCGAAAAGTTAGGGGTCGTACTCGTCTTCCGGGACGTAACTCAGCTCAATCAGACTCGTGAGGAACTGAATCGGTATTTCACCCTTTCGATCGAGCTGCTGTGCATTGCTGGCGCTGACGGGTATTTTAAGCGTCTCAATCCTGCCTGGGAGACGGTTCTCGGATACTCCACCGAAGAACTGATGGCCAAACCCTTCCTGGAGTTCATCCATCCAGACGACCGCCAAGCAACCATTCGGGAGAGTGAGAAGCTTGGAAAAGGTCTGGATACGATTTCATTTGAGAACCGCTATCAATGCAAGGATGGTTCATACAGATGGCTCTTGTGGAGCGCAACTCCCTTCGCTGAGAAGCAGTTGATCTATGCCGTGGCGCGTGACATCACTGAGCTGAAGCGGGCCGAGCAGGCGTTGCGTCTGTCGGAAGAACGGAACCGTCTTCTCTTTGAAAGCAATCCGCATCCGGTATGGGTTTACGATCTGGAAAGCCTTGCAATCATCGACGTGAACGAAGCCGCGATTCGGAACTACGGATATTCCAGAGAGGAATTCCTCACCCTTACAATCAAGGACATCCGCCCCGCCGAGGATATTCCGGAAGTCCTTCAGAGCATTGCGAAATCCGGCACTGTGTTGGAAGAGAATCGAACCTGGCGGCATCGCCGTAAGAACGGCACCTTGCTTGATGTGGATGTCACTTCGCATCCGCTCGTTTATGCCGGTAGAAATGCCCGGTTGGTTGTCTCGACCGACATCACTAAACGCAAACAAGCCGAAGAGGCATTGCGGCTGAGCGAGGAGCGGTTTCGCATGCTGGTGTCGGGGGTCAAGGACTACGCGATCTTTATGCTCGATCCGGATGGGCGGGTGGCCACTTGGAACTCTGGTGCCGAGCGTTTCAAGGGCTATCAGGAAAACGAGATTATTGGCCAGCCATTCTCACGGTTTTATACTCCCGAGGATAATGCTCGGATGAAACCCGCAGAAGAACTCAGAGTGGCTGCGGCGGAAGGCCGAGTGGAAGATGAGGGCTGGCGGGTGCGCAAGGATGGCTCGCGCTTCTGGGCCGACGTCGTCATCACAGCCCTACGCGATTCACAGGGGAAGCTGCTCGGGTTCTCGAAAATCACCCGGGATATCACGGAGCGTAAGCAGACGCAGGAAGCCCTAGTGAAGGCAAAAGAAGAAGCCGAGCGCTCCAACAAGTTCAAGGACCAATTCCTGTCTACGATGAGTCACGAGCTGCGAACTCCTCTGAACGCGGTACTGGGCTTTTCTGATCTGCTTACCGAAGAACGCTACGGTCCTTTGAACGAGCGACAGCAACGTTACGTCACTCACATTCACACGGGCGGCAAGCATCTTCTCCGACTAATCAACGACATTCTGGATCTTTCGAAAATCGAGGCCGGACGCCTTCAGTTGGCGATTGAAAGTGTACCGGTCGATGCCTCCTTCGCCGAAGTTACTGACACCTTGCGGCCTCTCGCTGACAAAAAATCCCAGTCCTTGACGGTGCATGGCACATCGGATCTGAGCGTCCGGGCCGATTCCACCCGGTTTAAGCAAATATTGATGAACCTGCTGGGGAACGCAATCAAGTTCGCTCCCGAACGGGGAACCATTGACCTGGCGGCTCAACAACTCGGCGACGTGGTTCGTGTGGAGGTTCGCGACTCCGGGCCCGGCATTCCTTTGGAAGAACAACAGCGCATCTTCGAGGCTTTCCATCGCCTGCGGCAATCTGAAAAGGGTGTGGAGGGCACCGGTCTGGGCCTGGCCATCACCCGCCGCTTAGTCGAATTGCACGGGGGTCAGCTTAATCTTGAAAGCAAACCGGCTTCCGGGAGCTGCTTCTACTTTACGTTGCCAGCCGTCCCCACTCTTGAGAAGGAAGAGCGGCGCCAGAACGAAACAAGGCTGGGCACCGGCACAGCCGCGCGCATCCTCGTTGTCGAGGATGATCCCGCAGCCGCACATCTTCTTCAGTCACACCTCCTATCTGCAGGCTATGACGTAGTGTTGTGCGACCAGCCGCAACGCGCCGTGGAGATGGCGGTTGAGTTGAAACCCAGTGCCATCACTCTGGACGTCCTCATGAAACCAGTGAATGGATGGGAGGTTTTGCCGGCTCTGAAGAGCGACCCTCGAACGTGTACGATTCCTGTCATCGTGGTTACTGTGGTTGATCAGCCGAGCACGGGTGCCCTGCTTGGCGCGGATGAATACGTTGTGAAGCCGGTGGATAAGGCAACGTTGCTGGCCGCTGTAAAGCGTTCCTTAAATCAACGCGATCGAACCACGCGGGAGCGGCCCATTCTTGTCGTCGAAGACGATACTCCGACCCGTGAGTTCATCGCCGAATTGCTGTCCCAGAATGGGTATCTGGTGGGTACTGCCGCTGATGGTGCGGAGGCCCGTACCCGGGTGGCTGCTTCGGTGCCCGAACTCGTCATTCTCGACCTAATCTTGCCGGAAGTGAGCGGCTTTCAATTGCTCGCTGAGTGGCGCGTCGATTCCCGGACCGCTGATCTTCCCATATTTGTACTGACGAGCAAGGATCTAACGATCGAAGAAAGGGATTATATCCGCAGAAATGCTGGGGCGCTTTTTCTGAAACAGGAACGATGGCAGGAAGCCTTGATCCGGCAGTTACAGCGAGCGGTGCCTCCCGTGCTGGCGGAGAAAACGTGAAACGCCGCATCCTCGTGGTCGAGGACAATCCGGCCAATCGAGAGCTTCTTTGTGACTGGCATATCAGGAGCTGAGACGGGCCAAGTGCTGATGGGTGGCACGCCTTGGGAATTCCGCGATAGGTATATCGAAAATTCGCCGATTTTCTATCTCGATAGGATCGAAACTCCACTGTTGATAGTGCACGGATCAGCGGATATTACTGTTGCGCCATTTCTTGGGGACGAGTTGTTCGTGGGACTGCGAAGACTCGGCAAGGAAGCTGAATACGCAAAATATGAAGGCGAAACGCATTCGCCTAGCGATTGGAGCTACGCGAACCAGGTGGATTTGTGCGGCCGCATAATTGCGTGGTTTGACAAATACCTCAAGTCTGCACAACCACCGAATTGAGGAGCTTCGCTTCGGGCCTGCTAGGCTGCAACCCGAGTCGCGAGCACCTTCATTACCGGTCGGATTTCTATAGTCGTGAGACATACTTTCGCGAACCAAGCTTTTGATCGCCAATTACGACATCTTCCTCCGGGAACGCGCAAGACAAAAATTTCTGCTCGCCAGTGAGACAAAGGCGGCATATCGCAGGCATACTGTAAGACAACGGGAGCTCATGGTGGGATGTCTTTATACGGATGTTGTAGCATGCCCGATCCGCAGCGATGCATGGACATCGCACAACCCAAGTTTCCAGTGGCTCGCTGCCGTTGTGTGTCCCTAATGTGTCCACCCTCCCTATGTTCGTGAAATTTCACCATCTCGACGAGGCACAAACACAGGGTGTACACATCGGGACATCGCGGAGCCATCGGGGCGGAAATCCAGCCTACTCCAACTTCAGTTTCTCTATCATTAAGCCATTCGACAAATGATATGGCGGCAATGTGGGGCGTTTGCCCTACCTTCTTACGTTCGATCCTCGCCCGGGAATGCATGCCGGGAAGCTGATTTTCCAGAAGTTTTCCGCGGCTTCCGCGAACTCAATTCCCACGATCCATTTGCCGTACTGCAAGGAGCCCACATCCGCGACTCGGCATTCTCGCTCTTCGCCAGTACTCTTGTTCACAACCAAAATCCCTTGGCCCTGGTGTACCCTGGCAGCCAGTGCGAGCGATCCCCCGTTTGCGTTCACCGAAAGCATGTGGGTGAACTCGTTGAAGGATTCCCGGAACACGTCTAGCCCAAAAACATGCACGCGAATGGACAGCACTAACCGCTTGCTTCTTCGAAGTCGTCTTCCTGGCCGAATCTGAGGATTCATACCATGCCGAACTTAGAATCCCGACACGTCTGAACACAATAGTACTGGGGAACTGATCTCCATCTTTTTTCGAAAAATAACGGGTGTGGTTTAGGTGGGCGGCGGTGTCTATTAAACAGAGCTAACCAGGGCGATTGTAAGAACCTACCCGGCTCCTATAGATGTCGCGCGCAGTATTGGGATACCGTTAACGTCGCGCCTGCACCGTCCTCTCAGAACGCTACGACGCCCAACCGTTGATGATTACGGCGAGACAAATCGCGCCGTTTAGATGCCCCTGAACTAAGCGGGACATTGCGTCGAGAGTTTCTCATTTCCGAAAGAAACTGACTCGACCCTGCGGAATTCAGACTGACCATTGTGCAAAGACTGTACAAAAAATCCCGCATTCAACTTGTAATTGGGGTGAGCGATGGGATTTGAACCCACGACCCTCGGTGCCACAGTAGTAAGGTAAAAAGGAACGCAAAAAACTAGAACCCGTTGACGGCACGCAGAGCGACCCGCCTCGAGTCCTATGAACGTTATTCCATTTCGTAAGGCGATCGATTAACCACTGGATGGATTTTCGGATGCTACCACTAATGGAGGGGCGCTGAAACAGCAATCCTCAGGTTTGCGGAAGCGTAGAGCGTATAGACCAGTCCCAGGGGATTCTGTTTGGAAAGCAGCGCCCGCCGTGCCTCAAGAAGAGCCGTCCCTGCAGGTTTTCCTTCCAAGAAGGAATTGAGAAAAAGCTCGGCCATCTCCGCCGCAAGGTCTTCCCACACGGGGATCTCTGTTCCGACCAAGCCGGAGGCTCCGCGGTCGTCCACGAGTTTCTTTAGGAAGGGGGAGAGCGCTTCCGGGCTGTATCCGGTGGTTCCGCAGCCGTTCAGAAAGACGAGCGGGGATCTCTTCCATGGCGAACTGTAGGCCAGTGCACCCGGCGTTATGATTCCAGGCTTTTGCGCAAGTTCTTGAAAAATGAGTTGTGGATCGACAAGACCGACATTGGGGTCACCTAGCGCGTGACAATAGAAATAGATCAGAGCAAGTTCCAAATCTGCTTTC